>Ga0163150_10004595_pt1 | contig 18347 bp, 16 predicted proteins | sample OliLakLV19P2IB_FD_148628 | JGI IMG/M metagenome (GOLD analysis project Ga0163150, IMG submission 148628) | Freshwater microbial mat bacterial communities from Lake Vanda, McMurdo Dry Valleys, Antarctica - Oligotrophic Lake LV.19.P2.IB | ecosystem: Environmental > Aquatic > Freshwater > Lake >...
GGTCAGAAGCCTGCCGTGGACGCATTGCACGCACATTGCCGCGAGAATCTCGCAAATTTTAAAGTGCCGAAGACGATTGAGGTGCGCCCCATGCTTCCGCTATTGCCCAACGGGAAGGTGAACAAGATGGCACTGAGATCGGAATTGTCCGACTAGTGAGGGCGCGCGCGGCCCGGCAGTTGTGACGCTCGGTGCGGACATGTTGGTGTCCTCAGATTGCACAGATTCTCACAGAAAAGAATGAGCTCAGAATTGATGTGAGCCATTTGTTTCAGAAATAAGTTTGTTTCTGGACCGGTTTTCTTCTTGATTTTCCAAGTGAATTTTCTTGAATCTGTGTTCATCTGTGTAATCTGTGGACACATCGGGGAGATATTCGGTGCGTTATATTTGTTTAATTCTGATCGCCTTCGCCGCACACGCCGATGAGTGGTGGAACGAGGAATGGCAGGTTCGCCATCGAATCGATATCAATTCCAGCCTGATCAACGAAGACCTCGCGGGCTTCCCTGTCTGTATTCGTATTCCGGTTGCAGACGCGAAACTTGATCGCGCAAAGCCCGACGGCTCGGATGCGCGCGTGCTTGACGCGGCAGGAAACGTGTGCGACCACGAAAACGTCGTGTGGGGCGATGGCGGTATTGAACTGTACGCGCGAGTGCCCATGATCAAGGCGAACACGCCTGGCCAACGTCTCTATCTCTACTACGGCAATCCCGAAGCCAACGCCCCGCCCGTCGCGGACGTTTGGGAGGAATCTTATTGCGCGGTGCTGCATCTGCGCAACGACGTGCGCGACGTTTCGGGCAATAGCGCAGTGGTCACCGCGGAGGGCGCCGTTGAACTCAAAGATTTCGGCGCGGTCTTTTCTGAGCAGCCTGGTTTTTTGAACGTCGATCCAGCATCCCTCCAGGACATCGGCGAGCAGATTACGCTCACGATTCGGTTTCGCGCGCTGGAATCACCCGGACTCCAGACACTCGCTTCTGGCCGCAAAACCGACGGTCCCGACGAATGGTTCAACTTTGGACTTAAGACGCCGTCGACAGTACACACCAACGCCACCAGCGGCGGCAAGCAGGCGCCGGAATTGAACCTCGCAGGTATCGCGCTTGACGAATGGCACACGGCGGTTGTCCGCTACGACGGGAAAACAAATTCTCGCGCGCTTTGCATCGATGGAACGCTATTTGAACGCGACGCGTCATTGCCCGGCCCCTTGAATATCGACGAGCTTCGCATTGGCCGCGGCCTGTTGCATTTCGAACCGTGGCAGTTTCACGGCACGATTGACGAAGTGCGCATCGCGACAGACGCGCGTTCCGATTCGTGGTTGAAAGCTGAATCGGGAAGCATGGCGGAAGTGCAGGCGTTCGCGCCCGTGACTGTCGCGCATGTGCGTGGCGAACCCGCGCCCCCGCCCGCGCAGTTCACGTTACTGACGCCCGCCGATGGAGTTGAATGGCGCAAGAGAAAACCCGTCGAACTCTCCTGGTCGCCTTCCGCCGGCGCGGATACTTACGTCGTGCAACTCTCGACCGACGCGCAAGGTAAAAATATCATCGCATCGACATCGGCGGCGGGCACCTCGATCTTCGTCGATCCGGGCGCAACTCCAGCAGAGAACGGCGATAAAAATATTAACGGCATCTACCTTGACGAGGCTTCATCCGGTATTGGCCAATCAAAAGATCGCCCTTTGTATTGGACGGTTGTTGCCGAATCCGATGCGGGAAAGACGTCGGCTGCTGAAATACGAGCTCTCTCGTTTTATGATTGGGACCCCGCCGAGATACACGCGCATCCGTATACGCCGAAGAAACGCCCTGTGTTGGAGACTGCGCAGACCGAGTACGAAATCGGCGGCTACCTCCGCATGCGCATCGACAACGCCATCAACGAATATCTCATCAGCACGCCGGTGACGAGTCCCGCGATTCTGCAAGTCCTGCGCGACCGTGACAAAACGCCCCTGCGCGATCCCCTCGTGCCGTGGGCGGGCGAGTTCGCGGGAAAATATCTCACCGCCGCGCAGCTTACGTGGCGGCTCACGCGTGACGAAGAATTGAAATCTACCATCGATCAATTCGTAAAGGACCTTATCGCGTGCCAGCAGGAAGACGGCTATCTCGGGCCGTTTCCGAAATCGTCGCGCATTACCGGCGGCAATTGGGACGTTTGGGGGCATTACCATTGCATGCTCGGGTTGATGTTTTATTACGAAGACACGCAATACGCGCCTGCATGGGAAACGTGCAAGAAAGCTGCGGACTTGCTGTTTGAAACGTTCGGCCCGGGCGGACCGACACTCACCAACGACGGCGGCGGCGGACAAATGAACATGGCGGTGTGCCACGCGCTCGTGTTGCTATACAAGCAAACGGGTATCGCGCGGTATCTCGATCTCGCGAACTATATCGTGCATGAAGCGTGGAACGAACCGGGCGCGGGCGGCTACCTCGTCGCCGCGCTTGCGGGGAAACCGATTATCGAATTTCCGCAACACCGCTGGGAGGCGATCCACGATTGGCAGGCGCTTCCCGAACTCTACTGGCTCACCGGTGACGAGCAGTACAAAAAAGCGTTCGAGCACATGTGGTGGAGCGCGGTGCGCGGCGACCGGCATAACACCGGTGGCCTCACCTCCGGCGAAGGCTTCACCGGCTCGCCATTCAACACAGGCGCAATCGAAACCTGTTGCACTGTCGCGTGGCTGGCGATGTCGATTGATATGCTGCGACTAACCGGCGATTCGCAGGTCGCAGATGAAATTGAACTGAGCACGTTCAACAGCGCGCTCGGCGCGATTCCCCACGGCGGGCGGTCATGCGCGTACAACGTGCCGATGAATGGCACGCGATTGTTCGGCGTTGAGTTACATTGGCAGGCGCCGAAAGGCGGACCAGACCTGAACTGTTGCTCCGTAAACGCGAACCGGCCCCTCGGCATGATTTCGCAGTGGGCATTGATGCAAAAGGATGGTGGACTTGCCGTGAATTTTTTCGGGCTTTCCACGATGAAAACGAAATTAAAGTCCGGGAACAAAGTTCAGATTCAACAAATAACGGACTATCCGCGCAATTCGAAGGTCGTGATGAAACTGACGCTCGACAAACCGGAAACGTTTCCCATTTACATTCGGATTCCGAAATGGTCGGAACGATTCGGTGCCATAGTTAATGACGGACCTGGAAACCATATGTATAATCCCGGCACTTATACAGGCATCACGCGGGAATGGAAAAGCGGTGATCGCATTGAATTGCAGTTCGATTTCAGGCCGCATTTTTGGGCAGGTGCAGAATCGTTCGCAAACACGGTATCGTTCTATCGCGGTCCGATTCTGTACGCGTATGACGCGCGATACAACGACTTTAACCCCGGCGAACTCCCGAAGTTCGATCCGGAAACGGTGACTTTCGCAATCGAACCCATCAATGACCCGGCAATTCGACCCTGGATACTGGGATCACTCACCGCGGCCGATGGCAGCGCCGTGCGCGTCGTCGATCTCTCCAGCGCGGGCCAAACCGGCAACCACTACGTCACCTGGTTACCCGCGACAGCGCCGCCAACGCGGGAATTGTTAATCAAATAGCCTTGGAGTGCGGCGTGTCAGCGCCGCTTTCACTTCTGGGTACTCGAAATCCACAAGTAAACTTGAAGCCTTCAGGGACACACGAATAGAAGCCAGCGCAATCGCGCTTGATTGCGAAGCGACCTTGCCCAGGAAATGAAAAGCGGCAGCTACCCGCTACCACACTCCGAGGCGTTTGGGAGTCGGCAAGGGAAAGGGGTATTCTTTATACACTCCTACGACGGACCAAGGCATGCACTTTCAACCCTCGACAATGCAACCGAAATTCGGCGCCGCGCCCACCAGTACGATCAACACGGCGTCGCTCGCGGACGATCTCGCCTATCAGGAGGCGATCCTCCGTGACGTGTCCCGCACCTTTGCGCTCACCATTCCTCAATTGCCGGAACGGTTGCGCATGGTGGTGGGCAATGCCTACCTGCTTTGCCGGATCGCCGACACGATAGAAGATTCCCCCGCCTTGACGATCGAGCAAAAGTGCCAGTTTGGCGATGCGTTCGTCACGATAGTCGAAGGCGAGCGGCCCACCGCCGAATTTGGCGAACAACTGGGCGATGCTCTCACGCAGGGCAGCCTCGATTCCGAACGCGATCTCGTGCGAAACGCCGCTGCCGTCATTCGATTGACGCATAGTTTTCACCCGGACGAGCGCGCGGCGCTTTCACGTTGCATTCGCATCATGGCGGGCGGCATGGAAGATTTTCAGGAAGGCCGGTTTACCCACGGACTGCGCGACGTGGCGCATCTCAACTCTTATTGCTACCACGTCGCCGGTGTCGTGGGCGAAATGTTGTGCGAGTTATTTTGTCTTCATTCTTCCGAGGCCGCGCAACGGCGCAATGAGCTTTTGGCGCTTGCCGTTTCGTTTGGGCAAGGCCTGCAAATGACGAACATTCTCAAGGACATTTGGGAAGACAAACAGCGCAATGTGTGCTGGCTCCCGCATGAGCTGTTTGCCCGGCACGGCTTCAATCTGCGCGAGCTGGGCACGCGAAAAAATGACCCCGCGTTCCGCGACGCGCTGTTCGAGATGCTTGGCATCACGCGCGGCCATCTTGAAAATGCGTTGACCTATACGATGCTCCTGCCCAAAAGCGAACCCGGCATGCGCAGGTTCTGTCTGTGGGCGCTGGGCATGGCCGTATTTACACTGCGCAGAATTCACGCAAATCCGTTTTTCGATTCCGGCGACGACGTTAAAATTTCGAGGCGCATCGTGCGCGGAGTTATCGCTGTGTCCAACGCGGCGTGCAAGAGCGATGTCGCGCTGCGGTCGCTGTTCACTGCATCCACCCGCGGACTACCGCACAACTGACGTTTCGAGGCACATCCATGCGTTACGCATATCTTACCATTTTCCTCGCCGCAGCCTGCATTGCAGCATTCGCGGAAACCGGCGCTCCCGAAGGGTGGAGTACGCTATCGCCACGCGACGAATTGCGGCCCGCCTTCTCTTACAATGCATCCGGTGGTCCTGGCAGCAACGGCACGTTTGTCATCGAGACGGATGCGCGTGAAGGTCTTGACGGACGCTGGGTAACAACCGTCCCCGTAATTGGCGGAAAGCACTACGCATTTCGCGCGGTCTATCGCGCCAAAAATATTGCGCAACCCCGCCGCTGTGTTGTAGCAAGATTCATGTGGCGCGACGCGAAGGGCAATAGCGTGACGCACGACACTTCGGGCGCGGATACCTTTCTTGGCGGTGAGAAGCCGGTCGCGGAGCCGGAATACCCGACCGCTCGCGAAACCAATGCTGATGGCTGGGCAGAAGTGGCGGACGTGTATCGCGCGCCAACCCGCGCAACGCAGGCGGTCGTGGAATTGCATCTGCGATGGGCGCAGAATGCCCGCGTGGAGTGGAGCGGGTTCTCGTTCGCGGAATGCGATGCGCCCGCCCCGCGTCTGGCGCGGCTCGCATCAGTTCATTTCATACCCGGCGGCGGAAAAACCGCGGAAGAGAATTGCCGGCAATTGGCGCCGTTCATTGAGCAGGCCGCGCAACAGAAAGCCGATCTCGTAGTCCTTCCGGAAACGCTGACCTGCACAAACAACGGCCTCACCTACGCTGAAGTCGCCGAGCTGATTCCGGGGCCATCGACCGCGTACTTCGGCGAACTCGCGAAGCAGCATGACCTCTATATTGTCGCGGGACTCGTCGAGCGCGACCAACATCTTGTTTACAACACGGCTGCATTGATCGGGCCCGACGGCGCATTGGTGGGCAAATATCGGAAAGTTACGCTGCCGCGCACCGAAGTGGATATGGGGATAGTACCCGGCACGGAATATCCCGTGTTCGACACGCGCTTCGGAAAGGTCGGCATGATGATCTGCTACGACGGGTTTTTTCCTGAAGTCGCGCGGCGCCTCAGCAACAACGGCGCGGAGGTCATCGCGTTTCCCGTCGCAGGCTGTAATCCGATGCTCGCCGCTGCGCGCGCCTGCGAAAACCATGTATACGTCGTCAGCAGCACGTATTCCGGCAAAGAGCTAGATTGGATGATCACCGGCATATACGATCAGGAAGGCGAGGTCATCGCACGCGCGGAAGAATGGGGAACCATCTGCGTCGTGGAAGTCGATCTCAACAAGCGCCTCTACTGGTCCAGTCTCGGCGATTTCCGCGCGGAGTTGCCGCATAACCGGCCGGTAACCGAAGGGAAATAATTGGGGTAGGCTCGAACGGTTTGTGGTAGTGTCGGCAGGTTTTTTGCAGGTCATGCGTCATATTCAATTCGCCCATTGATAGAAGGGATACTCGTCCTCTAGTCGAAGTGTCCGATGAAAAATACAAATGAACAAGCCGATTTCATACGTAATTTCCGCCCTACTCCGTTGCCCCTATTGAGTATGCAATGTTGGCTGGAGTGCCAGAAGGGACAGTTCCAATCCTAACCAATTCGTTATATCCCACCACCGAAATCTGGGATCTGCACACACACCTCTCCGGTGTGCCGGGCCGTACTCCCGACGAGCGCATGGCGAAGCTGATCGAGTTTGCGGATCGCATGGGTATTGCGCGTCTCGTCATATTCATGGGGATGGAGTGGGAGTACGAGCCTTCGCCGGAGAAGTTCCGGAAGGAGAATGACGAAATATTGCAGGCGTTGAGCCATTGGCGCCATCGCGCGTTTGGGTTTGTGTATCTCAACCCGAAGTTCACGCAGGAATCGCTCGACGAATTGGAACGTTGCGTCGCAGACGGCCCGATGGTTGGCATCAAGCTGTGGGTGGCGGCGCACTGCAACGCGCCGGAACTCGACCCTATCGTCGCGCGCGCTTCGGAACTCAAGGCACCTATCTTTCAACATACCTGGATCAAGATCACCGGCAACTTGCCGGGCGAATCGACACCAATGGACTTGGCGGAGCTCGCCACGCGGCACCCGGACGCGACGTTCGTTTGCGGCCATACGGGCGGCGATTGGGAACAGGGCATCCGCGCTGTTCGCGCGCACAAAAATATCTATGTCGATCTCGGCGGCGGCGATCCCGCGGCTGGTTTTACGGAAATGGCTGTACGCGAACTCGGACCGGAACGCGTGCTGTTCGGTAGCGACGCAGGCGGGCGCAGTTTTGCTTCACAACTTGCAAAAGTTTATGGCGCACAGGTTTCCGCCGATGCCAAACGCATGATTCTCGGCGAGAATCTCAAGCGCATTCTCGCGCCAATTCTCAAGTCGAAAGGCTTGAAACCATGAGCGCGCCAATCATTGACGTCAACGTCACGCTCGCGCGCTGGCCCACGCGCCGCCTACCGCATGATGATACCCCCGCGCTGGTGAAATTGCTCCGGTCACGCGGAATTACGCAGGCGTGGGCCGGCACGTTTGATGGCTTATTGCACAAAGACCTTGCATCGGCCAATGCGCGCCTTGCCGATGACTGCGCAAAGCACGGCGACGGCGTGCTCCTGCCATTTGGATCGGTCAATCCGAAACTGCCGGATTGGGAGGAGGACCTGCGAAGGTGCGTGGAAGATCATGGCATGCGCGGCATCCGATTGCATCCTAACTACCACGGTTACGAGCTTACGGACGCCGTGTTTGTTCATGTGTTGCAGATGGCTGCCGAAAGAAAAATGCTTGTTCAAATTGTCGCATCCATGGAAGACGATCGCATGATGCACCCGCTTATGCGCGTACCGCAGGTAGACATTGTTCCGTTGCCCGAGGCACTGGCCCAGGCGCCCGGTACACGCGTCGTGTTGTTAAATGCGTCCCGCGCCGTTCCCGCACCGGTGCTGCCAAAAATATTCGGAGCGGGGGAGGTCTACTTCGATTTCGCAATGCTCGAAGGCGTCGGCGGCATCGCAAATCAGCTTCAGCACATGCACATTGAACGGCTTCTGTTCGGTTCCCACGCGCCAATGCTCTACATTGATTCGGCAATCCTGAAGCTACGGGAATCCGATCTGACGGACGACCAGCGAAATATTATTTGCCATGGCAACGCGGAACGGCTGATGGCCAACTAGCGCAAGGAACTGTCTACTCTTCCTCGTCGCTTGCCTCATCCGAAAGCACTTCACGAATTTCATCCAGTGTTTCCAGTATGAGTGCGGCGCGTTCCTTATCCATAGCCGGCATCTCTTCCTCGCCAACCGCGTATTCCTTGTCTGAATCTGCCAACGCAGCCAGGGTCTGCATCATCTCCATGTACGTTTCCAGAGCATGGAGTGGATGGTTTCCCGCCTGCCGGTGAAGGATGGCGTTGCCCGCGGGACTGATTACATACCACGCCCATTCGTCTGTCTCCGGAGGAGCAGGCGTCGTGCGCAGCAGATAGACCGCCACCAATTCGGGAATGCCGAGTCCGAAATAGCGATCATGAACTGCCTGTACCCATTTCTTCTCAATCAACTCCTTCTCGGAGATTGTAAAAGAATCGATGAAAAAGCGATCCAGTTCATCATTGGCATCCAGATCTTCGAAGGGTACAACGCTGTCCAAATCCACCGCCAGGTTTTCGCTCTCGTTCATTTGCCTCGGATTCCTTTCCTTCCCGATTCGACGCACGCCCGTCGATTTGGAACCATTTTTATACAAATCACCGCCGCGGCTCCAATCGCGTCAACCAATCCCCATTCCCGAACGTGTAACGAAGCGCCGATAGATCGCTACTATATCCGGGGCCCGGCCTGTATACTCAACATAGCAGCAAGCCGGGCATTCCCAGCGGCCGATTCAAGGAGATTTTCTGTGCGCCCACTATGCCATATTCTCCTGGCGACATTTGTCCTGTCCGCTTTCACCACACTCATTTCCAGTTGCGACCTCGATCTCGATGGTGTGGGCCTGAAATGGGGCGAACCCGTCGCCGGCGACAATACACCACCCGCCCCCGGGGACGGAGATGGTGATGGGGACGGAGATGGTGATGGTGATGGGGACGGGGATGGTGATGGAGACGGGGACGGAGATGGAGATGGCGACGGCGATGGGGACGGCGATGGGGACGGCGACACCCGGTTCACCGGCACTTGGATAACCAGCTTCGGCGACGCCCTTCCCAATGGCGCCGGACGACGTCAGTATGCGATGCGGCTTGTCATCGAGCGCGAAGGGGACAATCTCAGTGGAACCGGCTCAATGTTCCGGTTCTACAACAGCGGTTCCGTCGCCTTTGACGCGCAACCGCACGCCATAGCGGTTTCCGGTGAAGCAACTGCGGACGATGCTATCATCACACTCTCCGGCGGCGCCGGCGTATTCACGAACAACCCCATTTGGTATTTGCGCGTTTCGGGCACGCGGGTAACCGGCATGTACGCCGAGCGCGACAGCAACCTCATTGTGCAGCGGTCCGGCCAAGCCATTTGGAACCGGGCCAGTACCGCAAATCTCAATAATTCCTGGGCTGCCGCCTTCGACGATAAATTTGGCACGGGCAACACCTTCAGCAGGCGCGACCGCACCGGTGTGATGACTTTATCAAGCAGCGACAGCCTTATATCCGGCCTCGGGTCCTATGTCGAGCAGCGGTCCGACGGCGACCCAGAGGAGTTTGCATTTACAGTCGCAAACGGCGCCATTCAATCCACGCAGGTGCGATTCGGATTTACAGACTTCGCGCCCGCCAACGGCGACGTGGACTGGTTCGGGTACAGCTCTGGCTCCTTAATTTCGGCGGCGTACGGCCAGTTTAACGAGGAAGACCAAATTGTCCGATTTGGCGCGACCACCTGGCACCAGAGTTCGGACACCACGCCTGGCGATTTCGTGCGGGACTGGATTACCTCTTTTGGCGATTCCAACGCACCGGGCAATTTACTCGCCGACTATGTGATGGCGATGGATGACGTGAGCGTCAGCGGCAACACGCTGAGCGGAATTGTACGCGTGCTGGATGAAACGGCTGCCCAGCCTGCGTTTGTGAATTACACTATCCAAAACGGCACGATTGTGGGCAATCACTTGACGCTGAGCATGGTCCGAAGTTCAGACCGCTTCACCTGGGACATGCGCCTGGCTGGCAACGTCCTCGTCGGGTCTTACTCCCACTTCGACGGCGATGACGCGTTTCTCGGCCGGGGCAACGCCGAGTGGCGCTTCGGCAGCGCCGGGAATTTCCCCGGGACGTACACGGCCGGCTTTACCGATACCTCTACCACCAACGGCACTGAAAACCGCGCCAGCCAGCTTGCCGCCATCACCATCACAGATCAGGAAGAGGACGGCGCCATACTTGGCAGCGGGGGCGTCCGCCTGGGCGGGGAAACCATTCGCAGGCAATTTGCCATCTCCGGGACCGCCGAAACCACGGGACATATCACTATGGTCTGGGAAAACGGTGTGGACTTTTCGGGTAATACCATCTGGAACTTGCGCAAAGCAGGGAACTTCCTTTTCGGCACCTACTCAAACTACGCGTCGGATAACCAGACCATCGAATTTCAGGGGCACGCGGCGTTCATCCGTCGCTAGGGAACAAATGCCCTGACCCGGTGTTTCCTTACCGTAGAATCGGCGGGTGTGCAGGGCGCACACCACGCGATCCTCTTCTTCGTCGGTGCAATTCGATCCCCGGGGAGCGGGATTCCTGGGGCTCGTAGGCAATTATGGCATTCACAAATGGGAGAAAAGTCATGCGTTTGGCAAAGGGCATTGGCGCGCTTACCGTCGCCGCAATTTTCTGTATGTCTGCTATGGCACAGGGTCCGGGCGGCCCTGGCGGTGGTCCCGGAGGCGGACCTCAGATAAGCGAAGAGGCGCTTGCAAAAGCGTGGGACGCACAGGCCGCTGGCGTCGCCAAACAACTCACGCTCAATGAAGAACAAACGAAAAAATTGGCGGAAGCCTACAAGGCGGCCCGCACCAGCCACGGCGCCGCAATTCGCGAACGCATGAGTTCGGGAGAACGCCGCGATCCAGGCGCATTCCGCGAAGTTGGCGTTGCGGAACGAACAAAGCTGGAAACCGCGCTCAAAGGATTCCTGAACGAAGAACAGACCGGAAAAGCCCTGACAACCCTCGGCTCGTTTAACCGCCGCTGGGACGGAATGGTAGTCGTCCTTGACGGTCTGGGTCTTGAAGAAAAAGCCAAGGCGGATGCCATGAATACGGTCTCGACATACATCGCGGATTCAACCAAGGCGATTGAAGAGGCAATGGCGGCGGGTAGCGCGACCCCAGAATCCATGCGCGAAAAAATGGCGCCGATGCGCGAAAAGCTTGATGCGGACATGGGCAAGGTGCTCAGCGCCGATCAACTCACGAAATGGAAAGAAACGACTTCCATGCGCGGTGGCGGTGGACGTCGTGGCGGCGGCGAAGGGCCACGTGAAGGCGGCGCACCGGCCGCGGGCGCGCCAGCAACACCCGCAACCCCGGATGCCAGTTCCAAGAAGGATGAAAAGAAAGCCGAGTAATCGCATCCGCGATGGGTTCGGTCTATTCACGGCGCGCCTGGCTACCTCCGGGCGTGCCGTTTTTCGTCATGGCAACACCGCCATCCGATATGCCGCCTCGAGATCATCAACGCGAGACACCCGGAATCCGAGGTCGTTCAATAGTCCATCCTGAATACCGTAAATCCACCCGTGGACGCTAAGCGTCTGACCGCGACGCCAGGCCTTTTGAACAATCGTGGTCCGGCACACATTGTGGGCCTGCTGCAAGACATTGAGTTCGCAAAGCCGGTTGACGCGCAGTTCACGATCAGTCAGCGCACTGAGTTCCTCCGCGTTTCTGGCGCGCACGTCACGAATATGCCGGAGCCAATTGTCGATCAGACCCAGTTCCTTGTCTTCCAATGACGCGAGCACCCCGCCGCAGCCATAGTGGCCACAAACGATGATGTGTTGTACACGCAGCACTTCCACCGCATATTGGACCACCGACAGGCAATTAAGGTCGGTATGTACCACGAGGTTTGCGACGTTGCGGTGGACGAAAAGTTCACCCGGCAAAAGCCCCACGATATCGTTCGCCGGTACGCGGCTGTCCGCGCAACCAATCCACAAATACTGGGGCGACTGTTGGCGTGCGAGCGAAGGGAAATAGTCCGGGTGGTTTTGGCGATGGGCTTCGGCCCACGTCTGGTTGTTACTGAGTAAATGCCCAAGCGGGTGCGCTTCGCCGTTCATGTCCTGCTCAGAATCCGTTTTGCGAATTCCTCCGAAAAAGGCTGACCAGGTTCATAGCCCCGAATCCATTCTCCGTCGATGAGGAGAAACGGCACCCCGAGCTTCCCGGTTTTCGCTTCGAGTTCTACCCCGTATTCCGGGTTCTCCCGGATATCGCGGTTCTCATACGGAATGTCGTTTTCGTCCAAGTAGGCTTTAAGCAACTGGCAATCGCCACAAAGTTTTGCTGAATACACTACGATCGATTTTCTCATTCCAAGTCCAATGCGGTTGCGGGAGCGTTTGGTATTTTCGTTGGCAAAACTCACCAATGATGCACTAGAATACCGTACCTTCGCATGGAAGCGCACCTGCGCATGGGAAGGTGTCTTCGTGAGTAACACCTATCGTATCTGGAGAGAAACCATGTTTCGCGGTTCATACGTAGCCCTGGCAACCCCTTTCAAACCAAATTTCGATATTGATTTCGACGCCTATTCGCGCCTGATCGAGTTTCAGATCGATCAGGGCACCGACGGCATCGTGCCCTGCGGGTGTACGGGCGAAGCCGCGACCCTGGCGCACGCCGAGCAGGAACAGATTATCCGCTACTGCATCGAGAAGGTCGCGGGCCGCGTTCCCGTCATCGCCGGGACGGGATCGAACAATACCAAGGAAGCGCTGTCCCTGACGCGCTTCGCTAAAGACGTTGGCGCGGACGGCGCGCTTCTCATTACGCCGTACTACAACAAGCCCACGCCAGAGGGGCAGATCGCGCACTACACGCTGATCGCGGAGCAGGTAGATATTCCGATTATGCTTTACAACGTGCCCAGCCGCACGGGCACAAACATCCTGCCGGAAACCGTCGCGGTGATGGCGAAATCACCCAACATCGTCGCCATAAAAGAAGCGGCGGGCAGCATTGATCAGGTGTCGTCAATTCGTTCCCTCTGCGATATCACCGTACTGTCGGGCGACGATTCGCTCACGCTGCCGATGATGGCCGTTGGCGCAACCGGCGTTGTGTCCGTCGCCGCGAATGTCGCTCCTGGCCCGATTGCGCAGATGTGCGCCGAATTCGACAAAGGCAACCTCGCGGAAGCCCAGCGCATCCACTTCGAATTGTGGCCGCTGTTCAAGGCGTTGTTCCTCGAAACAAACCCGATCCCGGTGAAGGCCGCGCTCGCGCGCATGGGCCTATGCGAAAACATCCTGCGCCTGCCGCTCACGAAAATGCGCGAGGAACCATTCGCCAAACTCGATAAGGTACTCGAGCAGCAGCCCGCGCTATTGGCGGCCGCCCGGTGAAAATTTGCATGGCAGGCGCCTGCGGGCGCATGGGCCGCCGTATTCTCGAAATCGCGCTTGCCGAAGGGATTGACATTGGCGGTGCGTTCGACGTGCCAACCATGGCGGGCATGGAACTGGTCATCGGGTCGGAGTCCGGCAAACCGCGCATTGTACCCGTATCGGCCGACCCCGCCAAGGAACTCGCGAAATCGGATGTCCTCATCGATTTCACCATCGCGGATGCCTGTGTCCATAACGCACGCATCGCGGCCGAACAACATCGCCCGGCGGTCGTCGGCACAACAGGTCTGAACGACGCACAAAAACTCGTGCTGGCTTCGCTGGCCGAAAACGTTGCCATTGTCTATGCGCCGAATATGAGCGTTGGTGTGAATTTGTTGTTCAAGCTCACCACGGAAGTCGCGGGGATTCTCGGTCTTGATTACAACATCGAGATTTCCGAAACCCACCACAATCAGAAAAAAGACAGCCCCAGCGGCACCGCCGTGCGCCTGGCGGAATGCGCGGCCGAAGCCCTCGGCCTCAACTACGAACATGATGTCGCGCACGGGCGCGATGGCCTCGTGGGCGCGCGCCCCTCACGCCAAATCGGAATGCATTCCGTCCGCGGCGGGGACGTCGTCGGCGATCACACGGTAAGTTTTATTGGCGAAGGTGAGCGCGTCGAACTCACGCACAAAGCCCACAACCGCGACAATTTTGCGCGCGGCGCGCTTCGCGCGGCCCGCTTCGCGGCAAGCGCCAAACCAGGCCTCTACGACATGCAGGACGTGCTGGGATTGCGCTGAAAACTACATCCCCCTAAATCCCCCTTCAAAGGGGGACTTCAATAAGGCCACCTCAAGTCTTCTTAAAAGCGTGGTCAATTAACAGTGTATGTCGTTAGCCCTCTCAAGTCCCCCTTTGAAGGGGGATTTAGGGGGATGTTGCCCCCAATCAAATTCTTGATCTACCCACATCCGACAGCACGATCCGCAACTGATCGCAGCTCTCATACCGCTTCGCGGGGTCCTTCTCGATCATCTTCATGATTACGTCGCCGAGAGCCTGCGGACACCGCCGGTTCACCATGTGCGGATTCAACGGCACCGCGCGCATGTGCGCCATGTACAGCAGCTGCAAGTTGTCGACCTCGAACGGAAGTTTGCCGGCGAACATCAGATACAACGCAATGCCCAACGAATAAATATCGCTGCGGTTGGTCGCTTTCTCGCCGCGAATAATCTCCGGCGCGACATACATCGGCGTGATCTGCTCGACCAATCCGGAATCGAGAAACGGCAACGCGCGCGGGCGGCACAGCGAATAATCCGACAATTTCGCGACACCCTTCCGCGTGAACAGGATATTGCCCGGCTTCAAATCATGATGCGTAAAACCCTGATCATGGATGTACTGTAATCCATTGCAAATCTGCGCAACGATCACGAGCCGCTCTTCGAGGTTCCATGTACGATTCTCGAGATAGTACTTCATGTCCGGGCCATCCACATATTCCATCGTCAGGCACAGACCTTCCGGACCTTCGATGAACTCGTTCACCCGGACCACGTTTGCGTGATTGAACTTCTTGAATTGCTGCACGCTCTTGGCGAAGTCGCGCACCTGGGAATTGTTACGGAAAAAGTTCGCGTGAAAAAGTTTAACTGCGACCACTTCTCCCTTGACGGTGTCGATCGCGCGATAGACTGTACCCGTGCCGCCGCGCCCCAGTAGGCGGTCGCATTTGAAATGGTAAAGCTTGAGCCGATCCGGCAGTTCCTGCTTCATCATGGCGTTAGGTCGTGGGCTTTCGATTGTGCTGGTTACCCTTCTTCCAAATCCAGCGGAATGCGCGGCGCATCGCCCCACAGCCCGTCGAGATCATAGAATTCGCGCGTTTCCTTGCGGAAAATATGCACGATGATATTGCCGTAGTCCAGCACCAGCCAATTGTTCCGGTGATTGCCCTCGGAATTGCGCGCTTTTAGACCAGCATCGCGCGTGCCCGAAAGGATTGCGCTCGAGACCGCCTTCACGTGCGGCTCGCTTGTCGCCGTACACACGACAAAACTGTCGGCAATGACCGTCAATCCGCGCAGATCGTATGCGCGAATATCGATCGCTTTGTGGTCATCCGCGAGCGACGCTATCAATCGTGTCGCGGGCAAAAAATCCGGCTCGGCCGCCGGCGCTTTCTTCACTAGGTTCTTCAATCTGTTTTATATCGCCTATTCGGTTTCGCCCAGTACGCGTTTCAACACTTCGTTCGCCATCTGCGGGTTCGCTTTGCCCTTGGTGGCTTTCATCAGTTGCCCGACCAGAAAGCCAAACGCCTTTTCCTTGCCGCCTCGATAGTCGGCCACGGGCCCCGGATTCACCGTCAGGATTTCCCGCGCGACCGCTTCGATCGCGGATGTGTCGCTGATCTGCACCAGCCCTTTTTCCGCGACCAACGCCTTCCCGTCCTTGCCTGTCTCGAACATGTCAACCAGCAGGTCCTTGGCAATCTTCCCACTAATTGTACCATCCTCGATGAGTTTCAGCATTCCGCCGAGGTGTTCCGGTGTAACGTTGCACGCAGCAATCTCTTGCTTGCGTTCGGTCAAAAGGGCCTGCAGCTCGACAGTAATCCAGTTTGCGGCCTGTTTGGGCTGGCAACCAAGTTTTACAACCGCCTCGTAATAGTCCGCCGTCGGCTTCTCGCCAGTCAGCACGCCCGCATCATAAGCTGACAATCCGAAGTCTGTTTCAAAACGAGCGCGACGCGCCTGCGGCAGCTCCGGCAAGGATTCGCGAATGCGGGTTTCCCAGGCCTCGTCAATGACAATCGGCACGAGATCGGGGTCTGGGAAGTACCGGTAGTCGTGCGCGGATTCTTTCGCGCGCTGCGAAAACGTGATGCCGCGGTCCGCGTCCCACCCGCGCGTTTCCTGCACGACCTTGCCGCCTTCATCGAGCAGTTTTGCCTGCCGCGCAATCTCGAATTCGATGGCCTTCTGGATACCGCTGAACGATGCGACGTTTTTTACTTCCGACTTGGTGCCGAACGGTTCGGTACCCGCGGGCCGAATGCTGATGTTCGCTTCCGCGCGCAACGAACCTTCTTCCATGTTGCAATCGCTCACGTCGAGGTAGCGCAACATTTGCTTCAATTCTGTCAGATACGCGAAGGCTTCGTCGGCGCTGCGAATGTCCGGTTCGGTCACAATCTCCAGCAAGGTCACGCCGCAACGGTTAAAGTCCACGCCGCTGTCGCCGCCGCCAATGGTGTGGGTGTTGCGCGCGGTGTCTTCTTCCAGATGCGCGCGCGTGATCCCGATGCGCTTCGCCGCGCCGTTGGTGTTAATGTTGATGAACCCGTCGTGGCACAGCGGCAGATCGTACTGGCTGATTTGGTAGTTCTTGGCGAGGTCGGGATAAAAATAGTTTTTCCGGTCCATCTTCGACCAGCGCGAAATCTTGCAGTTCAACGCCAGCCCGACCGCGACCGACATTTCCACCGCGCGCTTGTTCAACACCGGCAATACGCCCGGCATGCCCAAACACACAGGGCACACGTTCGTGTTAGTCGGCGCATGAAAATTTGTGCTGCATCCGCAAAACACCTTTGATTTGGTGCTCAATTCGACGTGCACTTCCATGCCTATGACTGGTTCGTATTTCATTTCGACTTTCTTTACTCGTGAGTATCCAATTTGCGGCGACCAAATCGAGTCAATCTCAAATTCTCTGCGTTATATCCCTGCTGTAGCGCCCACTCAGTGTTTGACAAAATGCGTCTCACGGTTCGCCGGGAGAAGTAGGAAAAAAAGACAAAGCCAACAGTAGCAAGACCTGCCACGCTAGCGGAAGCAATAGTTACCGTTTCTCCAAACAGCGTATTCGCGAGCAACATCCCGAACAGTGACACGCAGATGCCGATAACAAACTGAACAAATAGAAATCGCCGTCTTTCTGGTTCAGTAAAATGTACGATCGCTTTCCGCGCTTCTTCCGACCAAAACGGGCTCCATGTCCAGATGTCCATAAACCGCACCCCCTTTGCAGAGAATCCGTTTAGATTTCGATCTGATCATTTCACCGCCGTCGGCGTACCCATTTCAAACCCGCGCCTCTGCTCATACGTGTACGCCACACGCAAAATTGTCTCCTCGTCAAACGGCTTCGCAATTATCTGCAACCCCGCCGGCAACCCCGATTTGGTGAGGCCGCAAGGCATGCTCAATCCTGGAATACCGGCGAGGTTCACGCTGATCGTGTAAATGTCGCTGAGGTACATTTCGAGGGGATTCGCCGCCTTCTCGCCGATTTTGAACGCCGGCGTCGGCGACGTCGGCGTTAGGATCACGTCGCACTGCTCGAACGCATCCGTGAAATCCTTGCGGATCAGCGAGCGCACCTTTTGCGCTTTCAAATAATACGCGTCGTAATATCCGCTCGACAGCACATACGTGCCGAGCATGATTCTGCGGCGCACCTCCGGCCCGTAGCCATCGGTCTTGGTTCGCGTGTACATGTCCAGTGTCGATGTCGCGCCCGGCGCGCGATACGCGTAGCGGACGCCGTCGAATCGCGCGAGGTTCGCGCTCGCTTCCGCCGTGCAGATGATGTAATACACCGCGACTGCGTAGTCCGTGTGCGGCAGCGACACTTCAACTACTTTCGCGCCTTGTTTCTCAAGCACGGCGACCGCGGCCATGACCTTCTCGCGCATCTCCGCGTTCAACGCGTCAGTGAAGTATTCCTTCGGCAACCCGATGCGCAGACCTGCGACATCGGCTTTCAACGCCTTTGTGAAATCCGGCACGGGCAAATTGGCGGAAGTAGAATCTTTCGGGTCGCGCCCGCACATAACATTCAGGGCCATCGCGCAGTCTTCCACAT
>Ga0163150_10004596_pt1 | contig 18346 bp, 16 predicted proteins | sample OliLakLV19P2IB_FD_148628 | JGI IMG/M metagenome (GOLD analysis project Ga0163150, IMG submission 148628) | Freshwater microbial mat bacterial communities from Lake Vanda, McMurdo Dry Valleys, Antarctica - Oligotrophic Lake LV.19.P2.IB | ecosystem: Environmental > Aquatic > Freshwater > Lake >...
AATTATTCCATCGTCTGATGCAACAAGCACTCGCCCTGGAGCCGATTCTCAGTCGAGATTTAAACGAAAAGTATGTATCTATCACCCACAACATGTAGTGGGTACTGGGTTAATGTGCATACCCCAGAAAAGTATATTCCAAATACTAACCAGTATATTAACATGAAAATAAAGACAACGATGGTTATCGTTTTCCTTACATTGATACGATTAATAATGGAAAGAAGTAAAGACATATTGAATGTTGGTGGTCTCAGCAAAAGAAATCCTATTACCACAATGACGAAAGCAACTAATGGTAAAAGAGCATAATATTTGAATTGATAGACATCTGTTGCATCAACGTCTACAGCTAAAATCCCAACTATTTTCCCATTATTTATGTCTTTAATCGGTGCATACCCCGTAAATACAGCTCCCCATTTATCTTCATAGGGCTTTTCAGTAACTATTGGCGTAAAGTATTTTCTATTTTTTAACGTACTAATGTGGCCAATATCATATTGAAGACCCGGATAAGGGGTTTCATCACTGCTATTGATCATCCCATTATTATCCATATCAAATTCTTCAAATAAATTTCGATTATAACCATCCGCATCTGCGATAAACTCAAATGTAGTTGTTTGATTGTTGGGACGTATGAGATACACATATTTGATATTTTTATTGCCCAATCGAATCTCATGAAGCGTGTTTACAACTTTTTGATATTGGGGTTTTTCGATGTCCTTAATGGTTCGAAGTGTTTCGAGATCTTCTGCAGAGAATTGTAGTGATGCTGTTTTTGCTATTGTAAGAATGCGCTCGCGTGCGCTGGTAATATCTGCATTTAATTCTATGAAATACCATCCTATAGTGAGCATAGAAACAATGATAAATCCGCCAAGCAGTGTAATAACCGTTTTTCTTTTAGTGAAAAGATCTTTGATTTCTTGCACTATTGATCTATTGAAAGCTGCTAGTCGAATAATTGTAAAGAAAATGAAAAAGCCAAGAAATGTAACAGCAGACAGGAAAGAATTCGTGCTGATTTGATTTACTCTTTCTGCTTCGATATCTACTCCTAAAACTGCAACAACCACATTGTTTTTACTAATTGGTGCATGCCCCGAAATAAATGTGCCCCATTGATCCGAATAAGGTTTTTCATCGATAGTAACTTCACCCAGAGCTGCTTTACTCAGAGCAGAATTATCATTGACGTCATATAATTCACCCGGCGGCGAAAGCTGGTCTTTTTGATCAACAGTACCATCCTGATTGAGATCTTTTTTTGCCTTTAGATCGAGAGAATCTGCATCTGCTACAAAAGCGAGTTTTGCCGGATCGTTTGTCGGCCTCAAGATATAGATATACTTTACGCCCTCATTCTGATTACGAATGAGATTCAATTGGTAAATCACTTTTGCATACTCGGGTTCGGTGACATCTTCTGGAGTCTGGAGTTTTTCGAGATCATTGGGATCAAACTGAAGAGCGCCGGTTGCAGCAATTGATTTTACGGTATCTTGTATGCGCTTTGTATTAAGTGAAATATTATAGCTATGAATCCCATAGGTGATCCCTGCAGCCAGAACTGCAAAGACAGCAAACATTGCCATGCTTTTCCTGCTCAGGAAAAATTGTCGGAGCTGTGAAAGAGCGCGTGTCGGGACCGGAATAGTAATTACAGGATGCAATTTGGGTCCTTCCGGCAGCGCGGGAAGGGCGGGATTCTGATTTGGCACAGATTGCGGGGCTTTGCTTTTCTTATTCCACAGACGTTCAAAGAAAACTCTCTCTTCCTCAGCTAATTCAGGAAAGCGAATAAAACACGCACGCATCTCATTCAGCTGAAAACAGGCGACGGTATCGCCCGTGATAATTTTCTCGAACGAGAAAGGATAGACATCCTCATCGACAAGTATAGTTTTCCGATATTCATATGGATCACGGGACTGAAATCTGCGGCCGAGCGGAGTGTCATGAGTTATAGCACGGGAAAAAATGCTGCGCTTATGTCTTTCGCGGAAATACTGCACCCGGAACTCACGCAATGGATCCTCTTCCGCAAGCCACAAAGTCGGACCATAGTGCACAAAATCATGCCCACGCTCTAGAAGCAGGTTATACGCTTTTTTCACTCCTTCGACTCCTTCAAAATGTTCCAACTCCGGGCGCTTTTTCCCTGATTCTACCGTAGCGATAAATGCTCCGAAGTTCTGATATTTTCTTTGAAGCATCATTTGCTTCTGCTGGACCTCCTCTTCCATCCAGGCAGCAACCGATTGCATTGAATGCAAAATATACTTCGGGGTGTCATTGATCATTTCCCGAGTCACGATTTGTTTTTTCATGAGCTTCTTGATCGCCTGATCCAGTACGCCCGTACTTTTCCCTGTTTTGGCAGCAAGTTCTCTGAGAGTCATTGCCTCGCCTTCAAGAAGTTTTCGCAGGATCGCGATTTCCGTGCCGGAGAAACCGGCTTCTTCAAGATATGCCTCGATGCTGGTGGGCAAGGAATTCAGACAAACGTATACTTTACTTTTCACCAGTCTTTTTTGCAAATGTCACTTTCCGCTAACTGTAGAGGAAACCGGGGTGTTCCCTCCGGGGGAGGAACACTAGTTTTTGGCTTATATAAGCCAAAATATATTTACGCTCAAAAGAAACATACTGCCGATAATCATGCCCCTTCTATATCACGCTCAAACAGCATTTGAGATAGGAGTACTTATCCAATCTCAACCGCCATCTCATACGTCTCCTTCGATATGAGCCCCTCCTTATACAGCCTCTTCGCATCCTTCTCGAAGGACACCATACCCCGCTCGCTGCCCGTCTGAAGGACGGACTTGAGTTCCTGGATGCGATTGTCGCGGATGGTGTTGGATGCTGCGGGAGTATTGATGAGGACTTCGCGTTGCGCGACGCGTCCGCCACCCACTTTGGGCAGAAGGCGCTGCGCCACGACTGCCTTCAGTGACATACTGAGCTGTGCGCGGATCTGGCCCTGCTGATGAGGCGGGAAGACGTCGATGATACGATCGACGGTCTGGATGGCGTTGGGTGTGTGAAGTGTCGCGAGGATGAGGTGACCGGTCTCCGCGAGCGTCAGAGCGGCTGCAATGGTCTCGGGGTCGCGCATTTCACCGACCATCACAATATCGGGGTCCTGTCGCAGGATGCGCTTGAGTGCTTCGCCGAAGCTGAGGAAGTCCTGACCGAGCTGGCGCTGGCGGAAGAGGCCATGCCCCTGCGGGAAGAGGAACTCGATAGGATCTTCGAGTGTCACGATGCTTATGGGCCTCGTCTGGCTGACATGCTGCAGCACCGCAGCGAGAGACGTGGACTTTCCCGTTCCAGTCGGGCCGGTGAAGAGCACGAGACCTTCTTCTTTGTTGATGAAACTCGCGGCGATCGATTCGAGGTTGAGTTCTTTGAGGGTCGGGATTTCCGTGGGGACGAGACGTGCGGCAAGACCAACGTTCCCGCGTTCGTAGTGGCAGTTAATGCGGAGGCGCGTGCCGTTGGGGAGTTCGTAGGCGACATCAACTTCACGCGAATCTTCGAGTCGCTTGTATTCGGCTGCGGACAGAACGCTCTTCACGAAGCGCTGGGCATCGGCGGCCGTCACCGTTCCTTTCGTCTGCGGGACAAGTACGCCGTCGATACGGAACATCAGCGGCGCATCGACCGCGATATGCACGTCGGAAGCACCTGCCTCAAGTGCCTTGGCAAAAACTGTTGCGGGTGTGGGTGTGTTTGTCATCTCTTTCAGTATAGCATTTTAGGGCTGTTTTTTCAATAGAACAGCCAAAAAGGCCGTATTGAGCGATTCAAGAATACGACCTTTGGCATTCGTTCACGAGCGGACAAGATCCTTCAGTGTGCGGCTGAGAATATCGAATCCCCGCTGACTCAGGATGGACTCGGGATGGAATTGAAAACTGGCGAAACGCTTTGCGCGGAGAGCATACACATCCCCCGTTCCTGGATCGGTGGATTGTTCGATTCCGTCGAGTTCCTTCGAGTGAGCGACGAAGGTGTTGTAGAACCCCACGCGCTCAGAAGCCCCGAATAAATCTATCACCTTCTGTATCCCCTGCATGGGAACGTCTTTGCACGCCAGGTCCATACCCAACTCGCGACAGAGGATCTGATGACCGAGACATACGGAGACAAAACGTTTGTCGTTTTCCAGAAGTCGGCGCGTGATGCCGGCAACCTTCTGCATTTTGGGATCATGATCATCGCCGGGGTCGCCGGGCCCCGGCCCGACAACGACGATGTCAGATGCGTCGGCGTCGGAATCGAATTCGTCGAACGATACGACACGTACGGTCGCCCCCATGCTCATCATCATGTGCTTCAGCATGTGACAGAAGTCATCTTTATTGTCGATGACCGTGATGATCTTGCCGGCGAGCTCCCCGATATGTCTGTCCGTTCTTTCCTGATCGTAGAAAAGATAATCAGAAAGATGAATGTTTCGCTCCACGAGTATGGCTCGCATTTCAGCATCCATCAGCGGCGGAAGCTGCGTGACAGGAGGCGTATTGCCGCTGCGCAGAATGGCGTTGAGCATCCCCGCCAGCTTGCCCTCCGTCTCTTTGGCTTCTTCGGACGGGATGGAATCACGGACGATTGTGGCACCTGCCTGGAGCGTCATCGTGCCATCATTGAGCACCTCGGCCATACGGATGCTGATAGCGGCATCGAGAGCTTCCACACCTCGAGCATCGTGACTGAGGAGATTGATGGTGCCCGAATAATACCGGCGTGATTCATCCTCGTGCCGAGCGATGACGGATGGCGCGCTGCTCATGGGACTGCCTGTGACGGTAGGGGCGAGCATGGAACGGCGGTAAAGTTCCATCGCATCAAGATCGCTGTGACCGACAAGTTCATACTCGGTGTGCATGATCTTGGACATCTCGAGCAGCTGCGGACCGACAACGCTGCCGCCGCGCTCGCACATCTGCGCCATGAGCTTGAGTTCTTCGTCGAGCACCATGAAGAGTTCATTGATCTCCTTGGGATCGTGGAGGAAGGCGATGAGCTGTTCGCGGGTAACGCCCTGGGGTGATTTGCGCAGAGTGCCGCTGATCGGATTCATAACGACTGCTCCGTCCTTCACCGTAATATGGCGCTCGGGGGATGCACCTATGAGAGCAGATTCGCCATTATCAAAAACGAAGTTCATGTAGCTGCCGAATTCATTCCGAAGAATGGAACCGAACATACTGAGAAGTCTGTCCCGATTGTATTGCGCGATTGTGCCGACGGCTTTGCGCGAGATGGTGAAACTCGAACCGAGCCCCTTCCCGATTGCATGGTCCTGAACGCTTTTTACCCGGCGTTCATATTCGGGAGAATCGGGACGATATGTCATTTCTTGTTCGAGCGTGATCTCGAGTGCGGGGAGAAGTTCCATCAATGCCTCGATGGAAATATGCGTCTGTCTGCGGACTATCATGCACCGGATCGATGTCGGGTCATTTATGTGCATGTTTTTTTCACGCATTTGCGCGTAAGGAATCGCTGAAATTGTGTGGATTGTGGAATCCGCTTCAGCAGGGGAACCTGCATGGCGGGGAATATCGGCGAGCGAATCACAATCCGTCATGTCGCCTTCGAGAATCGTCGCATGATCCTGATCGCGCCCTTTGATGATCGCGAACGGAGCCGAAGTTGAACGAATCCGCGCAAGGGCATCAGACGCATCATCCTCGGGAGGCAGAGGAGGGAAAGATTGAGGGTATTTCATGGCAGGAGAAGAAAAAGTAAAAAAATCCCGGCTATACGGCCGGGCAGAGAAACTTCCATGTATTTATCGCCAGCCGCACGGTGGTCGCGGGGAGCGCCACCAGGTCAGCCTATTTGTACTGTTGTAACGGTACATCGTTACAACGATACATTTTAACTTCCGCCAGTGCAAGAGAAAATGTATGCTTGGCGCATGGCCCTTCCTCCGAAACACTACAAGGACTTATACGAACTTTTCTCGTCGATCGACGACACAAAGGAGGCAGAGATGCTTCTGAAGGACATGCTGACGCCGCAGGAACTCGAATCCCTCGCCGAACGCTGGCAGGAAGTGCAGATGCTCGCGTCGGGAAACACGCAACGCGACGTCGCGGAAAAACTCGATATCAGCATTTCGAAAGTGACGCGCGGATCACGGATGCTGCAGTACGGTTCGGGAGGGTTCCGGTACTTCCTCGACAAACTCAAAAAGACGACGAAAATAAAATAATCCTTTCCTAAAAGTTCTCGACTACGCTCGAACTGACATTGTTCAGGATTGATATTTTCGCATTATCCCTCCGCCGACTTCTTCACCAATGCGACGACCGTCTTGAAGAGGCGCTCGACGTGTTCTTCATCGATGCCGCGTTCGACCGCTTCCTCCACGAGCCCGTCGATCATGTCTTCCTCTTTCAGCGGGGCGTGCTCTTCATCATCCGATTCCACTTCCTCCATGTCCACGTATACGGCCACGGCTTCCTGCAGAAGATCGATCATCTGGCGGTAGATTTTATCAGCCTGTGCGTGGGGGTCTTTGACCATGGGAGATGTGGCGTATCTAAGCGGAATATTGGGATATTGCAATTGACTCAGGAGTGAAATATTGGATTTCACGGTATACGGCCTCGGCTATGTCGTTTCAACGTGTTATACACATCCTCCGGCGAGAGGAAGACGATGTAAGCGGGCACTAATACAAGAAACCACCAGATCTCCAGCAGAATCGCGATGCTGAGATGGAATACGAGTCCCCCGGCGAAAAACAGCCACTGCAGGCGCGGGACCCAGAGGCCGAACGGCATAAGGCACTCGAAGACTTTCACGGTCCAGTTCATCGTGTCGTATACCCACATCGGCCAGTTTTGACTCACCATCCAGAACGCAGACGGACTCCCCCATCGCGTGATCAGCGAATACGGAAGCACTTCGCCCCCCTGCCATGTCGGCAGCCACAGCTTCTGCCACCCGACGCCGAGGTACGTCGCGGTCATCTGAATGGAAATCAAACGTTGCGGAAGAATACTGATCGGATCCCAGGCGAAAAATGAACCGCGTTTGAAAAACATCCGCACGGAAAATGTTTTGTCCGCGCCACTGAAGAGCAGGACCCAGAGCGTGAAGAAAAATAATCGATGGTAGGACGACGGGAACAGATGGAACGACAACTGCCAGTAGTACCAGAAGAGTAGAATGAGTATGACGATCGCCGCGCGCATGAACGTCCCCGTAATGAGCATCAGCAACGCAGCGACGTACGCACAAGCAAAGAGCCACGCGGCCCATACCGGCGGGGGCTTCAGGATTTTGGCGAACATATCGGGAAACTGCGAGAGGTTCATCGACATCACCAGCCCCTCTTTGGAAAACATTTCGGGCACGAACGGGAGGTACGTCGCCGCTTCGATGAGGAGAAATAGGCCGAACGCGATCCGCAAAATCGCCATGACGTGCGGCGGGGCACTGCGGCACCACCAGAAATCCCAGCGAGTGAAAAAATCGTTCCTCATGGCGTCCTATAAAGAAGTTTCACGTCGGCGAACTCGCGCTGCTTGAGTGTCCGGTATCCGTCGGGCGACGCCGGCCACTTCCACCATTCGAGAGTCAGGCCGTCGTACGTTCTGCCGGAGCGTTCTTCGAGCGCCAAAATCCGCTCGGCAAACACCCGATACTGCGCCCGCCTGTCCCACCATTCGCTGCGCCCGCCGAAGATGTTGCTCTCGCGGATACTGCGCTCGCCGAGTAGGACGGGGAAATACGGCGCGAGATCGATTTCGACGAGGTCCCCGCCCTGGTGCCCCAACACCGTGAATTCCTCGTTGAATTTGGCGAAACTCTGATACGGCGCCATCATCATGTATTCGAACTGCACGATCTTCCACATGAACGTCGTGCGAAGACGCAACATCGTATACGCGAATGCCGCGACAAGTACGCACAAATACAGAATGATCAGCGCGTGCTGTACGGTACGGAGAAACGTCACGCGAAAAGTGTAGCAGATTTGATTGTTCCCCGTACCGAACGGTGAAAAAGCGACACCGCCCTGAGCCTGTCGAAGGGTGACACAATCGCAGACACCCTTTACCATGGAACCGATGGACAGCAGAAGTCATGCCGAGGAGCGGCTGAAAAAACTCAGGGCCGAGATCTGGCGCCTCAATAAGGCGTACTTCATCGAGGACCGCACGGACGTGTCCGAGGACGTTCGCGACTCGCTTAAACAGGAATTGATCAAGCTCGAGAAGGAATTCCCGGATTTGATCACGGCCGACTCCCCCACCCAGCGCGTCGGCGCGCCGCTCGACGGCCGCCTCCCCAAAATCACGCACATCACGCCGAAGGAATCGTTGCAGGACGCGTTTTCGCATGAAGAAGTGGAAGAGTGGGTCGAGCAGATGGGACGGCAGCTCGGGAATCCCGACACGAAGTATGAAATCGTCTGCGAACTGAAAATAGACGGGCTAAACATCTCGCTGATTTATAAGAAGGAAGAACAGGAGGAGGACGTCGTGCGCTACATCCTCCTGCGCGCCGTGACACGCGGCAACGGCATCGAGGGGGAAGACGTCACACACACGGTCCGCACGATCGAGAATCTGCCGCTGTCGATCGATGTCCCGGTGATTCCCAAAGAGAAAATGCCGGAGATCCTCGATATCGGCGGCGAGGTCTATATGCCCAGGGCGTCGCTTATCAAGCTTAATAAGGATCTGCCTCAGGAAGAACACTTTGCCAACCCGCGCAATGCGGCGGCGGGGACGGTGCGCCAGCTCGATCCGAAAATGGCTGCGGAGCGCGATCTCCGGATGTACTGCTACGCGATGGGCAACGCGTCCGCCGACGCTCTCGGGCTCGGCAAACAGTCCGAAATCCTGAAATTTTTCCAGGACACGGGCATCCCCGTCTCTCCCGAGTACCGGATCGTTCACTCCATCAAGGAGGCGCAGGACATGTACGACAAAGTCGGAAAGAAGCGCGATACGCTGCCATTCGACATCGACGGCGTCGTACTGAAAGTGAACGACCACAGACTCCAGCGCGATCTCGGGTCAACCGCCAAGGCGCCGCGCTGGGCACGCGCGTACAAATTCCCCGCCGAGGAAAAAACCGCGCAGGTGCTCGACATCCTGCTGCAGGTCGGCCGCACCGGCGCGATCACGCCCGTCGCGCAGCTTTCTCCGACGCAGATCGCAGGCACGACCGTCACGCGCGCGACGCTGCACAATGCGGACGAAATCGAACGCCTGGACGTGCGCATCGGTGACACGGCGATTATTCGCAAGGCGGGAGACATCATTCCCGAGGTGATGGAAGTGCTGCAAAACCTCCGCCCGAAGGACAGCAAAAAATTCCACTTCCCGAAGGACTGTCCGCAGTGCGGCACGTCGCTCGAACATCCTGAGGGGGAAGTGGCTTGGTACTGCCAAAATCGCGACTGTCCCGGGCGCAAGCAGGAGAGCATCGAGCACCTGACCTCCCGTTACGCGTTCAACATCGAGGGGCTCGGAAAAGAAACGGTCGAAGAGCTGCTCGCGGCAGGCATCATTACCGACAGCGCCGATATTTTTTCGCTGACCGCCGAGGATCTGCTGGGCCTCCCGTTGTTCAAGGAAAAGAAAACCGAAAATCTTCTCGCGTCGATCGAAAAAGCGAAACGCGTTCCGCTCGAACGGTTCCTCTTCGCGCTCGGCATCAGGCACGTCGGCCGCGAAACGGCGGACATCCTCGCACGCACGCTCCCGTGGCCGGTCGGAGAAGTGGAAGTGCAACAGCGTGAAACCGGCGGGCTGCAGCCGTCACTCTTCGGTGGATCGACGACGGTGAAGATGCGCGCGATAAAAGTGGAAGATGTCGAACAAACCCTGAAGGAACAGTTGGTCGAAACCCTCGAGGCGATCGACGGCATCGGTACGGTCGTCGCGGAATCTCTTCTCGAATGGATGTCGCACAAAGAACATGCGAAGCTCATGAAAAAATTCGCGGACGCCGGCGTCGTCTGCCTCCAGCCGGAACGCCCCGATGTGAAGCCGGTCTTCGAGGGGAAAACATTCGTACTGACGGGGACGCTGCCGGGCCTCAGCCGCGAAGACGCCAAGCAGCTCATCAAAGACCGTGGCGGCAAAGTCAGCTCGTCCGTCAGCAAAAAAACCGACTTCGTCCTGGCGGGAGACGACGCCGGGAGCAAATTCGACGAAGCCCGTAAACTCGAGGTTACGATCATCGATGAGGCGGCATTCAGGAAAATGCTCGCATGAACCGATACAATACCCGGGATTCACATGTGTCGTGTTATACTTGACCCGCGCATGGCCAATCCGCCCGTCCCCGGACCGGCACAGAGCCAAAAAGTACGTGACGCACTCGCGTACGCGAAACGACATTTGTCCCGGATCTCGCGTCCCAGCGGAGAAAATTACGCGCAGCACGGCAATGACGTCGCGACTGTGTTGCAGGAAGTCACGACCGACGAATCGCTGCTGGCCGTTGCGGTTCTTCACGATATTCTCATGCACGAGGAAGGAGGAATCCTGCTGATGCAGTCCCCGCTCGACGCGGCGGAACGCAGACTCGTCGAACGCATGCACACGCTGCGCGGTCTGCACATCGACGTGAACAATATCGAACTCAACCGCGTAATCGGGGCATTCAGCGACGACGCACGTTTGCTTCTCCTCCGTATGGCGCACCGTCTCAACGACGTGCACCATCTCGACAAATTCCCGGCGAAGCGCCGTCGCGAGATCGCGCACGAGACACTCCACATGTATTCGGCGATCTCGGGGAGGCTTGGCTTCCAGCGCTGGAGGTGGCAGATGGAAGACATCTGTTTCCTCGTGCTGCAGCCCAAAATCGCAGGCCGCGTCCGCGCTCAGTTCGAAGCGTGCAGACAGATCGATTCCGCGACGCTCAATCATGCCCGGACATTTCTTCAGAAGACGCTGAAGAAAAACGGCATCGACGCCGAGCTCGACGAACGCATCAAGGGTTTGTACTCGACGTACCGCAAAATGGTGATCAAGAAAAAAAGCTTCGAGGAACTGACGGACCGCCTGGCGCTTCGAATCCTCGTGCCCACGGCTGAGGACTGCTACCGGACACTCGGCGTCATTCACTCCTGCATGCGCCCGATGCACGGGAAGCTGAAAGACTACATCGGCACGCCGAAGGAAAACGGCTACCGCTCGATCCACACGGTCGTGTATCCCCTTGCCGGCATCTCGATGCTGCCGATCGAGATCCAGATCCGCACGCCGCAGATGCATCAGGAATGCGAGTACGGCATCGCGTCGCACGGCGAATACAAGGAATGGACCTACGCGCTGACGTCGAACGCATCGCGCGTGAATCTCTTCCGCAACCTCGAAGGCCTGAGATCCGTCGCCAAATCACAGCGCGCGTTCGAAAAGGCGCTGCAGTCGTCCTTCAACGACAAACGTCTTCTGCTCTTCGATCCCAAAAACAACCTCTACCATCTTCCGCGCCCGGCGACGCCGCTCGACTTCGCCTGCCACGTGATTCCGGAAAACTGCCACATGGTACGTGGCGTTAGGATCAACGGCCGCGAGCAATCGCTCGGCACGCTCCTGCGCGACGGCGACACGGTCGAGGTGATCGTCGGCGACACTCCGGTGCCGCTGAAGGAACAACTGCGGTCTTGTCAGCAAAACGTGACGCGGCAGCTGCTGCGCCAGGCATGGAGAACGAGCGGGACAACGATAACGACGCGAAGTCGTTCATAATATCTCTAAAAACTAAAAAAACATTCAGTCAATTCACGCCTCAATCGCCATTCTTATCAATCAATGCTTGTCATTTTGGGTATAGCTATTCGTCATCTAGATAGACAGATGGACAGCATCCGACCGGTGATCATTGCCGTATCGGTAATTCAGTGTATATTTATTGTTCTACCCCCCGACGCATGCCACAGCAGAAAGAATGTGACGCCTACATCATCGATACGATCAAAATGTTGGGGAAATTCGTGCCCGGCGCGATCACATATGCGGGAAGAAAGCGCATCCAAACGATCCAGTGGAAGGAGAACGGTTATGACAGTCAGGAGGAAGCCGACGAATTCGTGCGGAGGCAATTCATCTCGCGCGGCCTCGCGGAAGCGAACAACGAAGGGGAGTTGAGACGCGCCTGAAGACGGACGTTTACAACCCGAACACCCGCGCATCGACTGACATGCTCCCTGCTCCCAGGAAGATGAGCGCAATACATGCGGCGAGAATCAGGAAATCGTATTCCCATCCGGTATTGTCCTTCGCCCAGAAGGGGATGTGCCATTCGTTGATTTTTTTGTAGATCGCGCCGAGCATGATGATGCCGATACCGAGCGCCGCGAGCTGCGTCAGGAATCCCGCGATCATCGCGAGTCCGCCCGCGAGTTCACAGAAACCGATGAACTGCAGAAAGCCGCCCATTTTGCCACCAACTTTTGACTTGGCGTGATAGACGAAGATGATGCCGATCGCGAGACGGAGGATCAGCAGGCCCCAGTCGCCGTAAGATTGAAGAGATGAAAAGAAGTCGATCATAGTCAAGAAGGGTAAGACAATTTAGCAGTCTAGCAGACGAGCAGCGAAAGAGTTACTGATCGCTGCTTTCCGTTTTCTCAGGCCACGTGAGCGTCATCGACCCCTGGTGCGTGATTCCCGCGCCCTTGCCGGTGAAGCCAATCGGGACGGTCCTCGCGGTTTTGTTGACGGTTCCATTATATTCGGCGCTCGCCGGAATTTTTATGAAAAACGGATCGCAGCTTCCCATGAGCTTGCCGCTGATCACGCCGCTGTTCTGACCGTCATACGTTCCTTTGACCTGACCGGAGCACGAACCGGACACCGTCCCCGTCACGTTGCCGCCCTTGAGCGGAATGTTGGCGACCACAGTGATGGAATAGTCTTTGTAGGAATATTCGCCGGTCGCGACGACCGATCCCTCCTTGGGTTCTTCTTCCTCATCCTCGAAGGCCTCAATCAAACAGTCCATCATATCCTCCTCTTCCATCATGCAGTTTTCGAAGTAGAATCCTGCACCTTCGTTCGCACCGAACGTCAACAGTGCAATGATGATAACCACGATTGCCAGTATAGGAGCACAACCCATTTTCGCCATTGGGATATATTCAAGGGCACTGCTTGGTAAAAGTCAATTTGCTGTAGTGTTGATGGTGCCGTGGAGAGGACTCGAACCTCCACGGGATTGCTCCCACACGCCCCTCAAGCGTGCGCGTCTACCAATTCCGCCACCACGGCACAGTGATGATAATTGCCGACCATCGGCAATTCCGATACAAAAAAAGGAGCGAGGGACCAAAGTGTAGCAATTCGGGCTTGTTACGCAACCGGGATTTGGCTCAATCAATCCCGCCAATGCTGTCCTTCAGGGATTGTTCTCCTTCTGCTTCGATATCGGCAACCCTGTCCGCCGTCGAACGTTGCGCGTCTTTCAGCATCCGCGCCACGTCGTTATCCTCATCCAAACCGCAGTATTCCAGATAGTCCGCGAGCCCTGCCTGATCAACCGGCCCGTGTCTCCCGGCAAATTTCGCCACTTCACTGTAATTTCCATTTTGAAGAGCTATGAGACATTTTAATGCCGCTTCGGGTGACACTTTTTTCCTGATCAGATTCGCGCAGACTTTCGAATGTTTTCCCGCCGCGTCATTCTTATCCGCAGAACGAAGAGAAGCCGCCAGGCCGGACGTACTCTTGTCGGAGTCACTGTCAGCCTGATTTGAAGCATCGTCCAGTTCGTTGATTCTATCTCTGCCGCTTTCTGCGCTGAAGCTCATACGCATGGAGAAAAGTGCCGGCACTCTACAACGCGCGCACGTATAGTCAACTATTATTGTCACTTTGGCAAAACGACTGATTTTGGCTTAGACATCGGCTGCCTGCTTCTTGTCTTCCTCGATCGCCTTCTTTTCCTGCGGCGATGCCTTGGCATCGAACTCCAGGATGAATTCTTCCACCGACATCGTTTCCTTCACGAGCAGAATCTCCGTCAGGGAGTGCAGTTTCTTTTCATGCTTCTTGAGATACCCGAGCGCGCGCTTGTACTGTTCGGCGATCGTAGACTGAACGAAGTCGTCGATCTTCTGCGCACTCTTCTCGGAATAATTGCGCGTTGAGCCGAGATCGACGCCGAGCGCGGCCGACCCCTGCTTCTCGCCGTAGACGACGAGACCGAGATCGGTGTCCATGCCGTAGCGCATCGCCATGTTGCGCGCGATCGCGGAGGCGCGCTCGAGATCGTTGGAGGCACCGGTCGTGATGTCCTTGAAGATGATTTCTTCCGCGGCGCGTCCGCCGAGGAGTCCGCAGATCTCATCGAGGAACCGCTTGCGGCTCGTTGTGTAGCGGTCTTCTTCTGGAAGGAACCACGTGATGCCGAGCGCCGAACCGCGCGAGACGATCGAAATCTTATGCAGCTTGTCCGATTCCTTACAGAGATAACCGACAATCGCATGCCCCATCTCGTGATAGGCCGTCAGATCCTTCTCTCGCTGCACGAGTTTGCGCGAACGCTTCTCCGGACCGATGGTGACTTTCTCCAGAGCGTCGACGAGATCCTGCTGCGTGATCGTCGCATGACCGCGCTTGGCAGCAAAGATCGCGGCTTCGTTCGTGATGTTCTCCAGATCCGCACCCGTGAGTCCGACCGTCTGCTTGGCGATCGCGCGAAGATCGATCCCCTTCGTCATGCGTTTGTTCTTGCAGTGCACTTCGAGAATTTCTTCGCGTGCGTCGAGATCCGGACGATCGAGGAACACGCGGCGGTCGAAGCGTCCAGGACGAAGGAGCGCGACGTCGAGAACGTCCGGGCGATTGGTCGCGGCCATGACGATGACGTTGGTTCCCTGCTCGAATCCGTCCATTTCGGTCAGGATCTGGTTGAGGGTCTGCTCGCGTTCGTCGTGACCTCCGCCGAATCCCGCTCCTCCGCGCTGGCGGCCGACCGCGTCGATTTCATCGATGAAGATGATGCAGGGCGCGTTGCGCTTGGCGCGGACGAAGAGATCGCGGACGCGCGACGCTCCGACACCCACGAACATTTCCACGAACTCCGAACCCGCGATCGAGAAGAACGGCACGCCCGCTTCGCCGGCGACGGCGCGCGCGAGAAGTGTCTTACCCGTTCCGGGGGGACCAACGAGGAGAACGCCGCGCGGAATCTTGGCGCCGATGTCGATGTACTTCTTGGGATTCTTGAGGAAGTCGACGACCTCGACGAGTTCTTCCTTCGCTTCCTGCGCGCCCGCCACGTCTTTGAAGCGCGTGCGCACCTGGCGTGCATCGGCGACGCGTGCTTTGGATTTGCCGAAGGAAAGCGCCGTGCTCTGGCTGCGTGCGATGCCGCGGAAGAGCCAGATGATTCCGCCGATGATCAGAAGGAAGAAGACGAGATCCGGAAGAATCGCGAAGAAAAGATTCGTCGCCTCGCGGTTTTCGATTTCGACGATCGTCGGATTTGCAGGATCGTTCAATCCGAGCTGGCTGACAGTGTCGAGAGATTCCTTATAGGACTGCAGTACCGCGCCTGTCGCCGTCACCGCGAAAATTTTGTTGTCGCGCATGAGAATCTTGTCGAACCTCTTAGCCTGGTATCCACGCACGATTTCGCTGATCGGCACTTCCGTCGCGTCCGCGAACTGTTCCTCCAGAGCGCGCTGGGGCGTCGTCAGATAATAGAAAGACAGCGAGAGGAGACTCGCGAAGAGAAGTAAGCTCAAGAGCCACTGTTGTCTATTTCCCGGTGAACGGCGTGGAGGCATTGCGATAAAAAAAGAGTAACAGTTTTAGGAAGCATCGTCACGGTGTTGATGACGATCGCATGCAGCATTTCTGTACGAGCGGATATTGTCCCATGGCCCGAAGACGATTTCAACGTATAAATCCCGCTCTCTCCGCTGATCCGGCATCAGGGAAATAAACCCTGTTCCCGGGAACGATCTGTTGCCCGTTTGCGGAATCGACGGGATAATATTTCTTTCCGCGTTTGCTCGCGACGAAATGCATGCCTTCCGGCACGATGATCGAGACTCTATTCGTCAGGATGGCGGCGTCATCGATCACGAACGCGCCGCTGCCGTCGGGAAGCACGATCCTGTCGCCCGCGACGAGACGAACCGCTCCCTGTGCCGTGCCGGTGAGCGCGCCGTTGTTGATGCCGTCGATCGACACCACGGCGACGTCCGCCGTGTCGGCGTCATCCTGCAGTACCACAGGGGGGCGAGGATTCCATCGATACGCAGTGACGATACCGCCAAGGAGAAATGAAATGCAGGAAAAAAGAATCAGCAACGCCCAGCAAAAAAGGCATGATCCGGGCGTAGTCTCGGAATCATGCCTGTTTGTGCGAAAAAATGTCACGAGGGGGAAATTATTGACCGGCTGCCGCGGGGGCCGTTGCTGCAGGCGGCGTCGCTGCCGGACGGTTTACGGCGGGCTTTGTCGCGGGCGGCGTCACGTTGCCTTCGACCGGTGCGGGATTCTCGATCTGGACCGGGACGACGTCGAGAATTCTGTTGATGGATTCGCGATACAGGATCGCGCGACTCGGCGTGACGATGAGATAGTCGCCGTTCTGCGCTTTGTTGTAGAAAGGATTCCGCTCCTGAAGCTTCGCCACATCGACGATCGTCGCAACGGTGGGCTCGACGGACGTATCGATGTCCATGAGAATTTTCACGCGCTCGACGACTGCTTTCGCCTTCTCTTGATTCGCCTGATCATTGCCCTGGAGCTGCTCGAGACGAACGGTGAGGTTCTTGAGTTCCTTCTGTGCCTGCCTGCGCTGCGCATCGAGAACGACGACCAATTGATTCGCCTGATCATTGCCCTGGAGCTGCTCGAGACGAACGGTGAGGTTCTTGAGTTCCTTCTGTGCCTGCCTGCGCTGCGCATCGAGAACGACGACCAATACAACGAGGGCAATGAGCAGAATCGGAACCAACGCTTTGATCTTCATAGAAGGAGGGGTGAAGGAAACAGCTCTGGAAAATCTGAGTGACCGAGCGTTTGCAGCTTATGAAAGAGCAGAATCGATCGCAAGAATATATGGAGATAGAACGCATGTTTGCGCAAGTAGTTCTTGACTCATCGGCGTATCCGAATCCCAACAGCTCATTGCGTCACTCCGACTGTCTCCTCCGGCATTTGTGCGGAATCGGATGATGCCTGCGACGCTGCTGAAGATGATTCCTCTCCGGCAGGCGGTCCGAATGGTTCAGCGGAAGCGGCCGAAGATGACGCTGCAGAAGATATGGAGGAAGACTCGGATGTGACGGGTGCCGATGACGAGTTCTCGACTGCACTCGAACTGACGCTCGAGGAACTTCCTTCAGCCTCTTCACCGAATGCCTCTTCTTCGGACATGAATGCATTCTCCACACTGGCTGCATCTTCCGTCTCCGTCGGAACATAACCGTCAGGAACTTTCAGGAGAGGAGGCGTCACCGATGTATTCCACAGGAAGCCGATGAGAAGGTCGGGGTGCGTCCAGGTGAATGCATCGTGGTAGCGAGCACAGCTGAGAGGCTGACCCGTTGCATCGAGCAGTGTGATATTGCGGATGCAGGCGTTCCAGACTTTGTTACTCGAGACGGGGATGCCTTTGCTATCAATCGGGAACACGGTTTGTCCCTCGATACTCGCGCTCATTGCCGCAGCAAGCTGATCCCCTGCCGGCACCAGCGCATGCCAGGAGAATGTCAGATCAGTTGGCGCAACATCGACGAGTTCGATCGTGAATCCTGTCTGCGAGACGGGCTTCACGCGCCATGCGCCGTAGACGAAATCATTGGGCACGGCGGTCACGACAGGAATCGCAGTGAAACCGCTGGAGAACTGCACCATGACGCTTGTTTTTCCGCTTTCGATTATCGCGGTACCCGCCTGTCTCGTGGAGACGCGCAACTCACCCTTCACGTCGAGGTCGCCAAGGAATGTCGCCAGTCCCTGGATCGTCAGGTCTCCCATCACGAAGAGCGAATCGCGGACGAGGAGATCGGCAAGTTGAATGCTGCCTGATCCGAAGTCGATCCACGCCCCGCTGCCGAGCAACAGACCTCCGTTGATCGTCATGACGCCGTTCAGCGTCGCACTGGATTCGATGCTCAGTTCGTTGGCGGAAAGTTCTCCGGTGACAACGGCGCCACCGTCGATCGTCAGTCCGTTCGGGACAATTAAACTTGAAGCATGCAGCGCGCCATCGATATAGAAGTCTCCTCCTGCCCTGACGTCCCCTCCCGTCACGAGTGTCGAAGAGAGTTCCATGCTCGTCGCAGTGAGATGAGCAGGCAGCGTTCCCGTGCCGGCCCCCG
>Ga0163150_10004597_pt1 | contig 18341 bp, 17 predicted proteins | sample OliLakLV19P2IB_FD_148628 | JGI IMG/M metagenome (GOLD analysis project Ga0163150, IMG submission 148628) | Freshwater microbial mat bacterial communities from Lake Vanda, McMurdo Dry Valleys, Antarctica - Oligotrophic Lake LV.19.P2.IB | ecosystem: Environmental > Aquatic > Freshwater > Lake >...
AAAACGAGGTAGAGCGAGGGCGGAGTGCTATGAGCTCTCAAAAGAAAGGAGGTGACTATATATTATGCAATTAACAAAAAAAATCGCAGTAAGCTTAGCTTCTGTAGCTATGTTTGTTAACACAACTGCTCCCGTTTTAGCTGGTGAAATCAATCTTGAAATCTCTGGTAACGGTGCAGATAGTGCTAATACAACTCAAGTTACAAACAATAACAATACCGTAGTTTCTCAAACCAACAGCAGCAATATCACTAACAATGTGAACGCGAATAGCAACACAGGTGGTAATGATGCAAACAAAAATACTGGTGGGAACGTAAGTGTTGATACTGGAAACGCTAGTAGCTTAGTAGGGATCACAAATACTGCAAACACCAATGCCGCTGAAGTAACAAACTGTAACTGTGAACAGGATGCAGAAGTTAAAATTAGTGGTAATGGCGCAGATAGTGATAATTACGCAAAACTTAATCTTGGTGGTACTACACACGTTGCTCAGGGGAATTATTCCGCTGTAGTTAACAGTGTAAATACTGACGCTAAGACTGGGAACAACGATGCAAATCGTAATACTGGAGGTGATGTCGAAGTCATGACAGGAAATGCACTTACTCACGTAGAGCTAGAAACTACCGCAAATAGTAACTGGGCAAGAGTCGGTGGTAACGGCGGAAACGCAGGTAATGGCGCAAATCTCTGGATCACTGGTAACGGTGCAGACAGCGACAACGATGTTTACCTTAACTTAGGTCATGATGTACTTCTTCAGCAATACAACAGCAGCTACGTCAACAATGATGTTGATGCAGACGCAAACACTGGAAAGAATGATGCTAACGCCAATACTGGTGGAATGGTATCAGTCGATACAGGAAATGCACATGCTGGAGTAGCAATCGACAATGCAGCCAATTTCAATTGGGCAGACGTCGACTGTGACTGTATTACTGGAGTTACAGCTAAGATTTCTGGAAACGGCTATGATACTGACAACAAGATCAAAGCTTTTCTCGGAAATGACTTGAATGTATTCCAAGAGAATGGATGTGGTTATGAGTCAGCATTTTGGTGGTACAACAACTGTGGTATCGACAATAACGTCGATGCTTATGCAGGAACTGGCTACAATGATGCAGACGCAAACACTGTTTATAACGGTGAAGATCCTGAAGTAACAACTGGCGACGCAGACTCTTTGGTATCTGTTGAAAATGCAGGTAACTCAAATGTCTACGGTGCAGCTCCTTCTGGAACACCATTGCCAGGTAACACTGGTAACAGCGTGAATGTAAATGTTACATTCTCACTGAGTCAATTACTCGCAGCTCTAGGCATGCATTAATTTGCATGTTGTGAGTGGGCAGATCGGGCAACGCTGTGTGCACTTCCACAGCGCTTGCCAAGAAGGCCTTACTGAATGTTTAAAAGTGATAATAAAATTTATTGTTACCTTTAAGTACTTAGACAATGAAAATACATAAAGCTACCGCTCTATTCTTAAGTGTGCTACTACTGGTCCAGTCAGTGGTACCTGTTTTTGCGTTTGAAGCACCAACCCCGCCAGCCGCTCCAACCCCACCGTCTCAACAATTATCAAATAATAATGTTCCCTCGACACCAAGCACACCGACACCACCTGCTCTTCCTTCGACACCAGTTTCAACTCCAACACCTATTGCAACTCCCAAGCCTGCATCTACGCCAAAACCAAGTAGCTCACCCCACGCTTCTCCAGTTGCAACGTCAGCACCTGTAGAGACGACGAGCCCGTCATCTCCAACACCTAATGCAACCTCAACGTCATACACACCTGCGCCAAGTATTACTCAGTCAGGTACTGGTGGTCAAAATTCGGATGGAGGATCGGGCTCATCGGTTGCAACCGGCGATGCAACGACCACTGGCATTTCCACAACAAGTGCTAATTCAAACTTAGCAACAGGTGGAGGATCAGCAGGAGGGATTGGAATCGTCAACTCAGGCAATGGAACAAATTCTACGAACAATGGTTCTATTTCAGTTGTCGATACCTCAGTAACAAATCAAGACAATGATGCAGTTGTCGGGAATAACATGGGACTAATCACTGTTACGGGCGACAATTCTACCTCTCGGAACACCGGTGGTGAGAACAGTGTGGTCAGTGGTGATGCAAATACAACGGGAACTATGTTGACTGCGGTAAACACGAATGTGTCCGGTGTGAGTGTTTCAGAATTTAATATTGCTGATACTCATCGGGGAGACTATGTACTAGATTTTAATGCAAACTGCATCAGCGGGTGTGGTGGAGCAAATGGAAATATCCTAAATACTGGTAACGGTGCTGGATCTCAAAATAGTGGGGAAGTTACCACGGTAAACAACGATCTGACTTTCCAGAATAATGACGCTACTGTTGAAAATAATATGAACCTCTTAGCGGACAGTGGTCATAATGATGCAAATCGAAACACTGGAGGAGATTCAACTATTAAGACGGGCGATGCAAATGTTGCTGCGAGTGCTGTGACCTTTGCTAACAACAACATTGCAGGAAATGTCTACTACGGTGTTGTAAATATCTTTGGAGATTTAGTTGGAGATATTGTCCTTCCAGAATCAGTGCTTGCGAGCTTGGTTGGAAACACGGGTAATGGAGCAGACAGTACCAATACTACCAACAGTACCACTACAAATAACTCCACAACTGAGCAAACAAATACTGCAGTTATTGATAACAACTTGATACTTGCTGCAAATACTGGTGATAACGAAGTCTCTCGAAACACTGATGGAAGCAATGCAATAACGACGGGTAATACTGAAATTAATGCATCTGTTTTGAACGTGGTGAATTCTAATATTGAAGGAGGAAATATGTGGCTCGTTCTCGTTAACGAAGCCGGCAAATGGATTGGTAGAATCCTTGGTGGTGCCGAAGGGGCAAATGTTGGTGCGAGTGCTGGTACTGAGTTTCTCGTTGGTGAAAATGGAGAGATCACCGCTGTGAATGCAGGCAACGGAGCAGGGAGCACTAACACTGCTAGTTCAACAACGACAAATAATCAATCTGTCGTACAACAGAACACAGCTCATGTGGTCAACAATATAAATCTAAATGCAAATACAGGTAAAAATGATGCAAGCCGTAATACCGGCGGAAGCTCAAATATTGAGACAGGAGACGCAACCGTTATCGTAAATATCGTTAACTTCGTAAATAACAACATTACTGGTGGTGGTAAATTATTTGTAACGGTAGTGAACGTGTTCGGAAGTTGGATCGGAGATTTCCGTGGACCGGGATTCGAAGGCACTCATAACCAACCTACTGCTGACAACGGACGGGGTGGACAGTCAAATTCTAATGTTTCTCATTCAAACTCAGGCAGCACATCAAACCAATCAACAGAAAATGCATCTGTAGATATAACCCCTACGGGTAGCTCAAAAGTGGTAAGTTCAGCGAGTCGTGGTGCGTTTGCAATTAACAACATAGCAAAACCTACACAGGAAGATGCCCAGGAGGATTCAACCGGTCAAGTGCTTGGAACAAGCGATACTTCAGCTGTAACTAATGATGGTGTTACCATAAATTTGGCCTGGCTAATTCCACTGTTTGGTATCTTTGTTGTCGGCCTGATTATAAATAAAATATACCGTGCGCGAATTACTTAAAATAACTACACTTACTATACTTTCCACCTGCTTCTTTTTTTCATGGAATTCAAACGCACAAGCTGAAACACTGGAGATAACGGGCAATGGAGAGAGTGCGATATCCTCTATTGAACAAAATAATCATTCCGGTCAAACAGTAGTTTCTTCAAATGAAGTGAATATTAATAATAATATTCAAATACAATCAAATACAGGTAGCACAACTATTACGACAGGAAATTCTTCTAGTACTACTAACGTAGAAAATAGTGCTAATACAAATAGCATTAACGACCCTAACTGTTGTATAGTTGGCGCGAGTGTAAATGTATCAGAAAACGGAAGCAATACAATGAATTCTGTTTCAATAGGTACAAAAAAGGGTATGTCAGTTGAAAGCAACAATACAGCAAAGGTTAGCACTTCGATTACAAATACTTCGCAAACCGGGGCAAACACTGCAAATAATAATACCGGTATAACGAGTATCACGACAGGTAACATACAAGTGACCACACAAGTAAAAAATAATGATGTAAATGGCAATACCACACGGACGAGCCTTACTAATTCAGAGGCATTTAATATCAACGTCTCAGGTAACGGAGCAGGCTCAGAGACAAGAGTCATGATAGATAAGCATAATAATATGGTTGTTTATAGTACTAACATTGCAGAAATATCAAACATTATTGAACAACTATCAAATACTGGGAATAACATTGCAAATAATAATACCGGTAACGTAATCATTCGTACTGGTGATATTTCGGTGACAACACTCCTGGAAAACGTGGGTATTAATAGTACAATTGCGGATGTAACTAGTTGCTGTCCAAATATTTCAACTACGCCTAATAACCCTCCAGACACTGACCCAGGCCGTGGCGGAGGTACTATCATACCGTCAAGTAGTTCGACATCATCGGGTGGCATGATTTTAGGTGCTACAACCCTCGCATATGCCTTGGGTGAAGTACTTCCTGCAACGGGAGCTAATACGACACTTTGGGCAACAGTTTTTAATGTTTTTATGTTACTCATGGGGCTCTACCTCCGAAACCGATCTGGTCGCTCACCTGCCATACTCACGATAGAAATAACGTTTTGAACCCCGCTACGCGGGGTTTTTTTAGTGATATATACTATTGAAATAGAAAATCTATGCAGAAAAACTTAGCATATTACCTGGGCAATATACTGATTGTTGGATCGATTTTATGTACTGCACTTATCTATGCGCCAATTATGCTTCCTCAAAAGAGTACTCCACTGAGCGATGAAGTTCGTAGAAACGGTACAAGTATTGAAATTCCTGCAATTGATGCAACTGCTGAAATCGTACTTGATGTTGATCCTTTCGATAAATCAAAATACCTTGTCGCTCTAGACCGAGGAGTTGCTCATGCACAGGGTACTGCTAAACCAGGTGAGGACGGAACTATTTTTCTGTTTGCACACTCATCATTGCCACCTTGGGAAATGACTCGGGTAAATACTCCATTTCTATCACTTCAGAAGCTAGAGTATGGTCACTCAGTCCTCATTACTAATCAAGGAAAAACAGAAACATACATAGTATTTGACCGAAAAGAAGTGTGGCCCAATGAAGTGGATTATTTAGCAAATTCTGAAGAAAACATGCTTATTTTACAGACATGTACTCCGCTTGGAACGAGCCTTAAGCGACTCTTGATATTTGCAAAGCGTGTATAATAACAGTGCTGTGATACACATCTTTTTTTCAGGCGTATCAATATTAATCCTCGTTGTCGCAATTGCAACTCGTGGGGGTGTTCCACCAGTTACTGGACAACAGGAAGAAGTATTGTCCGAGTCAACTGCTGAGCCTTCAGCCACTGCTGAGCCTACTCCCTCTCCTACATTAGAACCAACCATAATACCTACGAGCACCGCTTCTGCCACACCACGAGTGCAACCCACCCCAACTAATTCTCCTGATCAGGCAAGTGGATGGGTGTATCCAGGAAGTAGTGTAACTAGTTTGAGTCCTGTACTACAGATGACTGTTACCGCTGATCAAAAAGCGGTTACCGATTGGTATAAAAGTCGCATACAAACGATGGGAATGAATACGACAAGCTTTATTGTGACTTCAACTAATGAGAAGATTTATAACAAATTAGTCGCCACTGGTGCAGGGAAGAAAGTCGATGTCATTATTGAGCGTAATAGCACAAACGAACCGATCTCTGTCCAAGTTACGCTGATTTCTCAGAATTAGGTTTCAGCTCGCTTAAACGGCTTCGATAGTGGTACAAAAAATATATTACAATTGATCCAATCATTAAAAATACGAGCGCCCATAAAATTCTGCCCGTACTAGCGAATAAAAAGAGCAATCCTTCAAATTTGCTTACTCCCACATAACCAACTAACAGGAACCCCAGGCATTTTGCAAAATTACTCACAAGGGTAATGATCATATATGACTTTATTGGAAATTTTACAATTCCACATATAACTGAAATCGGAAACGCAGGAAGGATTGGTATTATACGTAGTAAAAAAAGAATTGCCTCATCATTTGTACCGTTAAATTTGCTTCCAATGCGCTCGAGCTGAGTATGCGAGAGTCCAAATACCTTTCCGAAGCGTGTCGTAAAGATGTCCTCTGATCTATCAGCGATTCGATACACAACATATGCAGTAATAGTTTTTATACATGCAGCAATGAGGGCGAGAATAAAAAGGAAATAGTATGTGCGCGATTGTGAAAGCGCAACAGATCCAGCAGTCGTTAACACCAATGGGGACGGGATTGGCCCAATTATTTCTTCAAGGATAGTTCCAATGAGCGTAAACCATACCAGTGGAACGTCCCGAGAAAGTTGATAAACATAATTAATAATTGTCTCCATAGGCCTCACGATATGGTAGCATAGGAGAGCATAGGAGAGCATAAGAGAGTACAAAACCTGCCCATGAAACTGTCCATTTCCGATTATAAAAAAATCATCGTCTCGTCTGGATTGGTTGGCGATGCAGATTTCGATGCCGCAGCACAAAGTGCCCACGAGCTCGGCAAATCTATTGAAGACATCCTTGTATTCCGCGGTCTTATTTCAGCCCGTACAATTGCACAGCTTACTGCCGAATTTCTAAAAGTACCGTACGTTGATCTCTCACATATGACAGTGCAAGACGAGGCACTTTCACTTCTGCCTGAAAACCTTGCACAAACTTATCATATGGTGCCGATTGGAAAAGAGGGAAATACCTTGAAGGTAATCATGAGCGATCCTACTAATATTGAAGCTCTGGAATTTGTAAAGCGCTACACCGGTCTCACTATTTCACCGTACTTTGGCAGCCAAGATGACATGCGACGTGCTTTGGGGCTCTATAAAAGGCACATTGACCAGGAGTTTGCCAAGATTCTGTCGCAAGAAGCTCCAAACGCAGCAGCAACAGGTAAGAATGAGCCAGCTGATTTAACCAAAGCCGCTGAGAAACTATCGATTGTAAAGGTACTTGATACTATCTTGTCCTATGCTGTTGCTGAGCGTGCATCAGATATTCACTTAGAGACACAAGGTGGGGCATTCATCGTGAGATTTCGTGTAGACGGTGATCTCCGTGACATTGTTCGTTTGCCTGAGGACATTGAAGAGCCATTAATTGCTCGTATAAAGATTTTGTCTAATTTAAAGCTTGACGAGCGACGTATACCGCAGGACGGGCGATACAAATTTATCATGAATGAGGAGGTAATTGCCCTCCGTATTTCAGTAATCCCTGGATTTTATGGCGAAAATATCGTAATGCGTATTCTACGCGAGTCCGCTCGTCCACTATCACTTGAAGAATTAGGATTAACTGGGAAAAATCTCGAAATTGTTAAAGAAAATATTGAACGCCCAAATGGAATGATATTAGTTACGGGTCCTACTGGAAGTGGTAAGACAACAACGCTTTACTCAGTACTAAATATTCTCAACACAATAGACGTGAAGGTTTGTACGATCGAGGATCCAATAGAATATGGAATTAATCGGGTTACTCAAATTCAGGTTAATCCGAAAGCGGGAATGGACTTTGCAGCAGGGCTCCGTGCACTTTTGCGCCATGATCCAGACATAATCATGGTCGGTGAAATTCGTGATCATGAAACTGCTGAGATTGCAGTGCACTCTGCGTTAACAGGACATTTAGTGCTTTCAACCCTCCATACCAACGATGCGGCCGGCGCAATTCCACGATTACTTGATATGGGTGTTGAAGGTTACCTTGCAGCGTCAACAATTAACGCGGTGATCGCTCAACGTTTGGTGCGAAAAGTCTGTTCTGCCTGTATTGCAGAATATCGTCCTGATCAAACAATCTTAGAGAAACTTGCGGCAGACTTCCAAATAGATGTTGCTCATGCCAAGTTTTATAAAGGAAAAGGATGTCCTGAGTGTCATGGGAGCGGTTTTGCCGGACGAATTGGAATTTACGAAGTGCTTTCAGTTACCGAAGGAATTCGTGAGATGGTTGTAAAGAAAGTCGCAAGCGATGATATTTTAAAAGTTGCACGACAGGAGGGTATGATAACGATGATGCAAGATGGACTAAATAAAGTTGCATCTGGGCTTGCGACGATTGAACAGGTGCTTTCGGCAATTTCAGACGATTAATATGGCACTTTTTTTCTACAAAGCAGTTGATAAGAACGGAAAAACGATTGAAGACTCGATACAGGTGTCATCAATTGACGAGGCTGCTTCCATCCTTGCGTCACAAAGTTTGAAAGTCCTTTCTATTAAGCCTGTGAAAGCGAGCTTTGGTTTACCTTCATCAATAAGCGTAAATGAAAAAGCAAACTTTTGTCGTTTTCTTGCAACCATGCTTAAAAGTGGAATGTCGATACCTGAGAGCGTCGAAATTATTCGTCAGGAAACAAAAAACGCCAAGCTCCAAAAAGTATTATCTGATATTGCTTACCAAACTCAAAAAGGAAAGAGTCTTTCGTCAGTACTTGCTCAGTATAAAAATGACTTTGATCCAATTTTTTTGACCATGGTAAGAGTGGGGGAGCAGAGTGGAACACTTGAAAAATCATTTATCTATTTAGCTAAACAACTTGCGGCGAGCCATGAGCTATCACAAAAAGTGAAAGGGTCAATGATGTACCCGGCCGTCATTGTGGTAGCTATGGGAATAAATGGACTCGTTATGGTTATATTCGTACTCCCTAAAATTGCGCAGGCTTTTTTAAAGCTCGACGTCCCACTGCCATTTTACACAAAGGCACTGTTAACGTTTGGAGATTTTGTAGGTAAAAATATCCCGCTGGTCATTGGCACAATTATCGTAGGAGCAATATCTGCGGTTGGTGCATTTATGGTTCCAAATGTACGACGCGCTGCACTTAAACTTTTTACCCGAATACCTGGTGTCAATGGAGTAGTGCGGGAAATTGATGTGGCTCGATATGCACGAACTCTCTCAACGCTCCTTAAAAATGGAGTTCCTGTTGTTGAAGCACTTGATGTATCAGCAGAGGGTATGAGTGAGGCTCATATGAGAGAGGTCGCAGGGTCATTCAGCAAGCGTGTATCTCACGGTGAGAGTTTAGCTGATATTCTGGTTTCTAAAAGAGATGTCTTTCCCTCCTTGATGGTACAAACAATACGTGCAGGTGAGAAAACCGGTAACCTTGAGGACTCACTCTCTGATATGGCTGACTTCTACGAAAGCGAAGTTGATTTCAGCTTAAAGCGCTTAACTGGGCTCCTTGAGCCGGTTTTAATGTTATTAATCGGTGCAGTGGTTGGTGTAATGGTTATTATTATGATTGCACCGATATATAGCATTATTGGAGGTTTGCAAAATACCATTGAACAGCAATGAAAACACATTTTTCACCAAAAGCGCTCTCAATTACGTTTGGCATTATCCTGGTAACATTTTTTATTATCTTTTTCGTTATAAGAAGCATCTCCCCATCAGGCAGTAGCTCCAATGAAGGGTTACAAAGCATTACTATCGAAGCGAATGGGAAAAAAGTAACTGTTGGTGCAGACGGGTCAGTATATGAAAACGGAGTGTTAGTCGATACCTGGAGTCGAGAAAAAACGCAAGCATTTTTTAGCTACTATGCGTCTAAATATGGATCATCAGAAGAAGGTGACAGTGTTATTACCTTTATCGTAAATGGGGAAGCACGGACACAATCCGGTTCTAGTAACGACGAGTTAACCCAAATTGTGACTGGAGGTGGCAGTGGTACTGGTGGCAATGGCGGAAATGGAGGAGGGGGAACGAGCGGCTTTTTTGAAAGTCCACTTGCAACTCCAACTCCCCCGCCCTTTGGTGAGAGTGGTCCTCCCCCATCACCAGCTCCTTCGTGGTGTATTCATTGGAGATTATCGTATTGCGCAGACCCACCTCCAACAACATCATCTCCAACTTCTACGCCTGTTTCTGGCCCGACACCATTCCCTCCTGACTGTAATAACGAAGGCAACCAGCAGACAGGGAGGACTGTTATTGGCAATGAGCTTTGTATCCCTACTCCAACACCATAGAAAATTTGCATCAAAAAACCCGAGTCGAAACACGGGTTAACCATACTGAGTAGCGCTCTATTCTTCCTTCCAGCTTACAAACTCATAATCACCTGAAACGGGAAAATATGGTGGAGGGTCAAACAATAGTCTCGCATCATAGTTAATTTCTCTCGTGGTAAACCCTGAAATTGGTGGCGAGTTAAAGTTCCAATAAGACTTATTAAATGAAATGATTGCGCCATTTATGGTTAACTTTGTTCTTACTGCATTAGTGGTACTTCCACATGAGCTAATATATCCATGGCGAATAATCTTTCCTTTTTGAGCCATGAGGGCACCATCAATTCTAAAGTCATTCGGTATATTTCGTGCAAAATATATATCACGTTGTGCAATTAAACCAAGTCGGTGCGTTCCGTCATATGCAAGGTAGGTCAAGTTATTTGGAATCCATATATCAGTATTTGCGGTAACTACTGGAAAACGAGCAGCAACGAGAGTTGTACGGCCATTAACAGTCCCCTCAACCCATACATTATCTTCGACAAAGATGACTGGTGAATTTGATATCTGATATGTTCCTACATTTGTTTCATTTGTAATAAGCTGGTATCGACGCTGGCAGCCAGATTCTGAATCATATCCATTAAGGTAATTAGTAGCAGTAACACGGCGTACTGTATAGGTTCCATTGCTATTGAAAATGATGTGATATCCGCTTTGGTTACTCGGTGCTAGATATCGTCCATTCGATTGTGCGCTTGTTTTCATCTGAGCAAAGTCAAAAGAAATTGAATTAAAGTCAACCTGTGGAACCGGATATTCCCAAAGGTTTTGGTCTCCGCCTGCTCCCCATACACCTGGTCTATTTTGGGATGGGCTACACCCTGTTTCACTTCCACAGGTATACGTTGTTTGAGCACTTGTGACACGTGCGGTATTGGTGCCATCCATTCGTATTCCAGTATTTGAGTGAATATCACCGTTGACTGAAATCCCTGAACCATACCACGAAGAGGCATTACTCAGAAATGAATATCGTGCAAGAGACTGTCGACCATATTGTGCAGTGATGGTCCTTGTGAGGTTTGGATAATTAGCAGTCTTTCCTACTGAAGTGATTGTCACAATCGATGAGCCATTGGCCGGTGGGGTAATAGATAGTGTGTATGTTCCAATCGTTCCACCTTGCGGATCCGTGACTGCGTGAGTGTATTCACCCGGCTGTCCAGTACCATCGGTAAAGTCTGATGGATCGTGCGCTAAGTGCCAACGATAATAGTTCACTCCAGCTTCTGCAATGGAAAGGGCCTGCTCTGATGCGGTTTGCCGATTACTAAAGTCCAGCTGCATAACAAGCAAAAATAACAGACCATAAATAACTGCTAAAAATGCCCCGGTCATGACTAATAATGCTGGTGTGATACTCCCCTTTTGTTTTATCTTCATTTATAAGTTATCTTTTGCCATTCGAATTGTTGCATAGGATTGGGCAATAAAGTCACTAACCGATGCATTAGGTAGGTCATTGGATCGTATATAAACATGGACTAATTTTACTTCAAGTAAATCAACTGGTGTAGGTAATGGGTTTCCCGTTGTTACAGTTGGCCAGTCGCCATTGTAGTATGCAAAAACGGGAATGACACCATTTCGGATATTAGTTGAGAGGACTTTACTCGTTTGAGCTGAAGTGGGATATGTAACTGGATAGCCTGTGGGCTCGGTGATATATCGAGTGAGTGTAGTACCAGACCGAGTGTACTGCACTTTTTCAGTGGTACCATCATAATCAGCATCCGTAAAAAAAACGATACTATCACCTGCACCACTCTCGATAAGAAATGCTCCATTATCCCCGCTTCGTGCAGTTCTCATCTCACGGGTAATTTTTAAAACAATATCGTTTGCCTCATTTGAATTATTAACACTCGAGTATGCCGTAATTTGAGTCTTTCCCAGTGTATATTGCAGACCTAATATTCCAGCGCCCAGTACCACCATTAAAACCGCAGCGATTGAAGTTTCAACTAGGGTAAAGCCGCCTGAGTTTAATTGACGAACGTTGTTCTTCATTGGTTTAGAATAATATGCTCAAATGTATTGCCGGTAATGTTCACTGGGGTCGTGACTGTTTGATATCCAGATACACTTGCTTCAATCGTAGCACTTCCATTCGTGAGCCCGCTAAAGAATGCATGGCCATAGTCAACCGTACCAATGAGACCGCTGCTGACGGTTGTTTCGACAGATCCTTGTACTAGTCGTGCAGAAACACTCGCAATAGGATTATTTGCTGCATCAGTGAAGAGAGACAATACGCTAAAGGTGGGCTTTGGAGCAAGACTGATTGAAAGATTAATGGTTTGGTTGGGAGCAACAACTAGGGGCAGGATTGGGTTACTGCCTGAAATTGTGCGAGCAGATGCCGTCGCGACAGAAACTGTATAGTTGTCCCAATCTATATTATTGAGTGTTATCATCCCTTGGGAATTTGTTGTTACTGTTTGGTTATATTTATAAACAGGCACATCAAGACTCGTTGTTCCAATTATTTTTGTACCTCTCATGGTAAAAGCCTGGTTTGGCAATAGCGTGAAATTATTTTCTCTCGTATCAGTTGATGAAAGGGTTATTGTTGCAACCCGATCAATTACAAAGCTTGTTTCAGTAAGCAAGCTCACGAGCACTGAGAGGTCAGGCTTCGTTGGATTTGCGACCTCACTGACTCCATATGTTCGATCCGCGCTGTAACCGCTTTTAGATGCTGTTATTCGATAGCAAGATGAACAAGCAATTGCTCCAGGGAGTACAATTCTTCCGTTATCGTTGGTTTGCATCGTGATATTAACGGGGGGAACTGTAGTCGGGGCAGCTATAGTCACATCAGCTTGGGGAACGGGGAGACCGTTTGAATCAAAGACCAAAATAGATAACGTTCCCCCTCCAAGCGTTTGTTCAATGCCTCGAGGTACGATGTCAGTAGCCATTACTATTCGTGCGCTACCGCGTCCTACACCCGACCAGCTTACTTCGACACGTGCACGTTTATAATCGTTAGGAGTTAAGTCATCCGGAGATTGGTCATCAAATACATCATCGATGTAGATTACTGATGTTCGTATCGTATATGGAAGACCATTTTGAATAATTACTTCCTGTTGCGCAATCGGTCCCGGGGGAAGTCCTCCAACAGTCCCAACATCATCAAAGGATAAGTTTCTTAATAATTCTATCTTTTCGCTTGCTAACAGCTGTGCGTTTATACGTGCTCGGTTAAACCCAATCAGCTCATACGCAGTACCTGATAGAAAGACTATTGCTTGAGAAAGCATTACAAAAATTCCGAGAGCGATGAGTACTCCTATATATACTTCCCCGGACTTGAGCTCTCTGGCAGGAACTTCTTGCATATGAATTCGAATCGTAATTAAGTATATAATGAACTCGTCACACCATGAACGCCAATTTTACTGCCCTGGTAGTTACTCCTCACGAGTTGATTCTCGCTCGGGTAGATAATACCAAAAAGAAGCTCATTAAAGCTGCAATTGTACCTATTCCTGAGGGTATGGTTACGAGTGGTGTAATTACGAAAGCGCCTGAATTCGCACTTTTTTTGAAGAGTACCTTTAATGCTCAGCGGATTAGTGAGAAAACAGTAGGTATTGTAATACCAGAGGTCTCAACACTAATTAAAATTGTTTCAATACCGCTTACTTCCCGTGCCGATTTAGACGAGGCAATTCGTTGGCAAATGAGGGATTATCTTCCAATCAATGGTACGCTCCACATCCTCGATTGGAAAATCATATCACGGACAAAAGAGGAGGCTGTCGTACAAGTTGTTGCTGCAAAGGCAGATGTTATACAAGGAATTGTTGATGCGGTTGCAAGTGCCGGATATATTCCTATGATTGTAGAAACCCCCGCTATAGCGCTTGAGCGACTCATCCCTCGAAGTCCAGAAGCATGTGTTGCAGTATACATAGATAAATCTGAAGCGCTTATTATAGCCATTGAAGATGGGAAAATATTAGGAAGTACCATCGTTTTTGACACCAAAATCCCTTCTCTTTCTCAAGAAATCTCAAAAATTATTTCCCACTATGCCACGAGCCCTGTTAAAAAAATATTTGTCGGAGGGCCACTGCTTTCAGAAACCGCATTAACAGATATTAAAACAATCCTTTCCATTGAAACCGGACCGCTGACTATTGGTATTCAGTCCGCGTCCCCTGCCGATATTCAAACATACCTGTTAGCCCTCTCACTTACTCGTCAAAACTATATAGAACCCAACAGTGAAGTCAATATTAATCTCCTTCCTGCCGACTGGGTGCGTCACTTCAAAAAGCAGCTTCGTGAAATTCAAATGTGGACAGGAACTCTTGTTACGTCGGTTATCGCATGGAGTTTATTCCTCGTATCATTGTCGGTATATATGCTTCTTTCTACAACCTTAACTGAATTATCAAATCAGAAGATACAGGCTGATTCTACGGTACTGACCAGTGCGGTAGCTGAAATTAACACAACAAATAAAATAGTATCACAATCACTATCAGTATTGGACAGCATTAAGACTCCATTTGAGCCCATCAATAAGGTGAACAAATTGATTCCTGAAGGCGTTACGGTTCTACAATACTCGGTGAACACAGAAACTGGAAAAATTGATGTAGGCGGAAGAGCCTCAACCAATGAAGTACTGCTTTCATTCAAAAATGCACTGACTCAAGAAAAGTCATTTCAAAATGTAGCACTTCCACTGGCAAGTCTTTTGACTGAAGCTGATACTACTTTTGCTATTAGCTTTACCTATGAGCCTTATGCTCCGAAAAAAGCACCGAGCCAGACTTTGACAATACCTACCAGGCCATGACAACACAATCTCGTTTCTCACAATTATTTATTAGAATCCTTGTTACAAATATCGTGAATGTGATTTTACTTGGTGCAGCATTATTTCTACTGTCAAACATTGACCGCTTAGCAGGGGAGGTTGCTGAAACAAGAAGTTTGGTGCTTGCTTCACAACAGTCATCTGAAGCTGCCGTATTGACAGCTGACCTTGAAAGAAATTCTCAAAAAATAAATGAGCTAAATTCGGCATTTCTTGATGACTCGGGACTAGTGATCTTTGAAGCTGCACTATCAGAGCTCAGGGCTTCAGCAGTTGTTGAGTCTTACTCTTATATATCAACGCAACCCACACCTGACACCACTAAGTCTCGTGGTCTTCCTATTTTGGTTAAGGCAACTGGGGATATTACAACTATTAACAATGCTGTCCAAAAAATCTTTCAGTTGCCCGCGATTATTCGTCCAGTTACCGTTAAGCTTACGAAAGAAGAATCGTCTTACAAGCTTGAGTACGGGATATTTGTATACGTAAAATAATGCAAAAAACAAAGATAGAAACTGTTTATATTCTGTTTTCAATATTGTTTATCTCTCTGGCCTTTATCGTTGGATCGTCAGCTATCAGGATTTTTACGGCACTGCGTGTTTCAAACGAACTTGATGCAAAACTCTTGGAAAGTAGTACGCCACGTTTGAACTTAGACAAGCTCGAGGAAGCGCACCGTAAATTGGTCGATGAAAAAATGGTGTTACTTGACGAACTAAGATAAAAGTGTGTACAACTAATATATATATGAGAGGAGGTGAAACCAAATAGAAAATATGACAAAAAAGAATGTACTTAAAAATTCTGGTTTCACTTTGATTGAATTGTTAGTGGTTATTGGTATTATCGGAATCTTAGCTGCGATTGTTCTCGTTGCGGTCAACCCCGGACGTCAGTTCGCGCAAGCTCGTGATTCACAACGTCGTGCAGATCTTCTCGGAATAACGAACGCAGTGTATCAATACGCTGCTGAACATAACGGAAGTTTGCCAGATACAAATACTGACCCTCTCGTTAATAGTTTCCCTTCAACACCTACTTGTATAGGATCAGGAGGAAGCTGTTTTAATCTTGGAGGTGCCGGAGAAATTGAAGCGGCAACAGGACAACAGGAGTTAGTAGTTCCTACGTATATTGCTGCTATTCCTCGAGATCCGTCAACAGGAGTCGACGCAAATACGGCATATACCATTTATCGTGATGCGAACGGACGATTAGTTGCATCAGCAAGTGGAGAGTTAGCAGGAGTTATTACCGTACAAAGGTAATACTCAAAGAGGCTGCCGAATCTAGAAGTGTCTGGAGGAGGCGGTCTTTTTGATGGTTTGAGTATAATACAGTGGGTGAATATATGAACCTCGATTTGGAAGTAATACGGCATACAGAGCGACAATACGCACGTGATTACCACTTTGGTAATGAAACGAAAGTTACAGTCTCTTTAATTAAAGACTCTAATCAAACAACCGTATCAAGTAATATGTCGGATGTACTCGCCGCTCGCCAATCCTACAGTCGCTATGGTGAAGTTCCCATGACTGATATATATGACCTCAAGTCAGCGATTTTCTTGGGAATTGCGGACAGAAATGAGCCAGATGGCACAACCCTAACTGAGTCAATCACTATGAGAATTGTTCCAATGGAAGCAAAGAATGGCTCACCCTTTGGAACAGAAGACTCAGAAATGTTTGTGTACACCTCTCCCGACCGTGAAAAAACGTCTGCGGAACAAATATTCCGTGAGCGGGGAATTGATCCGGCTAAGGTTGTTTCATTATCACGCTTTGGAAGCCTCTCAGGAGCAGGTCGGAGCCGAAGTCACATGCTACCTGTTAATCACGCTTCGGTACAAATGGAAGTTTGTAGATACATTAGGCGTGATCTTGATGCCGAATGGATTATGCTTCAGCTTCATCCGGCATTACAAACACAGCACTTGGCATATGAAAACCATACCCTTGATTTCACACCAGCCGAAAAAACATTATGTTTACCAGCAACTGCACGGTTTACGTTGAATCGAGCAGATTCAAACGTGTTTGATTATATGACCTCCTACCCAGGCTATTTTTTCGACTTCGAAGGACTTAAGTCAGTTTTAAGTCAAGAGCTTGATTCAAATCTATCTCAAATGAAAGTGTCTGAAGCACGGCATTTTATCCCTTTAATACAGCACTCATCACATATAAAAGAGCGTCTGTTCAACGAAGTACCTGATGCGGTATATTTGGCTCTGTTCTCAGTATCACATTGGGAGCAAACTGTTTCAGAATTTATCCGATATGCGAAAGAGCACTGACATTCCGACCAATAATAACTATGCACCTTGGGAAATCTCACTTGTGCCCTCAGATCCAACAAACTTTAACTCTTGGTGCGAGTACTTGGTAAGCTGTGCAGTACTTGCAGGTAATTCACACAATTCTCAACCGTGGAAGTTCCGTGGGGATCCAATCAAAAAGACACTTGAGGTGTATCTTGATACAGATGCAGTGCTTTCAGTTTCGGACCCGACCCAGCGGCAGGCTGTAATCAGTTGCGGATGTGCAATTGGAAATATTGAAGTAGCAAGCCAGGCAGTAGGGTGGAAATCACTCATTCAGCTGCAGCCTTCTGAAAACCACAACCTTCTTGCGACGATCGCTTTTGAAAAAGATACACCGCGCGACACACATCTATTAAAGGCAATACCCACTCGTCGGGTTAATCGTGCAAAGTGTGATACTCATAAACAACTTCCTGGTGATATTGAAGGGTTACTTAAGTTGCATACTCGCGAAGGGCTCTCTATTTCAATAATTACCGATGCAATAACGAAAAACGCCATTGCAGAAATCCAGGAACAAGCAGTAAGGTTTGTAGTTGGAAATCCAGCGTTTCGCACAGAGCTTGGTGAATGGCTAACCCCAAACAATTCAATTTCTCCACTGGGTATGCCTGGCAATACCTTTGGGCTTAGAGACAGTGAGTCGGTGCAAATACATACACAATTACTTGATGGAAAACTTGATTACGATCTTGCAAGTGGGGTCGCAATTGGGGACCGTGACCGTGTTCGCACATGTGGTGCACTGATTGCACTACTTGGTGATAATACCCGCCAAAATTGGATTTATGCAGGAATATCCTGGCAAAGAATGGCATTGGAAGTTGAAGCACAGGATATTTCAATGGCGGTTTCCGCAGCTATTGTAGAGGTTCCACTCCTTGCACGTGTATTTTCACTTCGCTGCCATACTGCGCTAGCTCCGTTAGTCATATGCACGATC
>Ga0163150_10004600_pt1 | contig 18338 bp, 16 predicted proteins | sample OliLakLV19P2IB_FD_148628 | JGI IMG/M metagenome (GOLD analysis project Ga0163150, IMG submission 148628) | Freshwater microbial mat bacterial communities from Lake Vanda, McMurdo Dry Valleys, Antarctica - Oligotrophic Lake LV.19.P2.IB | ecosystem: Environmental > Aquatic > Freshwater > Lake >...
CTTCCGGATCTCGGCCTTCAGCGCATCCATCTCATCAATGAGCTTCAGATCCCCCTTGATGTTGTTCGTCCCAATGATGTGTGTTCCTTTGAACATCATGTGCTCAAACAAATGCGAGAGGCCTGTAATGCCGGGGCGTTCGTTCACCGAACCCACCTTCGCAATCCAGCCAGCCGCAACGTTCGGGTCCCCCTTGCGGGGAACCATCAGCAGCTTCAACCCGTTATCGAGCGCGAACTCTTGAACCGGAACATTCTGGGCGCTGAGACCTGGCACGAGAGCCAGGAGTAGGAGAACACTCATAAGAATTGAATTCATACGATTCCTTTTTCTGGGAAATCAACCTTGGCATAGACATCGGCCAGTGCGAGACGGCACTCGATCGAGCTCAGAGTCACCGTGTCGGCCTCAGAGTAAGTTTCTAGAAGCAGCCACTGGTTATCTGGCTGGCGGCTGTACCGCATGAGATGGTATTTGTCCTGAGCGATCAGCAAGTACTCCTTCAGAGCGGCCAGCTTGCGGTACTGCTCAAACTTCTGGCCTTGGTCATAGGCAGCGGTCGTTTTGGAAAGCACTTCAACAATCAGAGTTGGGTTGAGCAACGTATCGAAATGCTGGTCCTCAAATTGCGCCTCAGCGCAGACAACGGTGACATCCGGATAAGTGTACAGACCTGCCGGGCTTACCTTCACCCGCATATCACTTGGATAAATAGTGCAGAGACGGTTCTTGAGCTGAGGATGAAGCTCAGCAAGCACATTTCCAGCGATAAGGTTGTGCCATCGGCTGGCGCCTGACATGGCAAACATCTCGCCATTGTAGAACTCACTCTTAATTTCCGCTTTGCGCTCCAAGGCCAGGTACTGCTCCGGCGTCAGGCGAATCATAGGGTTTGTGGACATGGGACCTCTCCGTCATACGAACGCTTTTGACGTTAGCTTAGCACAGCCACCCGATGGCAGTTGCCCGTTGTGAGTCTCCGAAAATAGAGCCGTACAGCGGAACCGGCCCTCTGGTGGCAGCTCTGCGGCAGCTGAGCGATCCTGTGACGAAAGGCCGCATACTGCTAGTCAGGCTAGATGTAGCGAGCGACCTCAGACGGCCCAGCAGCCGACGAAAGGAACCGCCAAGAGCGCAAAGAACGCCACGGAACCACTGGCAGATCTTCTATATGGTATCCGGAACGATTAGCCCGGACAGCTGGCCTCGCCTGGCTGAGATTGCCCGGCGAGTGCCTCGGCGCTCTTGGCGGTTCCAATAACGGACTTGACCGTTTTCTGAACTTTAGCGGCAGCAAGTGATCCTAGAGGCGTGGCCTGCGCATTCGTCCTTCGAACTTCGACATTCGTCCTTCGACATTCTACGTTTTCCTCACGGGCTGTTGGCCTTGCTGCGCTGCCGCGCGGCTTCGCACAGAATGATTGATGTAGCCACAGACACATTCAGTGACTCTATTCCAGCTGTCATCGGAATGTGAATTCTTGCCTGAACCCGGGTCAAAACTTCCTCGCTCAACCCCTTTCCTTCATTGCCCAGGATCAGAGCAAAGCAACCCCGATAGTCGGCCTCGCGGAAGTCGATTGTGGCCTTTGGCGTCGCGGCAACGAAACGAAAGCCGTTCCGCTCCAAGGTGCGAAGCAGCTCAGTGCTTTCAAACCCGCCGAGGCATGGCATGCGAAAAATGGAGCCAGCCGACGCTCGAACGACCTTGTCATTCCATGGATTCACCGAAGTTTGAGTGAGCAGCACGCCTTCAACGCCAAAAGCCTCGGCAGAACGCAACAGCGTTCCCAGGTTGCCGGGGTCCTGGATTTCGCAGCCGACCAGCAACATGGATGCGCTTCGGAGCAGCTCTTCGAGCTGGATGAACGGCAACCTGGCGAGGGCCAGCAATCCTTGAGGCTGCTCAGTGCTCACGATGGTTGGAAACAAGCGATCAGTAACCTCGACGATTTCGGGCTTGCCTGGAATCTGGCGGAGCAGAGCCTGGATACCTGGATCGAGCCTTCGGCTCTCAGACACAAACACTTCTTCGACCTGGAGGTTGCTTTGGATGGCTTCGCGAACCAACTTGGATCCCTCGATCCGGACTCGGCTCTGCGCGTCGGGCCCGCCATCCCGCAGCGCAGCGCGGAGTTGTTTCAAGCGGGCGTTGGAAGCAGAGGTGATCAGCATGGTAGTGAGAACTGCCGTTTGGTCTAAGTCATGGCCGGCGAATTCCCGTCTACCCCTTCTGGGCGGGCGTTGACGGTCTCTTCGCAGTTATGATACGGTGCCGCAGGATGTTAACACAAAGGATCAAAATTCACGGAAACTCTGCAGATGAGCCAGCCTTGCAGATCGCTTCAGCGGCGATCCTTGGAGGAAGCGTCATCGCTGTGCCCACCGAAACGTTTTACGCGCTGGCTGCCGATCCGTTCAATCTGCAGGCTGTGGACCAGATCTTCGTCATCAAAGGCCGTCAAGACTGGAAGCCCCTGCTTTTGCTGGTGGACTCGGTCGACCAGGTCGAACAAATCACCGAAGACATTTCGCACCGGTTTTACGAAATTGCCGAACGGTTCTGGCCTGGTCCGCTGACGCTGATCTTGCCGGCCGCCAAAACCTTGCCGCGCAAGGTTACCGGCGGCACCGGCACCGTGGGTGTGCGCATACCGGATCTCCCTCTCACACGGCTGTTGATACAGGCCATCGATCTGCCCCTCATTGGAACCAGCGCAAATTTATCCGGCCACCCCCCGTGTTCAACTGCCGACCAGGTGCTTCACCAATTGGGCGGGAAGATCGAGCTTGTGCTAGATCAGGGCAGTACCAATGGCACTGCCCCGTCAACCATCCTCGATCTCACCTGCGAGCCTGCCCGCCTCGTGCGTGAAGGCGCCATTCCTGCCGAACAGTTATCCTTGTATCTGTCGTGATGAAACCGCGGGGCAAGCGCGTCCTGTTTCAGCTGTTTTTCACTTACCTGCCGCTCTTGGTTTTGCTCTACATCCTCGTTTTGTTCGTCCTCATCCGGCGCGCAGCCACGCTCGATGACTCTCAGGCGGCCGACATCATTGTGGTGCTGGGCGCGGCCCAGTATAACGGACGGCCCTCGCCGGTCTTCCGGACCCGGCTGGATCACACCGCAACTCTGTTTAGAAGAAACCTCGCCAACCGAATACTCACGACTGGAGGGTACGGCCTTGACAGGCGCTTTTCGGAAGCCGGAGTGGGCAAGTCCTATCTGGAAAAACAGAACATCCCGGGAGATTGTATTTTTACCGAGACGAGCGGTTCGACAACGATCGACAGCCTCGAAAAGAGCATCGAGCTTCTCAAGCTACAAAAGTTTACCCGGGTGATTGCGGTCAGCGACGGCTTCCACCTTTTCCGCATCAAGCGAATCCTGCGCGATCACCAGATCACCGCCTACGGTTCGCCAGCTCAGAACAGCTTGATCGAATCCAGCTTCAGGTCGCGCGTCCTGGCATCGCTACGGGAAGTGTTCGTTTACACCGCTTATCTCGTGCAACACAAGCTGCACGTGCCCCTTCCCTCCAGCTCGCTTTCACAGGGCTAGCAATGCAGCTTGGCGGGAATCGTTGTCGTTCGCCCCGACTTTAGCCGGGGCCGGGAGATTGGACATTTTGAAGTGTGGCGACGTGTCGCCGCTTTCCTTCGGCGCGACGGTGCGAGCATTGCTCGACACCGCCCATCCAAGGCGGCCTCGTGCGGCCGCATTCCAAGGGGCAGCTCTCTCGGCCCAGCAATCCGACGTTTCGCCGCAATCGAACCGCCGGCTGGTTGCAAAAACGTCCAATCTCCAGCGCCCCTGCTTTCGCCGGGATCGCGGCGACTGGCTGTACCGACCGATGAAGACTACCTGTCGTCCTCGTTCTCGTCGTCCCCGCATTTTCGTCGAGGATGCGCACGACGAGCCGGACTACTTTGCGAGGAAGCACCCATGTTCTCCAAATTCCTGCGCCGATCACACCTGTACCTGGCGTTGTTTCTAACACCTTGGATCCTCATCAATGCATTAAGCACTTTGGCGATGAATCACCGCCAGTTCTTCGCCAAGCCTGGCGACAACCCTGTCCACTTCGAAAAGGAAAGCGAGCAGACCTACAACGGCACCTTTCCGGTCCAAGCTACGGCCAGGCAAATGGCCCTTCAACTCCTCAAAGGCCTCAACCTTGAAAGGGCCTTCAGTGTACAGGCAAAGCCAGAGGGTGAGCGAATCACCATTCTGCGTCAAGATCCGATTTCCCCTCGGCGCATCACGTTTGCTCCCAAGAGCGGCATGTTGGTGGTGGAGCGCCAGGTGTTCAGCACACACACGTTTCTCGAACGCATGCACCGCCGTCGCGGCTACCAACACCATCGCCTTCTGGAAGATGCCTGGGCCGTTTCAGTGGACATGGTCATCGCAGCCATGGTGTTTTGGGCGCTGTCGGGTGTGTGGATGTGGTGGGAGCTCCGTTCAACACGCGTGTGGGGCGGCGCCTGCTTGCTGCTGGGCGTCGGACTGTTTGGACTGTTCCTGTTCTCTATTTGAAACCACCCGCAATTTTCCTGTCATGACTCTGAATCTGCTCCTCCGGCGAACCCACATCTATCTGGCTTTGTTCTTGCTATCCTGGTTTGGTATGTACGGAATCAGCTCCCTGCCGTTCAGCCACCCAAAATGGTTTGAACCTCCCGAAGGAGGACCCCGACCATCAGTTCGGTTTGATCGCTCCTACCAGATCGAGGTCCCGCAAACGAGTGACCTTCGAGAGACCGGCGCGCGCATTTTGCAGGACAACGGACTGCAGGGTTCCTTTGGAGTTTATCAACCCAACCCGCAGCGTTTGAACGTCTACCTATTTTCCTTCTGGTCGGCGACCGAGATCACCTATTTCATCGATCAGAAGCGCCTCCTGGCCGAAGACCGGCCTTTTCGATGGAGTTCCTTCCTCACGGGGCTGCATGCTCGTGGCGGTTTCGAGCAGGAATCGTTACTCAACGATGCGTGGGGCGTGTTGGTGGATTTGGTGTGTCTTGGATTTCTCGTTTGGATTGGAACCGGCCTCTACATGTGGTGGCAACTGAAGCCAACGCGATTCTGGGGCGGACTCGCCCTGGGTGGCGGCTTTCTGGTGTTCGTTCTGTTTCTATGGAGACTCTAACCAGACCCTGCCTCCATGTAACCGATGGCATGCTCACCATCGGTAGAGTGGCTCCCACCGGCCCGTCACCCACCCAGGCATATCCCCGGAACGCAAGCGTTCGTCATCGAGTTCACACGAGTTCCTTGCTGGCAGACAAGAACAGGACCAACCGTGCGATCGAGCAGCAGCGCATCCGAGTTGCCCCCTGCTGTTGTCCCCTACTTGTCAAGCACTCCGCCTGTTTGCTATCCTCTGCCACAAAAATGATTTCCGGTATTGACGGCCATTCCGGACGAACTTGGATCAACATCATGGAAACCTGATTCGAGTCCGGTTCAGCAGCCGGACAAGGCCAAGTGAATTTGAAGTTAATGGTTTAGAGTGCCGCAGACGATAATCCCAACATTGCCCTGTGGTGCAGTCTTTCAATCTTTGGTACAGCCCAACACAGACTTCGACTCAATGGGTTCGCTAACTAAATCATCGATGTCTTTCAGCAAGACGCAGAGGAGTGCAATGCTAAAATCGCTCATCGTACTGGCCGTCATTCTAGTCCAGGGGGTTTCTGGACACCTGTTCGCTCAAGGCGCCTTCGGATTTGAGATCGGGGCCTTTGGTGGCCGCTCACTATGGAAAGATAGAGACTTTCAGATCGGGCCTCCCCAGGTCCCTACCGGGTCGCCCAATATCAACTTGAATTTCGCCTACAAGGATGCGTTCGTCTACGGTGGACGTTTCAACTTGCTGTCACGCGGCCATTGGGGTGGAGAAATCTCTTACAGCTATCAAAGCACCCCGTTGACCCTGAGCCGCCAGAATTTCCAAAGTGTTGAACTCGATGGCGGGGTACACCACTTCTTCTACAACACGATTTTCAATCTGAGGCCTTATGAGAAGTCGAAACTTGTTCCCTTCGTAACGGGAGGTGTCGGGCTGGCGGCCTATGCCCTGAGTGACGAGGCGCGCGCCAATGCCGCGAACCCAACCGTTTACGGCATCGGCAACCTGCGGCCTTACGAGAAGCGGTTTGCGTACAACTACGGCTTTGGTGTCAAGGCCAAGTTAACTTCCCGTTTTGGAGTGCGAGCTGATTTTCGGCACATCTTCTCCGATGTGCCCAGCTTTGGTTTGCCGAAGGAATCCAGCAGCCCGGCTCAGACGGTTCTGCCCATTCAGGGCAAACTGCAGATGTACGAAGCTTCGGCTGGAATCTACTTTCACATCTCCAAAGGATTTTGATATGTGCGCCCTGAACCTGAGGATGATGACGAGGACGAGTGCCATGAAAAAATTTTGTTTGTCCCTAATGGTTCTGGCGGCGGCCAGCTTGTTTGCAGCTGAACTGCACGCCCAGAACAACCCTGTCTACTTCCCGTACGTCGTCAGTGACGGCAAGACGGCAACCGAGCTCCTTTTCACAAACGCCACGAGTCGAGATGCCTCTCTCACTCTAACGGGCTACCAAGAAGACGGCACGGCCGTCACGGGTCCCTCGCTGGTGATTCCAGGAAACTCTCAGGCGGTGGTGAGCGCGTTTGCCGGACTGAGCGGATGGGTGCTTGCGGAGAGCAGCGTGCCGGGGGTTCTCGGTAACGTGCGCGTGCGTTCGGCCGACGGTGCGGCTCAAGACATTGCCGAACCAGCCCAGCCAAGTACTACGATCGTTCTTCCCTTCGTCGCTCAGACAGGGGGGGCTTCTACAGAGATTTCAATCGTCAATCCCTCACCCTACTTTACCCGAGTCAGTCTCGAGGTACGGAATGCCGGTGGCACCGCTTTAGCCACGGTCGATCGCCAGGTTCCGCCGTTCGGGTCGTTTCGCGGGTCACTCTCGGATGTTTTTGGCAGCGAGAGAACCTACGACGACGCTTCGCACGTGGTCGCTCGCTCCATTCCAGCAAACATCTTTTCGCAAGAAGTGAGCATTGTCGGCTTTGAAGTGGTACGCGGCTTCTCGCGAACCGATTCGAGCCAGGACAAGATTCTCGGACGTACCGACTGGGCGGCGCTCAGCGCCGTGCCGGCGACTGGGACCGGCAGCACGTTGACCTTTCCACACGTGATGCGGGGAATGGACCGCTTCTCGCTGATCGGTCTGGTGAACACGGGCGCCACCGACCAATCTGTAACACTGACTTACTCCATCGCGGGCAGCTCCACGGTGCTGAACTCAGGGCCGGTGCTCATCCGTGCCAATGGTTCTCTGCGCCAGACTGTGGTTGATTTGTTTGGTCCGGCTGGCGCCAATGGAGACCACGGCGTGCTGCGTGTGACCGGGGCGAACGCGGTGCGGGGATTCCTGGCTACCGGCTCTTCCAGCGGCTCGTCGATCGCAGCAGCACCGGCTCAAGTGTCCGGTCAAACGGAGTTCCTGTTTCCAGCGGTGGAAAGAAGCACGACGTCGGCGACTGGTATTGCGCTGCTCAACGATGGAACGGCCCGGGTTGATGTCGATCTGTTCCTGATTTCGCCGCAAGGAGCAACATTGGGGCGAACCCGCAGAAGCCTGGATCCGCAGCAACGCGTGCTAGAAACTGTGGAGTCACTTTTTTTGGAGGCTCTGACTCTGCCCGGCGGATATATCTTTGTGGGCTCCACCGGACCCATTTTCGGTTACGCGGAGGTTGGCGTCGTCTCCAAGACCTATAGCCTGCTGTCGCCCCAACGAGCACCCGGCTTGTTTCCTCAGACCCAGTTCCTGTTCGGAATTCGCGGCCGGATCACCGATTACAGCGCCACCGGCACCGGTGCAGCCGTTTCCGGCGTCACGGTGGTGTTGTCCAGAGTGGGTAACCCCGACCTAACCACCACGACCGATGTCAATGGAGACTACCTGTTCGGCAGTTTGCTCCCCGGCGATTACGTTGTGAAACCTCAGCAGACCGGGCGAATGTTTTCTCCTTTTAATCCTTCTGTTCGGCTCGACACCGGTTCCAGGCGTATTGACTTCGTCCGCGGGCTGTTGCCTTCTCTATCTTCCATTACGGTTGTGACCAACGTGACCAACGACGAGACGGAGCGGCCAACTGCGGGTAACAACCCGGATCCCTACGCCATCTTTGGAACTTCAGAGGTCAGCTTGAAAATCCAGGGAGCGAACTTCGCACCGGGGCAAAAGCTGTTCTTCAAACGACCCGGAGATCTGCTGAACCCGAACGGACGTGAGGTCTTCTTTAGCTTCGTCGATTCCACAACGCTTTTTGTTCGGTTGAATTTGAGCAATCCCTCCGACTTGAGCCAACTGGCCACGACAGGCCGCTATGAGTTAGATCTGACGGGTCAGTTTCCTTTCGGCGAGACTCGCTCCAACGCTTTGCCCTTCTACGTGTTGCCGCCACTTCCCGTGGTCACCCGTATCACGCCGACCGAGACCTACGCTCGATATGAGATTGATTCAGAGGGTCTCACAATGCGGGTCGAGGGATTTGGGTTTCGTCCGGGGGCTAGAATTCTGTTTAGGGGACCGATCGGACTCGGCGAGACCGAAATAGAAATCGATACAACCTATCGTAGCTCTATCTTGCTGGAAGCTTTTCTCCCAGCTCATGTCCTCCGATCTGGGGGCTTTTACATAGTCAGGGTTCGCAACGTCAGTCTATTGCCTGAGGTCTCAGGTGAAGCCGTTAACTTCCAAGTCAATAACCTTAGGCCCGAGATTATCTCGCTCGATCCGCCCGGACCTCTGGCAATCATTGGGCCTGGGCCGCTTCCGGTGACGTTAGATATCAAGATTAACGGGAGCAACTTCTTTCCTGAAACGGAAGTTGCTATCACCCAAAAGATTCCAGATATCTTCCCGGCCATCGTTCCGGTGAATGGCATCTCGCAGTGCGTTCGGGTGAATGGCAGAGCCGTATTGCGCGTCCGCGTGTACAACAGCGTCGGCCAACCCGCAAGTGGGGTTGCCGTGACATTCACCGCCCCGACCATTGTCACCACCGGCCCCAGCGGCTCATTCCCTGGCGGTGCACCCAGTGTGACGGTGACCAGCGATGCTCTTGGCTTTGCGCCGCCGCTCACCGACAATACTTCAACTCTCTTCACCGCTAACCCCTTCAGCGGGCCCTATGTGATTCAGATTAACGGCACAGTGGATGGCTTTCCGTTCCTGGCAGTAATCAATATGAACAATCTCGGGCCAGGGGAGGGTTGTGGAGGGCTTGAGAAGAGCATTGAGTTCGTCAGCTCGCACCAGATTATCTTCAAGACATACCTCATTAATAGCAGAGGCACCTACAGCGTCGTGGTAGCCAATCCCTCACCGGGCGGGGGCTATTCCAATGAGATAGAGTTTGTGGTCATCGATGGACGTCCTGCGAATGTCCCCGTAATCACTTCATTGAGTCCTGAGACAAGATCAGCCAGCGCGGGAGCCTTCAATCTTACTGTCTTTGGCAGTAACTTTAGCTCCGACGCCTGGGTAAATTTCGGAACGGTCCGGCTGAATCCGATCTCTCGAGATTCCAGCAGAATCGTGGTCACCGTGCCACTGATACTCGTTCCTGCTCCCGAGATCGCACCTGTGACGGTACCCGTGACTGTCACGAATCCGGGCTCGACTCTGAACCCTGGTGAATCAGGTAACACCGGAGGAACTTCGCTGCGTGCGTTCTTTACGTTTACTCGGTAGACAGGCTGTGTTCCCGGTCATCGTGCTGAGTTCTTCCTAGCCTCTGCTGAGTCCCGGGCCCGGACGTTCGCTCTTACTCGAGACGCAGGCACTTTGGGGCAGAGGCTTGGCCCATTTGGAAGAACGCAAACAGGTGCGGCTTCAGCGATAACTCGATTCCTCGTTATTAGTGCGCGCTGTGCAGAGTCTTACGTCTCTTCACGTTTAGGTCCGACTCAATCACGGCGTGCACAGGGCATGTCGAGTGCAACTGCTTCCTGTCTTCTCCGCAGGTCCAATGAACTTCTACCAAGCCCTGAACCTCACGCCCTCGGCTACCACCGAAGAAATTGAAGAAGCCTATCGCACACTGGCCCGCAAAGTGCATCCCGACCTGAATCAGCAAGATCCGATGCCAGCTGAAGCCAGAATGAAACTGCTGAATCAAATCCGAGACACGCTCACAGATCCGGATCGCCGTGCCAAATACGACCACGAGCTGGCAAAAGGGGCGGACACTGCGCGGGTGGAATCAGCAATCAACGAGACGCTTCGGCAAAGCCGCGATCATGTTCTCTTCTGGAGGCGAGTGAAGCGAATGACGATTGCCGGGCTTGCTCTTGGGCTCCTGCTGGGTCTTGGGGCTTGGTTTTTCGACCGGATTCAAAAAAAGCAGCCAGAGCCGTCCCCTGCGCCTGCCGTCGGGCCGGTCGAGACCCCAATCCCGGCAGTCGCACCATCAGTGCCGAAGGCGGCGCCGGCTGCTCCTCCCCTGAAGAAAAAGAAGGGGCCGGAAGTGGTTGAGTTTGGTTCCAGCACTGAACAAGTGTTGGACATGATGGGCACGCCTGACCAAGTGGAAGAACTCGCCGCTCAAGGCGTTCGTATCCTTCATTACGGAAAACTCCGTCTGGTTTTCAAGAACAACAAGCTTGTACCGGGATCGGGGATTCAGAGAGATCGTTAGGGGCCGTCTGCGAATTGAAGGTCCCTTTGGTGTCATTCCGGCGAAAGCGGGAATCCAGCCATTGCCCTGAACAGTGCTTTCGCGGGAATGACACACATAACCTACTTTAACAGCCAGTGACCGTCATTCCGGCCAAGCGTAGCGCGAGCCGGAATCCAGCCCGATTTAGCGGCAACGACTTGTATCCCCCACAGAGCGGTCTGGATTCCCTCTTTCGCGGGAATGACGGGATTTTCTGACCTCGGAGGCTCCGGACAAATCCTCAGAGTTGAATGCCTGCCTTCAGACACCTACCCGTCCCGTGTTTCGACACGAGAAGAGGGCAGACACATGGGTCTGCCCCTACCTGTGTGGCCGCTCACCTATTCACAATTCCCACGCGGAAGTAAGGCTTCGCTTTCTCTTCGGCGTCCATGATGAAATCCTGGCTCGTCTTTGCGGGGTCGTAACCTCGCCAGAGCCAGATCATCGCCGTTGGAAGTTCTGCATCGCCATGCTCCGTGCTATGTTGATGGTTGCCAAAGCTCAGATAGAAATCGTACTCCTTCATCTTGAGCGAATTGGCCAGCTGAATGTTTTGCAGCGGCCAGCTACCCGCGCGGTTTTCGAGATCGTTACTGCCATCCTCGAGCCAGATGCGAATTTGTTTTCGGTCGCGCGCGCGAACCAGGAAAGGAAAGATGTGGCCGCCATCCAGCACATCGGCAGGATCGTCCAGCCCGTGACGCCGCTCTGGGTTGGCCTGTCCTTGCCTCCATTGGAGCGCTGTGAAGCTTCCAATGCGGGAAAGCACCCTCCCAAAAGCCTCGGGCCGCCACCAGGCAGCGTTGAGTGAACAAATCCCTCCAGACGACTGCCCGCCAATAGCCCGGCTGTAGCCGTCGGACCGCAGCTTGTATCTCTTCTCCACCTGCGGAAAAATCTCACCCACAACCAGCTTGTTGTAGTCGTCGTTCACGGTGTCATAAAGAATGCTTCGCATCCGCCTGACATCGCTATTCGGCACGTACTCCGAATTGTCGAAATCGCCGATGTAGCCCGGAGCAATCAGCACCAGCACCATGGGTGGAAGTTTTTTTTGGTGCATGAGGTTTTCGACGACAGTCAGCAGCCGCGCATGGTTTCCAGGAAAAACAAAACGGTGGCCATCCTGCCAAACCATAACAGGTGACGGGGTGTTCGGCTCAACTCCCGGCGAAGCGTAGATCCAATAGGAAATCTTCCACCCGCGATAGACCTGGCTCTCGTAGACCAATTGTTCCGAAAGCCTGCCCTGCAGCACTCCAGGCTGGGGATAGGAGTCGTCCGTGTACGCTGCAGTATCGAAGCGCTTATCCCCAGGGACCTCCCCGGCAATACGATAGTGATGGGCGTGCGACCGGCCGGTAGTCAAGCGCGCCGCATGCACCCACAAACCGTTTGGCAACGAACGCATTTCTGACGGTTGCCCATCGTCGATGCTGATCGACGGTTTCTGCTCAGCCTGAATCGCCCAAACGAAATCTCCCCCATAGGCAGCGACAGCCGATCCATCGGCGAGCGCTTTGGCCGGGAAATGCTTGCGTATGGCTTCAGCCTGGGCAATCGCCGGCCCATTCGCTTTAATCAGCGCGTAAAGCTGCCGGTTTTCCGCATCTCCAGCCTGCAGAACAGAGATCGAAAACAGAATGAAGAATCCTGCGAGAAGACCGGATTTGATCATAACGTCCTCACCACACATGAACTTGAGAGACAAGTGGACGGGATTATATCGGGGCGGTGCCACCGGCACAAATCCCTGGCTGACAAATCATCGATAGTCGAACCGGCACACGGTGACCCGATCCACGGAAGTCTATTGTTTGGATCGAGCCTGTGGTTTGCAGCGACAGCCCCCGCTGAGATTCTGAAACCTCTAACTTCCCTCTTTTGACCTGTCGATAAAATGGATGTGTCGGGGTTTAATTCCCTGCCCGGGAGTCGTTCCACGTGATGTTCAACATGAAACGCGCAAAAGTTATTCACCACGTCTTGCTGGTGCTGATGGTCGTCAGCATTGGCCCGCTTGGTTTTTACGGTTACCAGCTGATTCAATTCAATCGCGAAAAGCTGCAAACTCTAGAACGCTTTTCGCAGATTAACATTGCTCAATCTCTGGCCCGCCTGATCTCGCTGTATCTGAGCAATGCCCGTGAACGAGTGGACGGATTCATAGCCAGTTCACTGGACCTCAGCAGCGGGGAGGATCTCGAACTGGTAGGCAACCGCGGCCTGGAGAAGAAGCTGGAAGAGTTCGTTGGGCGTTCCAAGAACCTGCTCTCTATCAATATTGTCAATAACAAAGGCAGCTGGTTGCAGGCCGGAGTTCGCCACGTCAACGACGAAGACATGACCAAGCATTTCCTGGCAGAAGCATTTCAGTCTGCCAGTCAGAACCAGCAATCGTATGTCAGCGAGCCGCTGACAATCGAAGTGGGCAAGGAGGCAAAGCCGGTCATCATCATGTCCAGCCCCATCCGAGCGGGCGGCAAGGGGATTGGAGCCGTTACGGTTATCCTGAAACTGGACGACATTCTCCACTGGGTTACGGAGTACAGCGTCGCCGGCAAGACGGTGTATGTCGTCGATTTCAACGGCCAGATTGTGGTCCATCCGAATCCCAAGACCATGCAGGCTGGCATGGATCTCAGCCGGGTTGAGATTGTCGGAGCCTTTATGGAGGAATGGGACCAGTCGAAAGGAGCGCGCTTGCAGGCGACCCGGCCGTTCAAGTTGGTGGAAGGCGACGTTGAGAAACAAATGTTGGGAACGTTTTTTGCCGTCACCGAAGCACCCTGGGGCGTCATCGTGCAAATTGACCAGCGAGATGCCTTTGCGACAGTCGCGGAGATGAAGGCAGAAACCATCCGTTGGGGAGTTCTCATGCTGGTGTTGGCCGGATGCGTCGGACTTCTCAGCGCGCGAGCAATCACCAATCCCATTCAGCAACTCGCAGACAGCGCGAAGCTGATCGCGCGCGGAGACTTCTCGAAGAAGATCCAGATTCGGAGCCGCACCGAGATCGGTGAACTGGCCGAAACCTTCAACAAGATGACGGATGACCTGGAGTTGTACATCCAGCAGATTCGAAGGGCCGGCGAAGAGAACAAAGCGCTATTTCTTGGCACCATTCGGGCGCTGGCGGCTGCGGTCGATGAAAAGGACCCTTACACCCGAGGCCATTCCGACCGGGTTACCCAGTATTCGATAATCATCGCGCGCGCACTTGGTTTGGATGAGAGGACCATAGAGATCATCAGCATCTCGGCCCTGCTCCACGATGTGGGGAAGATCGGCATTGACGACAAGATTCTAAAGAAACCTGGATTCCTCACCCCCGAGGAATTCGAGATCATGAAACAGCATCCGGTCAAAGGCTTCAACATCATGAAAACCATTGAGCAGATGCGCAACGTGCTTCCCGGCCTCCGCTCCCACCATGAACAATGGGACGGCAATGGCTATCCGGATCGCTTGAGAGGCGAGGGGATCCCGCTCATTGCGCGAATCATCTCGGTGGCCGACACCCTGGATGCAATGACGACGAACCGGCCGTATCAACAGGCCTTGACCTTCGAGTTTGCCGTTGAGAAGATCAACCAGAACGTTGCTGTGAAATACGACAAAAACGTGGTTGCGGCCTTCAATCGCGCCATCGAGAAGGGTGACCTGATGGTGGAAGGCGCCGTACCTGAAGCTCTCGCGATCTGATGAACGCCAGGAGAGCCGATTGACTTCACCCTATTCCGCCACTCTCAGAAAATTACTGGACTCTGTGCATGGAGCCGTCGCCGCGGGATTTGCAGATTACGACGGCGAATCCGTCCAGTTCGAAGGCGCCCTCGACGCTGACACCCACCGGTTGCATCTCGCCTATCAGGGCATCGTGCTGCACCATTTGCAATCCGTTCACCAGGTTTTTGGTGAGACTCCCACACGCATCAGCTGCCGCCACCAGAATCTGCAGGTCATCATTGAGCCATTGAAGTCCGGATATTTCGTCGTTCTCACCCTGAAACCTAACTCCAATCTCTATCGAGCAGGCCACTGCCTGGAGCAGACAGCGCAGGAACTGAACCAGGATCTGTAGCCTCATGGGTTACAGGGAACATGGGACAGGGTGTTCCCCCGTAGTCTGTCTCCCTCATAGCCTGTCCCCTGTCCCCCTGTAACCTGGCCCCCGCTGACAGCGCGTGCGGTGCGGATGGCTGGCCGGAAGTGGTATGATACGCTCGCTGGGCAGTGAACTCCGCTGGCTGCGGGCACTCATTGTGAAGGGATCGAGGAGCGCATGAAATTGTTTGGCAAGTCTGAAAGGCAGGAAGGATTCTTCAGCAAACTCAAGGCGGCGGTGGCTTCCACCAAGAATAACCTGGTTGCCAAGATTGAGGACGTCGTCAAAGGGAAAAAGGTCATCGACGCTGAGCTGTTGGATGATTTGGAAGCTGTCTTGATTGGAGCGGATATTGGCGCGCAGACGGCATCGGAAATTCTGGAAAAAATTCGCGGTCAGGTGAGCCGGAAGCAGGTCAACGATCCGGAACAACTTCGTACTCTGATTAAGGGGGAGTTGCGTCAGATCATCGAGGCTGCAAACCAAGCTGCAACGCCCGCAGCCACCAATGGAACCCGAGTGCTGATGGTTGTCGGCGTAAACGGCGTCGGAAAAACAACCACCATCGGCAAGCTGGCCAGCCTGCACACCCAGGAGGGAAAGAAGGTTCTGGTCTGCGCGGCCGACACATTTCGCGCGGCAGCAGTCGAGCAGTTGGAAGTTTGGGGTCAGCGCGCCGGTGTGAGCGTGATCCGGCAGAAGACCGGCGCCGACCCATCCGCCGTGCTATTCGACGCCATTTCGGCAGCCAAGGCGCGCGCCATCGACATTTTGATCGTGGACACCGCGGGCCGGCTGCATACGAAGAATAACCTGATGGCGGAACTGGAGAAGATGAAGCGAATCGCCGGCCGTGAGATTGCCGGAGCACCTCACGAGGTGCTGCTCATTATCGATGCCACCACCGGCCAGAACGGTCTCCCCCAGGCTCGCGAGTTCACCCGTACCGCCGGCGTTACCGGCATCGTTCTCACCAAGCTCGACGGCACGGCCAAGGGAGGCATTGTCATTCCGATTTCCCGCGAACTGAAAATTCCCATTCGCTACGTCGGTGTCGGCGAGAAGCTCGACGATCTCGTTGAGTTTTCGGCCGAGCAGTACATCGAGTCGTTGTTTGAGTCTGAGTAGATGCCCCCCTCCTCTGACATCGATGAGCGTTTCATGCTATGGGCTCTTGATTTGGCGAAACGCGGACGGGCGCTGGCGAGCCCCAATCCCATGGTGGGAGCGGTGCTGGTACGCAACGGGCAAGTTGTCGGCGAAGGCTTCCACCGCTATGCAGAGAAGAAGCATGCCGAAACTTGTGCTTTGGAGCAGGCGGGCGCAGCAGCCCGAGGCAGCACGCTCTTTGTGACTCTCGAACCCTGCAGCCACCAGGGTCGCACGCTACCCTGCACGGGCCAGTTGATCGAAGCCGGAGTCTCTCGTGTTGTCGCGGCGATGACTGACCCAAATCCGCTGGTGGCCGGAAACGGGTTACGCAGCTTGCGCACAGCGGGGGTCGCCGTCGAGACGGGTGCCCGTGAAAGCGAAGCCTCGAAGCTGAACGAGGCCTACTGCAAGTTCATCCAGACGCGATTACCCTTTGTGACGCTGAAAGCCGGGATGACGCTGGATGGCAAAATTGCGCAGGCGGATGGGCGCTCGCAATGGATCACGCAGGAAGCTTCCCGGCAACGAGTTCAGCAACTTCGCTTCGAGAGCGATGCTGTTCTTACGGGCATAGGAACCGTGCTAGCCGACAATCCTCGGCTCACCGACCGGACCGGGTTGACGCGGCGGCGGCGTCTGTTGCGAGTTGTTCTGGACACCTGGCTGCGCCTTTCGCCAGATTCAACTCTGGTTCGTAGTCCCGACGAGGGCGATGTTGTGGTTTTTTGCAGCGAGCAACGGAACACAGCGCGTCAACGCCAGTTGGAGGCGTGTGGCGTGGAAGTGGTGCCTGGTGCCGGAACCGAAGGGAAGGTTGACCTCGCAGCCGTGCTCGTGGAATTGGGGCAGCGCGACATCACGAGCGTTGTAATTGAGGCCGGCCCTACGCTCAACTTTGAGGCGCTCCGCTCTGGCTGCGTCGACAGAGTTCTTTGCTTTGTCGCCCCCACGATTCTAGGAGGGCAGTCGCCGTTGCCGCTGGCCGGGGGGGAGGGCTTCATTCGGCTGGATCGCTCCTTGCCATTGCGCTTTGCCTCGGTCGAACACGTCGGGGACGATTTGTTAATCGAAGCTTATGTCGTTGGAACGAAGGACGCTTCAAACTAATTAGGATCACTTGCTGGCAACGAAGTTCAAACTTCTGTCAAATTTGATAACTCCCTCTCCCGTTTGTGGGGAGAGGGTGGCCAAAGGCCGGGTGAGGGGGCAGAAGCCAACGGAGCCACGTCTCTCGGCGGTCTGAGGTTGCTCGCTTCAAACTAGCCAAGGCTGTCGCCCTTGATATCTCAGTATTGGAAGCCGCGATTACCGCGCAGTTTGCGGGGTCGTGGGTCGCTGGTATCGACGGCTAACACCCGGCAGCACCATGCCGTTGTGGAGCTGCACTGAGTGTGCTGGGTCAACACATGTGCAGGCCAAATAGCTCTGTGCCGATCGAGAACTCATGTTCACAGGCATTATCGAAGAAGTTGGCCATGTCTACGCTCTGAACCGGCGCGGAACGTCGGCCTTGCTCGAAGTTCGCACAGCCAGAGTTTTGGAGGGCATGCGGCTGGGCGACAGCATCGCTGTCAACGGCGTCTGCCTCACCGTTCGCCGCGAATCTTCTGGAAGTTTTCAGGCGGAACTTTCCCCGGAAACGCTGAACCGTTCGAGTCTTGGAGCACTGAAGACGGGAAGCCTGGTGAACCTGGAGCGGCCGCTGCTTCCCACCAGCCGGCTGGGAGGGCATTTCGTTCAAGGTCATGTCGATGCGGTTGGGAAGGTACTGGCTATGAGAGCCGACGGAGAATTTTCCGTGTGGAAGTTTCTTCTGCCTGATTCCATCCAGCGTTACGTCGTCGAAAAGGGATCCATCGCCGTGGATGGGATCAGTCTCACCGTGGCATCTCTCACAAACGGAGCCTTCGAAGTCGCTCTCATCCCACATACACTAGAGAATACCAATTTGCGCACACGGCAGATCGGAGATGAGGTTAACCTCGAATGCGACGTTCTAGCCAAGTATGTCGAGTCAATGCTGAAACAGCGGAAGACCCACCCAGCAGAATCGCGGCTGACGGAAGAATATCTGAAGGACCGTGGGTATTAGAAGGCATCAATCACAGGAACCTGACCCATGCATTTTTCAACCATTGAAGAAGCTATCACAGACATCAAGGCCGGCAAGATGTTGATTGTCGTGGATGATGAAGACCGCGAGAACGAAGGCGACTTAACGATTGCCGGGGAGAAGGTAACTCCCGAAGCAATCAACTTCATGGCCCGCTACGGGCGCGGTTTGATCTGCCTCGCCATGACCGGAGAACGTTTAGACCATTTGCAGATTCCGCTCATGGTGAG
>Ga0163150_10004602_pt1 | contig 18337 bp, 13 predicted proteins | sample OliLakLV19P2IB_FD_148628 | JGI IMG/M metagenome (GOLD analysis project Ga0163150, IMG submission 148628) | Freshwater microbial mat bacterial communities from Lake Vanda, McMurdo Dry Valleys, Antarctica - Oligotrophic Lake LV.19.P2.IB | ecosystem: Environmental > Aquatic > Freshwater > Lake >...
TCTGAGTTGCGTAAGGCGCTCAGTGGGGTGCTGGATCTGGAGCGGCTGCTGGCTCGGGTGACGGTGGGCACCGCTAATCCTCGGGACATGCTGGCGCTGGGTAAGTCGCTGGCGGCGGTTCCGACGCTGGTGTTTAGCGCGGGCGGGTCGACGCGGCTGGCGGATTTGGCGTCGCGGCTGGACCCGGTGGAGGAAGTCCACTCGCGCATTTTGAGCGCGATTTCCGAGGAGCCTCCGGTTAATCTGACGGACGGCGGGACCATTCGAGGTGGGTTTCATCCGGAGCTGGACGAATTACGGGATATCAGTAAGAATTCGCGGCAGTATATTGCGCAGATCGAGATCCGGGAGCGGGCTCGGACGGGCATCGGGTCGCTGAAGGTCCGGTTTAATAACGTATTTGGGTATTACATCGAGATTTCGAAGTCGAACCTGCAGAACGCTCCGTCGGATTATGAGCGCAAGCAGACGCTGGTGAATGCGGAGCGGTTTACCACGCCGGAACTGAAGGAGTTGGAGGCCAAGGTGCTGTCGGCCGAGGAGCGCATCCTCGACCTGGAACGGCAGATCTTTTCGGAGCTGCGGATCTTTGCGGCGGGCCATGCGACGCGGATTCGGGCTACGGCCGGCGCGATTGCGGAGCTCGACCTGACGGCTACACTGGCGGAGATTGCGGCCCGGAACAAATATGTGCGTCCGCGGTTCAGCGACGGCGGCGAGATGCGGGTGCTGGCCGGGCGGCATCCGGTGATCGAACAACTGACCGAACGCGACGCGCAGCGGTTTATTCCCAACGATATTTATCTGGATTCGACGCAGTATATCGGTTTGATTACGGGGCCGAATATGGGCGGCAAGTCGACGTATTTGCGGCAGGCTGCGCTGTTGTCGATTCTGGCGCAGACGGGCAGTTATGTTCCGGCTGCCGAGGCTGTACTTCCGGTGATCGACCGCGTGTTTACTCGCATTGGCGCGGCGGATAATCTGGCTCGTGGGCGCTCGACATTCATGGTGGAGATGACGGAGACGGCGGCTATTTTGAATACGGCGACCGAGCGGAGCCTGATCGTACTCGACGAGATTGGGCGCGGTACGTCGACGTACGACGGCCTCGCGCTGGCGTGGGCGGTGATGGAGCATATCCACAACAAAATCAGGGCTCGCACGCTGTTTGCAACGCATTATCATGAGTTGACGGAGCTGGCGGGGCAACTGGAGGGGATTCGAAATCTGCACGTGTCGGTGCGGGAATCGAACGACGGGATCATTTTCCTGCGCAAGGTGGAGCCTGGGGCGGCAGACAAGAGCTATGGCATCGAGGTGGCCCGGCTGGCCGCGCTGCCGGTAAGTGTGATCGAGAGGGCGCGTGAGATTCTGGAACTGCATGAGCGGGCCGAGCATGTGGTGACGGAGGAAGCGTCGCCGAAGCCTTTTACCGGCCCCATGCAGATTTCTTTGTTTGAGCCTGTGAATTACGAAATAGCCGACCGGATTCGGCGATTGAATCTGGATGAATTACGACCAATGGACGCGCTGCGGCTGCTGGCTGAGCTGCAGGAGGAGTTGAAGCTCCGATGAGAGTCGCGGGAATCATGAGTGGGACGTCGCTGGATGGCATCGACGTGGCCGTGGTCGACATACGCGGGCGGCAGTTCCGCGTGGTGTGCTTTCGCACGTCGCCGTATCCGAAAGAGATGCGTGAGGACCTGATGGGCGTGTCGAACACCGAGACGCATACGGCGCAAATCTCGCGGCTTAACTTTGAATTGCCTGAGTTGTACGCAAAGGCCGTGAAGAAATGCGGCGTGCCGCTGGAATCGATTCAGCTGATTGGGTGTCACGGGCAAACGATTTTCCACGGACGCAACAGCACGCTGCAGATTGGCGACGGATCGGTGCTGGCTGAGCTTTGCGGAGTGCCGGTGGTGTCGGACTTTCGGCCTCGGGATATGGCCGCTGGTGGGAATGGGGCGCCGCTGGTTCCCTTCCTCGATTACCGGCTGTATCGACATGCAAAGCTGGGGCGCGTCGCACTGAATATCGGTGGAATTGCGAATATTACGGCAATTCCGGCGGGTGCGGGTCCGGAAGATGTAACGGCGTTCGACACGGGGCCAGGAAACATGGTGGTGGATCAACTGGTGGCGATTCACACGAAGGGTGCGCAGAAGTTCGACCGGGGCGGCGCGATTGGGGCGAAGGGGCGGCTGAATGAGAAGCTGCTCGACACAATGTTGCGGTCGCCGTATTACCGGAAGAAGCCGCCGAAGTCAGCGGGCCGTGAGCAGTATGGCCGCGAGTTTGTCGACGAGCTGGTGCAAACGGGCCTGGCGCTGCCGGACCTGATCTCGACGGCCACTGCGTTTACCGCGGCGACGATTGAAGCTGGCATACGAAGGTTCGTGAAGCATCCCGTGGCCGAGCTGATTGTGTCGGGCGGAGGGATGCACAATCGCACGATGATGGACTATTTGCGGCGATTTCTGCCGGATATCCAGCTTCGGACGTCGAACGAGTTCGGCATTGACGGCGATGCGAAGGAAGCGATCGCATTTGCGGTTCTGGCGTATGAAACGTGGAACCGGAGAGCCTCGAACGTGCCGTCGGCGACGGGTGCCCGGCGGGCGGTGGTGCTCGGCAAGATCAGCTTCTGAGGTGGTAGGGGCCGATGTCCAGCTTCAAGTTCGGGGCCGCGTCGCGCCAGTAGATCAGGCCGTGCCGATGCCAGCCGTTCTGCAGCAGCCAGTCGGGGTTGAGGTGTGGGGCCAGGAGGATGTATCGGTGCGCGGGAGCCAGTTGTGTGGCGCAGTGCTGGTTGTCCTCAAGGTCGCGGCGGAACAGGGTCATGCACGGTTCGTTTTGCTCGGTCGGGAGATAGGTCACCCGGTGTTGCGGGAAGTAGTAGAACAGGTGGCGCCAGGTGACGATGCCTCCGTAATGCAACAGGGCGACGGTGTTTCCTCCGGCGCTGAGCTCCCGAATTGAAACGAAGACAGACTGCATTCGCTGGTCGATACTGTGCACTGCGTTGAAGCTGGCTGCCCGGGCTATGCGACCTGGTGGGAGCACGAACAGCACGGTGTTTGCCGCGAGGATCCAGACCATTGTCGCGGTGAGGCGTGGGAGGTCGAAGGCGCGCAGGACGGTCTGCAGGATGGCGCCTCCGGCAATGCAGAGCACGGGGATGGTGAGCAGGGCCTGGTCGGGGTCGCCGATATGGACGAGGGCCGAGAACAGGAAACCTGGCAGGAACCAGACTGCGAGGAAGGCGACGTTCGGGATGCGCCGGGCAAAAGGCACGGCCCAGATCCACGCGATGGCGCCGGTGCCGTTCCACACGATGGCTTGTTTGGCCATGAGAATCGCGCCTCCGAGCGGTGCGCCGAAGAGCAGCGAGGACGAGTGGAACTGGGACTGGCCGTAGCTCCGCATCAGGTCGATCGCCGGCCGCAGACCGCCACAGGAATCGATGGTGAAGGCAACCCACGGGAGGGCCGCGGCCAACGTGAGAACGGCCCCGACAAGCAGGTCAGCCACGGTGCGGCGGGTGCGCCACCAGACGAACAGGACCAGTGGCAGCAGCAGGACCGTTTCGACCGGCCGGAATACCGCGAGCAGGCCCGGGATCGCGCAGGCTGCGAAGAACCAGGCTCGGCTGGCCGGGCGCTGTAACGCGTGCCAACAGATGAGTCCGACGGCTGCGCTGTTGAGGGCAAGACACAGGCGGACTTCATTGGTGACGCCGCCGAACCAGAAGGACGGGTTCAGCGCCAGAAGCGTGGCGGCGAGGATTCCCGCTTCGGGCCCGAACATGGACTGCGCGGTTCGCCAGGTGAGGCCGAGCGCAACCACCGCGGCTGCGAGTCCGGCGAGCCCGAGAGCAATTTCTGGTGCGGGAAAGACAACGTAAATGGCTCGGGCAAGGAGTACGAAGCCGGGATAACCGGGAGGCTGGGGCTGGTGCTTCGCCGGATTGAACTCCTCCAGCGCGAGGGCGAAATTCACACTGTCGAAATAATATAAGTATTTCGGAAGCAGTGGAATTCTTGTGGCGATTATGAGAATTGCAAGGACTGCCAGCAGGAAATACGCCCAGTCGCGAGCCGCCGGGACACACTCCTGGCGCAGGGCGGGCACACTGGTCCCAAAGGGTACGGCTTTCTGCATTTTCTCCGTCCGTCCAACGGCTCGAAGGCCGACATAGTTGTTGGTAGTTTACACGCGGCGCGCGCAAACGGGAATACGCGAAAGTTGTGACAGGCACTCACTGTATGCTGGGTACAGGCAGTGCGGAATAGCTTGCTAACCTGACCATATGTCGAAACAAGATCAGGCAGGTCTGATTCTCAAGCTGTACGAGTTGCGCCGCGAAGAAGTTATGCGGGCCGGGCGCGACTGGTACTTCCGCGAATTTCATCCCGAATCGATGCAGGATGTGATGGGCGCTACGATGGGTCCGCACAGCGGTCACATGCGCATGGTGGCGAGCTACTGGGACATGGCCGCCGCCCTGGTAAATCATGGCGCCATCGACATCGAATTGTTCAACGATACTAACGGTGAGCACTTTGGAGTTTTCGCGAAAGTTGAGCTATTTCTCGAAGAAATCCGGTCGACGATTGGTGCGCCGTACTTTATGAAGAATCTGGAGAAGCTGATCGATGCGACACCGGGCGGCCGCGAGAGATGCGTTGCGGTTCGTGAGCGGATGAAGGCGATGCGCGAGAAGTTGGCGGCGCAGAAGGCTGCTACAGAATAGTCCTTATGCAAACCCTGCTGCACCACCTGCGGAGGCACTCGAAGCTGGTCTTTCTGGCGCTGGCACTGGCGGCTGTGAACCAGATTTTCTCGCTGATGGACCCGCTGATTTTTCGGTACGTGATCGACCGCTATGCGATGCAGCATGCCGAGTACACAACCAGCCAGTTCCTTCGCGGCGTCGGGCTGCTGCTCGCCGCCGCGGCAGGGGTGGCGCTGGTGTCGCGAATCGCGAAGAATTTCCAGGATTATTTTGTCAACGCGATCACGCAACGGGTTGGCGCGGCGCTTTACAGTGAGGGCGTCCGGCACTCGCTGGATCTGCCGTATGCGGCGTTTGAGGACCAGCGGTCGGGCGAGACGCTGGGGCGGCTGAGCAAGGCTCGCACGGACGTGGAGCGGCTGCTGAACATCAGCGTGAATCTGGTGTTCACGACGCTGATCGGGTTTGTGTTTGTGATGGTGTACGCGTCGACGACGCACTGGTCCGTGGCTCCGGTCTACTTTCTAACGCTGGTCATTCTGACGGTGGTCAGCATTGTGCTGGGACGGCGCATCAAGGAGACGCAGAAGCGCATTGTGGCGGAGACGACGGCGCTGGCCGGTGCGACTACCGAGTCGCTGAGGAACATCGAACTGGTGAAGAGTCTCGGACTGGCGGCGCAGGAAACGAAGCGGCTGAACGACACGACGGCGCGGATCCTGGGGCTGGAACTCGGTAAGGTGAAGGTGCTGCGGCGGCTGAGCTTTATTCAGGGCACCATCGTCAATACGCTTCGCACCAGCCTGCTGTTTCTGATGCTGTGGCTGATCTTCACTAAGGCGATTACTACGGGTCAGTTCTTTGCATTGTGGATTTATTCGTTCTTTTTGTTTGGCCCACTGCAGGAATTCGGTACGGTGATTAATACGTATCGCGAGACCGAGGCGTCGCTCGATAATTACGAGAAGCTGCTTCAGACTCCGCCCGACCCTCGTCCGGCGAATCCGGTGGCAGTTCGGGAGCTGACCGAACTGCGGTTTGAGCGGGTGAAATTTCAGCACCAGTCGGCGTCGACTCCCGCTTTGAGCGACGTAACGTTCCGGGTGGTTCGCGGAGAAACGGTGGCGTTTGTCGGGCCTTCGGGCGCCGGTAAGACGACGCTGGTGAAGTTGCTGGTTGGGCTGTATGCGCCGCAATCGGGGCAGATTCTGTACAACGGCGTCTCATCGGCCGAGGTCGACCTGGAGATACTGCGCGAACGGCTCGGGCTGGTGACGCAGGATCCGCAGTTGTTCTCGGGTTCGATTCGGGATAATCTGCGGTTCGTCCGGCCGGACGCCAGTGACGATCGGTGTCTGGCGGCGCTGACGAGTGCGGCTGCGACGTCGTTGCTGGCTCGCGCGGACAAGGGGCTGGACACGGTGATCGGCGAGGGCGGCATCAAGGTATCGGGCGGCGAGCGCCAGCGGCTCGCGATTGCACGGGCGCTGCTGCGGGAGCCGCATTTGCTGGTGTTCGACGAGGCCACATCGGCGCTCGATTCGCTGACCGAGGAAGAGGTCAGCCGGACGATTCGCGATGTGGGGCGTCGGGCCAGCGCGATCACGTTGATGGTGGCGCACCGCTTGTCGACGATCATGCATGCGGACCGGATCTACGTGCTGGAACGCGGGCGTATCGTCGAGCAGGGGACCCATGATGCCCTGGTCGAAAGCAAGGGGCTTTACTACGCGATGTGGCGCCAGCAGGTGGGTGAAGCTGTGCCGGTGAATGCGTGAAATTACGGCCAGCTGAGTTGCAGTAGCGAGACTCCCTGACGGGGGAGGACGAAGTCGAGCGCGATGGCTCCGTTTTTGACGGGCAGCCACTGCGGGGAGTCGCTGAGCTGGAGCTGCCCTGCCTTTGTGAGGGTCGCGATTTGGTCGGGGGTAGGCTGTTGCGGCGAGCCCATTGCTAACCACGGTGTGTAGGAGTTGCTGTGCGTGCGGTCGACCCGGTAGTGGCGGACCAGTACTTGTGTGGTGCCTGCGGGGAGCCCTTTCACGGGCACGCTGATGGTGGCGTCGGGTCCAGGGACATCGTCGTTGTGGTAGTTCCACACCATCACCTCTGCGCCTCGAGTGGAACGCGTGGCGAAGCCGTTGATGTCGTCGCCATCTCCGGCGCGGTCGCTGTCGACCTCCACACGCTCGAGCCCCATCATGCCGAACATGCGGAACACGTTGAGCACGGGCTTGTCGACGCCATTGGTGGCGAGGTCGCGATAGCCTTCGAACCAGGGCTGGTCCTCGAACTCAAATGCCCAGGTGACCGCGCCTTCGAAGTTGACTCCGTGCTTTGCGGCGAGGTCGTGCTTGCGGGCGAATGTCGCGGCTGTGTAGGACGAGTACATCGTCCCGTTGCGGTAGGCGTTTTGCGGATTCCAGCGAGCTCCACAGGCGGCGCAGCCTTCCGGGTCGGATTCGCCGATAATGATTGGGAGTTTTTTGAATGTCGGGAATGACGTCACGATTTCGAAGCCGCGGCTGACGTCCTGCATTTGCTTTTCCGGGCCCATGCGGACGTGGCCTTCGGGGAAAGTCGGCCGGCCTTTGGCGTGGAAGCTGATGAAATCGAGCGGGGTGTTGTTCTTTTCGACAAATGTCAGGAAATCGCGGAGGAATTTCGCCGCTTTTTCGTTGCCGGGGCCGGTGGTTGTCGGACCGCCCATGCGCAGGGTTGGGAGCGCTTTCCTCGCTGCCCGGGCGGCGACGTCGTAGAGCCGGAAGTATTCCTCGGGTGTCGCTTTCCAGTAGCTGATATCAGGCTCATTCCACACTTCCCACCACCAACTTTCGACCTCCGCTTTGCCGTACTTCTGAACGCAGTGTTTCACCCAGGCCTCGACGAGGGCTCCCCATTTGGCGTAGTCTTTCGGCGGGTATGCCCAGCCAGTGTAGATGGAGCTTCCCTTCACCGACGGGTCCCACGTGTGGCGATACGGCTGAGGTCCGGTGGTCAACGCCTCGGGCATGAAGCCGATCTCGACCAGCGGCTTCATGCCGCGCTGCAGCCAGGTGTCGAAGATGCGGTCGACAATGGTCCAGTCGTAGACGGGCCGGCCCTGCGCGTCCTCGGTGTAGGCGTTGGTCGAGCCCCATTTCAGGGCGGCTTTTCCGTCGCCTGAGGTCAGCAGGTTGTGGACGCGGACATAGACGGAAACGGGGCTCATGGCCTGGAGTTCGGTGTTGAGTTTCAGGCCGTCCTTCATGTAGGTGTAGTTGGGTTCGTCGTGTCCGAAGAAGGCCCACACGGGCTTGATCTTGCCGAGCGAGGTTCCGAGATCGACACGAATGGTCGCGCGGTCCTGTGGTTGAGCGACTGCAATCAGCACGGCGGTTGCCAGCAGTACGGCGGACTTCAGCATCATGAGGATTCGTTGCCCTTGTACCTGGAGGCTATCACCTACCGCGGCTGTCGAACTTTTTGGCGGGAAACGGCGGGAGAAGGCGGTCCGCCGTTTATTTAAGGTGATATCCTCGAAGGAGTTCCTTCCCTTGAGGAGACCAGCGTCATGAAACAGGATTTGTCCCGCAGAAACTTCGTTGCGTCCGCGGCAGCGGCTGTGACCGCCGCGCCCGCCGTGCTTGCCGCCCAGAGCGGTGCCAATGACCGCGTCCGCGTCGGCTGGATATCCACGGGCAGCCGTGGCAAGCACGTCATGAATCAGATGTATTTGAAGAGCAAAGACAAGGTGAACGTGGTCGCGGTGTGCGACACGTATGCGGGCAATCTGAACGCCGGCGCCGACATCGTTGCGACTCAGGAGAAGCAGACTCCCAAGAAGTACGTCGACTATCGCGAGCTGATCGCCGATCCGAATGTCGACGTGGTTTTCATCTGCTCGCCGGAGCACCTCCACCACGCCATGGCGATGGCTGCTCTGAAGGCAAACAAGCATATCTACCTCGAGAAGCCGATTGGCCACACGATCGAGGAAGGTACCGAGATCGTGAAGATGTCGGAGAAGGTCGGCAAGGTGCTGCAGGTGGGTACGCAGAACCGGTCGAACAAACTGTATATCCAGGCGAAGAAGATGTATGAGGACGGTCTGCTGGGCGAGGTCCACTACGTCCGCGCGTTCTGGTACCGCAACTTCGATCCAGGTGTCGACCCGGTGACCGGCACGCCGCGCGCGTGGCGCTATCCGATTCCAGTCGAGGCGAGCCCGGACAACACGGACTGGAAACGGTTCCTTGAAACCGCCGAGCACAAGAATATTCCGTTCAACAAGAACCGCTATTTTCAGTGGCGCAATTACTGGGATTATTCCGGCGGCATTTCCACCGATTTGCTGGTGCATCAGACCGATATCAGCAACTTCGTGGTGGGCAAGACGGTGCCGACGTCGTGCGTGGCGTCGGGCGGCGTGTACATGTGGGATCAGCGCCACAAGGATGACCGCGAGGTGCCCGACACGCTGAGCGCGCTGTACGAATATCCCGACCGCTTCCACCTGAACTACTCCTGCTTTTTCGGCAACGACAACTTCGGGTACGGCGAGCAATTCATGGGCTACAAGGGCACGCTGGAAGTTCTGGACCGCCAGAATCTGCGGTTCTCCTCGCAGCCGAAGTTCATTCCGCGAGCACAGCGCGAAGGCCTCAGCACGGAGCCGTTCTCCTCGCAGAAGGCCGACGTCTCAATGAATTACCTGAAAGACTTCAATCAGCCGGACGCGACCGCGGATCACGTGCTGAACTTCATCGAAGCGGTTCAGGGTAAGGCGAAGGCAATCGCGCCGGCAGCCGCGGGTCAAATTGCGGCGATCCCCGGTCACATGGCAACCCAGTCCTACCGCAACGGCAGCAAGCGCGTGGTGTGGGACGACCGGGCGCAGAAGCTGAAAATCGGAGCGTAATTCCGCTGTAATTCGGAAGTTCGGGATGGATATTTTCGACGAAATCATACGCCTGCGAAAGCTCGGGCAGAAATGTGCTCTTGCGACGATTGTGCAGGTGCGGGGATCCATCCCGAGCTTCGAGAGCGCGAAGCTGCTGGTGCGCGAAGACGGATCGATGGTGGGCACGGTGGGCGGCGGCTGCGTGGAAGCCGAGGTCTGGACCGTGGCCCGCGAAGTGATCGATACGGAGAAGCCCCGGCACCTGCATTTCTCGCTCGGGCAGGAAGCGGCGTATGACAACGGCCTGATCTGCGGAGGGCAGCTGGATGTGTTTGTGGAACCGGTAATTCCGCAGCCGGGCGCGTTTATTTTTGGCGCCGGGCACATTTCGAAAAGTCTGGCGAAAGTGGCGGGACTGGCCGGGTTTCGGACCACGGTGATCGACGACCGCGACATGTTCGCCAATCGAGAGCGCTTCCCCGAGGCGGACGAAGTAATCGCGGGCGAGTATGAAGACGTCTTTCCCAGGCTGGAAATCAACGAGACGTCCTATATCGTGATCGTCACGCGCGGGCATCGCGACGACATGCGCGTTCTGCAGTGGGCGACTACTACGCGGGCGAAGTATGTGGCGATGATTGGAAGCAGGCGCAAGGTCATTTCGGTGATACGGGAGCTGGAAAAGCAGGGCATGCCTGCCGAGTTGTTCGAGCGTATCCATGCGCCGATGGGGCTCGATATTGGGGCGATTACGCCGGAAGAGATCGCGGTGTCAGTGGCGGCGGAGATGATCGCAGTGCGGCGGAATCCACCGGATTCGGACTGGCGGCAGGCCTCGAAGTCGGTATTTGCCAACGAGCGGCTGCGTGCGCTGCTCACCACCCCGTGAAGTTCGCAGCTGTCATTCTGGCCGGCGGCGCCTCGCGCCGTATGGGTGGTTTTCCCAAAGCGCTGCTCGACCTGGGCGGCGAGACATTCCTCGACAAACTGATCGGGCTGTTTGCGCCGTGGTGCGAGCAGACCGTGGTGGTGCTGGGTCATCATGCCGGGCGGATTCGCGCAGGGCTGCGGCGGGATGCCGAGTTCGTCGTGAACCCCGATCCTGAGCGGGGTCAGCTGACATCACTGCAGGCGGGGTTTGCGGCGCTGCGGCCGGGCGTCGACCAGGTGTTCTTTACTCCGGTGGACTACCCTGGGATTCGAGCGGAAACGGTGCAGTCTGTGATGGCGGCCGCGGGCGACGCGCCGGTGGTGCCTGAGTACAACGGAAAGCACGGGCATCCCGTGTTGATCCCCGCATGGATGACGGCGGAGTTTCTGGAACTTCCGGTGACCGATTCGGCTCGCACTGTGATTCACAGGCATGCGGCGCGGACGCGTTACATTCCTGTCGAGGATCCGGGTATTCTGCTGGATGTGGACGACCCTGAGGCTTACCGGGCCATCGTCACGCAGGCGGCGCTGTGAAGCGAGGCGTCAAATACGGGCTGATCGCGTTTCTGCTGCTGGTTGTGGCAGGCGTGGTGGCGCCGTTCATTCGCGTGAGCCAGTATCGCGAGCAGATCCGGCTGGGGCTGGAACGGTCGCTGCACCGCAAGGTCGAGATTTATGGCGATGCGCATCTGAACCTGTTCCGCGGTCCGGGTTTCAGCGTGGAAAAGGTGGTCATTTACGACGACCCGCATGCGGGGCTGGAGCCGCTGGCGAACGTCGCCGAACTACAGACTACGGTGGCCCTGAGTTCGCTGCTCACCGGCCGGCTCGCCTTCAACTCGGTGCGATTCGTGGAGCCGAGCGTCAACCTGGTGAAGCCCGACGGAGCGCCGTGGAATGCGCTGGGGCTGCTGGCTGGCGCGGCTGCGCCGAGCGGGCAAAGACTGCCGCAGATTGAGATCATCGACGGCCGGATCAACTTCAAGTTCGGCCAGACAAAATCGGCATTTTATCTGACGGACACCAACCTGACGGTCACGCCGACACGGAACGGGGCTGAGGTTCGATTCTCCTGGGCGCCTGCCCGCACGGATCGGACGAGGCAGGGCTACGGCCTGTTTAGCGGACGGGGTCGGGTGGAGAACGGTCGCATTGAGCTTGACGCGCAACTGGAGAAGAGTCCGCTGGAGGAGTTGATCACGCTGGTTCGGGGACAGTCGCTGGGCGTCCACGGTGTGATTCAGTCGCGGGCGCGGATATCGGGTCCGGTGTCGCATCCCGAGATCACGGGTCGGGTGGAGCTTGAAGACGTGCACCGGTGGGATTTGCAGCCGGGTCGGGCCGGGGTACTTTCCACCGACTATAAGGGCAGTTTCGATGCCGGCACGCAGCGCTTTGAGGTCACCGCCAGCAAGCCATTCGCGGCGCGGCTGCTGGTGGAGCACGCGCTGAGCCGTCCGGAGTGGCTGGCGGAGGTCGGGATCGAAAAGATGCCCGCGTCGGGTCTGGCCGAGTTCGCGCGCCACATGGGTGTCCCGCTGCCTCCGTCGATGACGACAGAGGGCGATGTGGCAGGGTCGGTCAGCTACAGCTCCGCAACGGGAATGGCGGGGCGGCTCACGGTGGAGAACGCGGTGTTTCGGGTGGAAGGCGGGCCCGATTTCCGTATGGGTGTGGCGTCGCTCGAAATCACCGGGGATCAGATTCGGCTGCTTCCGGCCGACCTTGACGATGCGGAACTCGACGCTACATACGCGCCTTTCCGGCAGCGGCTGGAGGCTCGGCTGCGCACGCGGTCGATGAAGATCGCCCCGAATCTGTACGGGGTTCCGGTGCCGATGCTGGACCGCTTCCGTGGCGGAACCTGGGGCGGCACGCTGCACTATCTGGCAGGAGCCGGCGAGCCCGGTGCGTGGACTGCCAGCATTGGCCTGCGCGATACCGAGACGAGTGTTCCTGGGCTGGCGTCGCCTTTGAAAATTGCGTTTGCTGAGGTTGAAGTGGAGGGCGGCCGCCTGGAAGTGCGGCGGCTGCGTGCCAGCGCAGGTCCGGTCGAGCTGTCGGGCGACTATCTGTATGAGCCGGAGGAGGCTCGGCCGCACCAGTTCCATCTCACAATTCCGTCGGCGGATACGGGCGAGCTGGAAAAGCTGCTTCAGCCGGTGTTGCTGCGCGGTGGAAGCAGCTTTCTGGCGCGTACACTGCGGTGGCGTCAGCCGCTGCCGGACTGGTTGAAGGATCGACGCGCGGCTGGGGAAATTCGCATCGGGACGCTGACGGCGGGCGAGTGGAAACTGCGCTCGGTGCGGTCGCGTGTGATTTGGAATGGCGCGTTGGTCCAGTTTTCTGAGGTCCAGGCCCGGGTGGATGAAGGCTCGATGGCCGGCAAGGTGTCGCTGGATTTGAGCAAGGCACTGCCCTGGTGGTCGATGACTGGCACGATGAAGAACCTGGCGTGGCGGAGCGGTCAGGTGGATCTGGACGGGTCTGTGCGAACGAGCGGCGCTGGCCCGGATTTGCTGCTGAATCTGAAGGCGGATGGCAAGTTTGTGGCGCGATCCGTGTCGGTGGCGCCGGAGACGCTGAAGACCGCCTCAGGCACGTTTGAGCTGACGGCGGGACGCGCGGGCGCGCAGATCCGGCTGAGCTCGGTTCAGGCGGAGGTAGGAGCGGAGCGGTTTAGCGGCGAGGGCTCGACGCAGCCGGACGGCCGACTCCAGGTAGATCTTTCGTCGCCGACCCGGATGTTGCGCGTCAGCGGCCCCATTGCGGCACCGAAACTGGCGATAATGGAGCTTCCTGCATATGGACCCGTTCAACGACAACCTGAAGCCCGCTGACCCCCTGGCCAACGCGGTGGCCGACGCACAAACGCTTGCTCGCGAGCAGGTGCAGGCCGCCTGGCAACTGCATCTGGACCGCGTACGCGAGGCGCTGGAGGCGGGCTGGCGGGATTCGCTGGAACGCATTTTTACCGAGAGATACGCCGACGTGGAAGCGAAGCTGCGCGAAAGCTTCGAGGCTGCCGTGGCTGACCGAACGCGCGAGCAGGTGGACGCAGGGCTCGGCCCGGCGGTCGCTGGTGCGCGGCGGGAGACTGCCGAGACGCTGAACAATCTGGCGCGCAGGCTGCGGTCGGCTGAATCGCGCGATGAGGTGCGGCGGTCGCTGGTGGATGCGGCGGGCGAGTACAGTGCCAGGTCGGTCTTCTACGAGCCTGGCGAGCTGGACCTGCAGGCGGCGCCAGCGCTGGCGAATGCGCTTGAATCCCGGGACACGGTGGTTGCCGCGGCGACTCCGGCCGAACTGAGCGATCGCGTTTTCGAACAGCTGGGTGCAGCTCCGGAATCGCTGGTGTATCTGGTTCCGCTGGTGGCGCATGACAAGTCCCTGGGCGTGCTGTGTTGCCTGCCTTCCGGCGAGCCAGTGAACGTGAGCGCGCTCGAGTTGCTGGGCACGCTGGCGGCGCCGCATCTGGAATTGCCTCCCGAGCCTGTGATCATCGAGCCGCCTCCGCCGAAGCCGGGCTGGTCCGATTTGAGCCGTCCGGAGCAGGAGATGCACCTTCGGGCGCAGCGCTTTGCCCGGACCCGTGTGGCGGAGCTGGTGTTGAATCATATCAGCCGTGTGCGGGATGCCCGGCTGTCGCAAAACCTTTATTCCACATTTCAAACGGAAATCGATGCCGCACGCCAGGAATTCCGCCGTGAGTTTTTTGAGCCCTGCTCTTCGATGGTCGACTATCTGCATCTGGAGCTGGTTCGGACGCTTGCCAGGGAAGACGCAGACGCTCTCGGCGCTGATTATCCTGGCCCTGTGGCCTGAGGTTTTCGCCGCCGCAGCCGCTCCGGTCCCGCGCAATATTCCGGCGGATTATCGCGCATTTCTGGAGGCGCAGGCGGCGTTCGAGACTGGCAAGGCCGCCGGTGTGGTGGAGGGACTGCGACCGGTTTGGGCCATGGCTCCCGAATCGCCACTGAATGGCAGGGCGGCGGTATTGGCGGCGCGGGCCTGCCTGCAGAATGAGAAGCCGAAGGACGCGGCAGCGATCCTGGTGAAGTACTTCGCGCGACTGCCGCAGCCCGAAGGCGACGCACTCACCGGAGTCGCGGCGGAGGCCGCGGGCGATCTGGTTACCGCGGCGGCTGCCTGGCAGCGAGTCTACCTCCAGTTCCCACTCAGTAAAGAGAACGTTGATGCCGAGGCTGCACTGGTGCGGCTTCGACCCGCGCTGGGCGCCGACTATCCGCCCGTTATGCCGGGCGCTGTGCTGGAGCGGGCAGAGCGGCTGCGTAGAGCCGGACAGCGCCCGAAGGCTCGCGCGGAGTTGCTGGCGGCGGCGAGTGAGTTCTCTGGCCTCGAACGGGAACGGGCGATGGTGCTCGCGAATTTCTACGATCGCGCGGCGCTGGCCGGGCTCGACCTGAAGGAACCGGAGGCGGACGCCGAGCGCATTTACCTCATCCACGCTGCGGCGCGGCGGAGTTCTCTGGACGCGGAGGCGGCCTCGTCGCTGGCGCGGCTGGAGAAGAAATATCCCGCGTCGCCCTGGACGATGGAGGCGCTGATTTCGTGGGGAAATCACTGGGCTTTGCGCAACGAACCGGCGCAATTTGTCCCGCTTCTCCGTCGCTGCTACGAGGGATTTCCGCAGGATAAGCAGGCCGCGTATTGTCACTGGAAAGTGACCTGGTCGGCGTGGATGGCGCGGGAGCCAGGCGCGAAGAAGCTGATGGAAGAGCATGCCACGCGCTGGCCAGAGAGCGAGAAGGCATCGGCCGCACTCTATTTTTCAGGCCGCTATTCCGATTGCGTGGCGAAATGGCCGACGTCGTACTACACCATGCTGTCGAGGCGGAAGCTGGGGACGGCAACGCAGCCACGGGCGGGCTCAGCTGTAGATGCGAGTCGATTCACGATCAAGCCGTCGACGAAGACTCGCATTGCGCGTGCGAAGCAACTGGAAGCCGCGGAGCTGAACGAGTGGGCCGAGTTCGAACTGCAATATGCGGCGGAGGATCAGCCGTTTGTTGCCGCAGCAGAGTTGGCCGGACTGGCGGCTCGGCGGGATGCGCATGGTCAGGCGCTGCGGTATGTGAAGGGCCTCGCCAAAGGGTACCTCAGCATGCATTTTGAGGCGGCTCCGGACTGGTTCTGGAAGGCGGCGTTTCCGCGGCCTTTCGCAGCTCCGCTGGAGAAACATGCGGCGAGCCACGGCCTGGACCCGCACCTGGTTGCGGGTCTGGTGCGGCAGGAATCGGAGTTCGATCCTAATGTGGTTTCGCGGGCGAAGGCCTATGGGCTGACCCAGGTGCTTCCATCCACAGGACGCGAGTTGTACCAGCGGCTGAAGCTGGGTACGTTTCGCACCTCACTGCTGACCGATCCCGCGGTGAATCTGCAGCTCGGCACATTTTATCTGAAGCAACTCAACACATCGCTGCAGGGCAACTGGGAGCATACGCTGGCGGCGTACAACGCGGGCAAAAGCCGGGTCGACCGCTGGAAGACATGGCACCAGTATCGCGAGCCGGCCGAGTTTGTCGAGTGCATTCCGTTCAACGAAACGCGCGAATATGTGCAGGTCGTTTTACGAAATGCCGACATATACCGGCGTTTGTACGGCACTAAATAGCGGTTTATTGCCCTCCGGAGTCGGTCTCGATTTTCCTTCGCCGCTGCAGCCACCGCGCCACCGTCCAGCACAGGAGCGCCCATATCGCACCGGCTGCCCAGCCCGCCAGCACATCGGTAGGCCAGTGGACGCCGAGGTAGACGCGAGTGACGCCGACCGCCAGCGTCAGGCCCGCGGCGACAAGCATGAAGAAAGCCTTCATGCGCCGCCGGTCGTCGCTGCGCGCCAGCAATGCTCCCAGCGTAAGAAACGTGACCGCGGAAAGCATCGCGTGACCGCTGGGGAAACTGGAGTAGCTTACGTACACCGAGTGCGGCACCAGCGCAGGCCGGGGCCTTGCGAACCCGTACTTCAGAAGCGAACCCATCAGCGTTCCGGTGCAGACCGAGCCCCACAAAAACAGCGCGAGCCGCCGCTTGCCATCGAGCATCATGTAAACGCCGATCACCACCGTAAGGAACGCCAGTATCGTGTTGCCGCCAAGCGCGGTGATGTCGCGAGCGGCCTCCTCCACGATGGGCGGGCCAACCGGATCGGCCAGGTTGTGCGGATTGCGCATGGCCATCAGGATCTTCCGGTCGATCCCAACCGTCCCGCCCTCCATTACCTCGTCGGCCAGCAGCGCAAACGCTGAGAGACCCACCAGCAGGGCGGCCACGGAAAGCAGGAAGCCGCGTTCATGACTGCCGACCCAGCCGAGAAACCTGCTGAGAGGACCAGAGTCGGTGTCGTTCCGTATCGGCATCGTCAGGGCTTCAGCAGCGCATCAATGGCGGCCTGAGCGATGGCCTCGTCGACGTCTGAGGAAGCGCCACTGCACGCCACCGCGCCGATGGTTTTCCCGTCGACCTTAATCGGCACGCCACCCTGATTCGGGAACGCGTCGGGCATGAACATCACGAACTGGTCGCCCCCTTTGAGACGGTCGGCGCCAGCTTTGGAGGGCTGGCCGTACATCGCCGCATGCTTCGCCTTTCGCAGCGCGAACTGAACGGTGTTGTTACCGGGGCGGTCGCCTTTTTGCAGGAAGAGGATATTGCCGCTCTCGTCGACAATGCAGAGCGTCACGTCGACATTGCGCTTTTTCATTTCGGCCTCGGCAGCGGCTGCCATGGTCTTAACAGCGCTGAGGTCGAGGTACTTGCGGGTGGGAAGCTCGGCCGCGAAAGTCAGACTTGCAGCAGTCAACATGAAGATGATTCGTTTCAGCATTGCGACATGCTATCAGTTACCGAGTGTCTCCAGCACCGTGTGTTCCGCGTGCCCTTTCCAGAGCGCCGCTTCGAGCGCGAAAGTCAGTACGCGACGCGTCTCCAGCGGGTCGAGCAATGCGTCGACATGGCCGCGCGCGGCGGCGAAGCGCGCATCGAGCCACTTGTCATAATCGGCGCGGGTTTGCGCGATTCGCTGCTGGAGTTCCGGCGGAACTGGCTTCCCTTCCCTTTGCAGCTTCTCAAGCTCCGGCCCATGGATCGCCTTCACGGCCGATTCGCCCTCCATCACCCCGATTCGCGCGGTCGGCCAGGCGAAGGTAAACGTCGGGTCGAAGCCCTGGCCCGCCATCGCGTAGTACCCGGCCCCGCTGGCGTGGTTTACGGTCAGTACGATTTTAGGGACTGTGGCGCAGGCCATCGACTCCACCATTCCCGCTCCGGCGCGAATAATTCCGTCCGCCTCCGCTTCGGCGCCCAACATGAAGCCGGACACGTCCTGAATGTAGAGGATCGGCGTGCGGCTGCGCTCGGCATTCTCGACGAAATAGTCGACCTTACGGGCCGATTCGGTGTACACGATCCCGCCAATGCGCGGGCCGCCCCCGGTGCGCAGGAATCCTCGGCGGTTGGCGATCACGGCGACGGGGTGCCCGGCCAGCGAGGCTGTGGCGCACAGCATCTCCGGCGCATAGTCGGGCTGGAACTCGAGCATGGCTGGCTCGGCGTCGAGAAGTCGCGCAAGGATTTCCGTCATGTCGTAGGCGGCGCGGTGGTCGGCTGGAAGAATGTCGTACAGGTCCTCGGCCGGTTTTGCGGGCATCGAGCCGCCGTGGTTGCGGGCCAGAGGGGGCGCGAAGCGCAGGAACTGCCGGCGAATCAGTCCGAGGCACTCGTCGTCATTCGCCGCCATGAAGTGTGCGACGCCACTGGTC
>Ga0163150_10004603_pt1 | contig 18333 bp, 12 predicted proteins | sample OliLakLV19P2IB_FD_148628 | JGI IMG/M metagenome (GOLD analysis project Ga0163150, IMG submission 148628) | Freshwater microbial mat bacterial communities from Lake Vanda, McMurdo Dry Valleys, Antarctica - Oligotrophic Lake LV.19.P2.IB | ecosystem: Environmental > Aquatic > Freshwater > Lake >...
GCGATCTTCTTTTTGAATAATCCCTTGAGCGTGCCTCCCAGATCCTTTTCGGCCGGTCACGACACTTTAGACCGCTTTGTCCAATGTCTAGACGGTTTCTTCTGTAGGACTCCTTGGCAATGTAACAGGGCTTTCGAATGGACTGGAGGGCTGGGCCGACGGAGATGAGGCCGTGACTCGATTCGTCACCGACGTATCTGCTTTTCCCCCAGTGACGGGGTGCCAGAAACTTTTGACGAAGCCGCTCGCTCCTGGCGTTCGAAAATTTTACCAGATTTCCGAATGCGGGCAAGTGTTGGCCAAATCCGCGGACATTGCCTAATTCGCACCAGGAATTCGCGCGGCCGCCCGATTCTCCGCGCCGTTCCGCCTGAGCAACGCGTCTCCAAGCTCAACCCGGGCCTTTTCAGCTAGCGCCTGCAGGCGTATCATCACCTCGGGCCTTTCACCCGCCAAGTTTTTCGACTCCGCGCAATCGCTCTGAAGATTATATAATTCTGGCTCTTTCACCACGACCGATTCATATTCAGCCGGCATTCCGTCAATACCTCCGGGACGTCCGTGAAGTGTCCGGTAGACATGGGGCAATATCAATTTCCATTCGCCACTGCGCACCGTTTGTAGATTATTCACTCCAAACCAGGTGAATTGCGCCTCGCGAGGGTTCCGGGCGTTTTTAACGCCGGCTAGCAAAGGCCAGATGTCAGCGCCGTCGATCTTAAGCGTAGGCAGGGGCGCGCCGGTGATGCGCGCAATAGTTGGCAGGAGATCGATTGTCATGGCTATCTCGTTTTGGACAACTCCGGCAGGAATTTTCCCTGGCCAACGAGCGATGAACGGCACTCGCGTGCCGCCCTCCCACGTGGTGAGCTTGCCTTCGCGCAGCGGTTTGGCGGATCCCGCATGCTCTCCATAAAGCAGCCACGGACCATTGTCGCTGGTAAATATAACCAGCGTGTGATCATCGATGTTGTTTCGTTTAAGCGCATCCAGCACCTTGCCGACCGACCAATCGATTTCCATCATGACATCACCATATAGCCCAAGCTTGGATTTGTTACGAAATTTGTCGCTTACAAAAAGAGGTACATGGGGCATGGAGTGGGCCAAATAGAATAAAAAAGGACGATCTTTGTTCCGTTCGATAAAGCGTACGGCGCGCTCGGTATACCAAGTGGTAAGGCTTTCCTGCTCCTTGGGAGTAATCTCGGGGTCGATAATCCTGTCTCCCTCGATGAGCGGTAGCGGCGGCGGCGGGTCGGCCGGATTCATCTTAGGGTTATACGGCCACATATCATTCGAATACGGTAGACCTAAGTATTCATCGAAGCCCTGTTTCACCGGAAGAAACTGCTCATGGTGGCCCAAATGCCACTTTCCCGCCATGCCGGTAGCATAGCCTCGCTGCTTTACCACTTCGGCGATAGTCATCTCGTCAGGATGCAATCCATGGGACGACTTTGGCCCTAAAGCGCCGTGAATACCGACCCGCACATGATAACAACCCGTCAGCAAGGCGGCGCGTGACGCGGAGCAAACGGGCGAACTGACGTGAAAGTCAGTGAATCGGATTCCTTCGCCAGCCATGCGATCGAGGTTGGGTGTCTGAAATCCTTGCGCGCCATAGACACCAACATCCGCGTAACCCTGATCGTCGGTAACGATGACAATGATGTTGGGTGGACGCTCCGCTGCTTCGACTGCAACAAGAGCCAAAAGTGCGATCGACACAGCGCGAAAAATGAGAGCACAAGCGAGGCCCTTTGTGAGATTTGGGTCCATTTTGGTTCTTCACTTCACCGTTCCTAGACTTATCGGAAGGCCGCGCGGTTGCTCATTCACCCTTTCCATCGCGTCGGCATTAGGTGGCGCTCAAGCGCGGGAGCATTGGGGATTCGCATTCGCAAGGAGTCCCATTCGAGTTTCTTGCCGCGGGCACGAATTGCAACGTTGCCGAGTAGCACCATTTCCGTGAGCGTCGCTGCATATTCAAAATTGGAGCCCGGCGTCGGTCCACCCTTGCACGCGGCGATCCATTCCTGAAACAGGTCTCCGTTTGGAACACGCCGGATCGTTTTGGCCGGAAATTTCGTGCTGCGCATCCGCTCCTCAGGAATCAAACGAGGGCTCGAACACTTCTCGCTCGGGTCGTAGATGACACCCTTATCGCCCACCAGAATGTAGCCGTTTTCGGGTTCGAGCACGCGGGTGGATTCAAGCTCCCTTGGACGCTCCGGCATCTTGCCGCCGTCGTACCAAGTCAGTTTCACCGGCGGCAGGCTGCCACGGGCCGGAAATTCATAGGTGATCACCGACCAATCAGGGTAGGTCTCATCGTTGAAAGGCGCCGTCTCGGCTCGAACCGTGGGCGGAGCACCGAGATCCAGCGCAAAGAACGCCGCATCCATGGTGTGGCATCCGATGTCTCCCAGCGCGCCACCGCCAAATTCCCACCAACTGCGCCACTTTCTGGGATGGTACTCGTTGCTGTACGGCCGCCTCTGAGCCGTGCCGAGCCAGAGATCCCAATCCAGGTTCGCTGGAATCACTTCGCCTGAATCAGGGCGAATCTTCCTGTCTGACTTGTACGAGCCGATCCGCATTTTGCTTGTCCAGATATGGACCTCGCGCACATCGCCGATCACTCCGGCTTGCACCCACTCACGCAACAGGCGAACGCCCTCGCCCGCATGCCCCTGATTGCCCATCTGTGTTACTACGCGATGGCGCCGCGCCGCGTGCAAGAGTTCGCGCGCCTCGCCCACCGTGTGCGTCAAGGGCTTCTGGATAAATACATGCTTGCCCAGGCTAATCGCCAACATGCCAATTGGAAAATGCATGTGATCCGGCGTCGAAATGGTCACGGCGTCGATCCGATGATCCAATTCCCTGAGCATTGCCCGGTAATCCTTGAATTTCGGTGCGTCAGGGAATTGCTGAAAGATTTTTTGAGCTTGCCCTGGGTCGACATCGCAAAGCCCGACAATATTTTCACTGCTCACGCTGACGATGTCGGAGGTGCCCTTGCCGCCGCACCCGACGCACGCGATGTTCATCTTCGCGGCCGGATCGAGAAGCCTGCCTTGGCGCAAAGGTCGAGGGGCCATCGCGTGCAAAACGCCCTCGCCCAACCCCAGCGCAATGGTGGTCAGTGACGAAGCCTTGATAAATTTTCTGCGAGTACATGCGTGGTTTTGCGGCATATTGGAGCGTTATTTGAATTATAGTATCAGATCGCGTGTGGGTGTCGAAGGCCTCGGCCATCAATCCGGTAAACGCGCCGCCTGGCGCGTCGGGTTTTCGTACCAAATCATACCTAATCCGCGACCCATGCCGCGAATCGTACCGAAAGTTGCATCACGTTCTTCCGTCGTGATCACATCGAGATCGCCGTCGCGATCGAGATCCAAGAGCAACACGAGGTCAAACTTCTCGCCGGGGGCGCCGCTAATGTTCACGAAGCCGACGGGTTCGCGCGACAGCACAGGCCCGCGTATCCACCACACTCCCACTTTGCCGTCCTTTGCCCTTTCACACGATACGACTACATCCAGATGGCCGTCCAGGTCCACGTCGCCAATGGCCACTCCCTTGCCACGCCCTGCGGCAGGGGGCAGCAAAACGCTTCTGCTGACCCATCTGGAGCCGGCTCGGTTTCGGCGCCGCAGGAAAATGACACCTTCATGCTCGGAGGCTGTCACGATATCGCGCAGACCATCGCCGTCGAGGTCACCGATATCCAGAAACTTGACCGAATCACCCGCGTTGGCGGCGCCGACGACGTGACTCTCCCAAGCGCCCTGCAGCAGGTCTGCCACGCCGGGGTTTTCAAGCCAGCGCACGCCACGCTGCGGTCCTTTCCGGTCCGATATCAATACATCCTGATCACCGTCTCCATCCATATCCTCCAGCGCAATCGACATAATCCACCCTGCCGCCGACAACTTATGGAGTTTCCAATCATTTCCCCTTCGCGGATCCACGGGAGGTGCCAAGTAGGCTACTGTCGCGCGATCGCCTTTTGATCCGACATTGAGACCGGGCCGTTGTGGGCCGCCAATAAATCCCGGCTGACAAAACATCCATTGCTGTCCGGACGCGGCGGAAATTGTTTCACGCCTCCATTTTGAAGCATCGGCGTAGCTGGCCTGAGAAGAGGGCGCCCATTGGATGAAAATGCCGCGGGTGTCGCCTTCGCTGCAACAGACAGCGTCCATCGCGCCATCGCCATCCAAGTCCACCAACACAGCGTCTTCAACATCCTTCATGTTTCCAAACTCTATGCGCTGCCAGGGTCGGTGCACGGTCTTCGGGCCAGGATTAAGGTAGATGATTACTCGGCTGGCCTCCTCCCAGCCGGTGACCAAATCCATATATCCGTCACCATTGACGTCAGCCGCGCGCACACCATCTGCTCCGGCGAGCCCAGAATGGATCGAATGCCGGCGCCATGGCTCACCAGAGTCGGCCACCGTCCCCGCCATCATGGGTAAGATCGCAAAACACAGACTCGAAAGAAAGATCCTTCGGGCGCCTGGGCAACGGCTCACGAAACCAATCGCAACCCATTTCCGCCCCGTTTGGCCAATCGTAAAAGCCTCGCTGACTGGTCGCAGATAAAAAACGAGATTGCCCATACTTATCCTTGCCCGATTCGGGCGCTTTGGTTGATCGGATCGTGGGGCCTTTTGAATGGATTCCAATCCCAACTGTTTTCCATTCCGAAATAAGGAAGCGGATCGCCTGGCAGGTACGCTTCAGGAGGGGCGCCGGCCTTGACTGCTTCTTGTCCTCGGGCGGGGACCGTCAACCCGAGGCCGACAATCATGGTGGTAAACCATGGGCGGGAGCGTTTGCAGAGGCGATTGAACGGATGGCCGCGACAAATAAAGCGAGAATACATTACGCCATGGATGGCTACGGCAGCACGCGCACTCGGATATTGCGAAAGTGAACCTCGCTATCAGGGTCGTGGCCTTGCAGCGCAAATGTACCGGTGCCGACCCGCCGGAGCGCCAAATCTGCTTCGCGCACCGGTTGCGCCTCCTCGGTGTAATCGATTACGACCTTATTTCCCACCTTCGTGACGATGTGTTTCCCTTCGACCCGTATGGAAAGGATGAACCACTCGCCATCCGCCACCACATTCTCCGGGTTGTTTTGGACTTTGTGCAGACCACCGGTACGGTTGGCATCCTTGTGGGAATTGTTCACCTGGACTTCGTATCCCTTTCTTGGAAATCCGGTCTCCTGCCAGGTGGTATGGAAATATACCCCCGAGTTCGAACGAGGGTAGGTCTTGACCTCGAGATTCAACTCGAAATTTTTGAAACCGTCCGGCTGCGCCGGCCCAACATAATAGAGGTGAGAACGCGGGCCTTTGGCTATGATGCTTCCGTCTTTTACGCTAAACGTGCCCGGCATCTCGCTAGCGCGCCATCCGTTCAAACTCGTCCCGTCGAAAAGCGAAACCCACTCGTTCGACGACTCCAGGCGGACCGAAGGATTGGGCGCAGCGGACATGAGCGTGGCTGCAAGAATAGAGGCGAAAACAGGATGAAGCGGTATTTTCATATCGGATACCCTGAATACTTTCAGAAATCAAAAGCCACGGTGAAAAGGAACAGGCGAGGTTCAACCGAGGCTATCCGGACAACTTGCCCGGTCGCAAGGGCCGCCACGGGAATCATATCGTCTTTATTGAGCACGTTTCTTACATTCATTTGCAGGCGGTAGCGGATTCCACCAAACGCTCTCAGCTGTCCGCGGTACCCGGCCATAGCGTCAAAATAAATCTCTTCCTTGCCTCTATATTTTTTATCCAAATCAAACACCATAACGCCGCTCGTACTGGGCGCTGCGCCGTAGCCGATTGTCGACGCCTCGCGCCAGCGGACGGCGCCGCCTACGTTGAAGCCCTTAAGTCGTCCCTCGCTAAAGCGGTAGTTGGTGATAAGATTCGCCCGCATTGGGTGCGTATCATTCGCACGACCAGCGGCGGCTTTCATAAACGCAAGTGCATTCCCGACAATCGAAGAGTTATAAGCTTGCTCGATCGTCTCGCCGGTCGGATTGGTCGCGCTGGAGGGCGCGGTCTTCCACGTCACGGGCTGCCCCGTGGGAGTGACTTCACCGTTGCTCGCCACGAGGTTTTGCCAGACCGGAAGCCGCGCTTCCACCCAGGCAAACCACGGAAGGCCAATGTTAGACTCAACCGCTTCCGTCTTGGCGCCGTTGACGCGAATATTCCAGTTGGGCGTCGGTCTGAGATTCAGCTCCATTTCGTAACCCTTGCCCACATAGTCGGCCGTGATGTCATAGGATGGCGCGCCTGCGGCTCGGAATCCACGCATGTTGCCGTCATCTACATTGATCGTTTTTAGCGACGGATTGAGCTCAAGTGCTCGATTTTCAATGGCGAAGAAGGTGTTGCGAAACCTGGCAAACTCCTGGGAGGCGCGCACGGGGCCGGCGGAACTCTCGTAGCGGTTGAGACGAAGTCCCACCCTGTCACCCCAAAAATCGAGACGAATGCCGTAGTCCTTGCCCTTGCCGCCGGCGCCAGGCAACGGCTCCCCAAACGGATCGTATCTACCGGTGTTGAGGTCGAAAGTGCTCGACCGGCTATAATGTACGCTTAACCACTTCAACGGCCGTGCGACGACACCCAGATTACGGTTGACGCCCGTTTGCGCGGGGCCGAACTCTCCGAACTCTGTATCCCAAATCACGGGGAACAGACCGGAAAAATCCAGCCTGGTTGAGGGCGCATCCAGCCGGGCGGACTTTGCCCTGTCCCGCCGGTACCCCGCGGAGAGCACGAGCCGACTTTGCTGCTCACGGTCGGGAAGAAAATAGGCTTGCCAGGCCAAAAGCTGACCTGAAGTCCGATTGAGGCTGGCGGATGCCGCATTTTGACTTCCCAGCCGCTTGCCGTCGGGGGCAACCAAAGGCGTGTCGTATTGATATAGTTTATACGGTGCTCCATTCGCGTCGAGCAAAGACCAGTCGCCGATCATTGGGCCCAGCGCGGATGGCGTGTCATAGGGATTGTCAATGTAATGGCGGAATGTCGGGCGTCGGGTGCTGTGGTTCGCCCAGTTCTGGAATGTCTTCGCTCTCAAGGCCACGCCAGGCAGGACAGGATTATCCAAAATTCGACGCGTGAATCCTCCCTGGTTTTTTAGTTCATATTTGCCGTCGGTGTACATCCCGAACCAGCGGTGACGCCCGAGCCACTTTCCCCAACTTTTGCGCCAGGTCCAGCTCATACGTTAGCATGGCGCGCCAGTCCTGACGTTTATCCAATATGAATGTCTGATCGGCTTGGCCCTGCACGTAGAATTTTCCTAGATTTGGATTCGGCGTGGTGGTACCAGGAAGAAACTGGTTGGCGTCGACGGCCAACTCCTCGCCACCGCTGTTGATTCTTTTATTATAGGAATGCTCGTCGTTGTAAGCGAGCTCCAGGTGAAGATTGCGGGCTATTTTTTGCTCTAAAATCGCAGTCTTTGTATAGGCGCCAAGCAGAATAGACCGGGTAGTGCCTATAAAATTTACATCGAACGGATAGATCCTTGGATCAATTACGGTCCACGCCGTGTTGGTATTGAGCGGGTCGACGCCCGGAAGAGTCCTGGGTTCTTTGACAACTACGGAATTCCGCCAATTTTGCATGAGGCCGGAGCCCCCTTCGACCAGTACCGGCTGGTCCCCCGCTTGAGCAAAGATGCGATTGCTTCCGATTCCGGCAAAGGTGGAGTTGTTATAGGTGGGTGACGGCGTCGTGTACCCGCTGCCCGGAATCTGGTTCGCATTGTACCAAGGGGACACTCGGTCGACCGGCGGGTAGCGATTCTCGCGATTCCAGTTCCGGTTCGATTTTTCGCCCTGCAGAATGATGGCTGTGTTCTTGAGAGGTTTGAACGTAAGCGCCCCATACAAACGTTCGTCGCGATCGAGGTTGGGCTTCTTCGCGGTGTATTCTCGCTTGGAGAGCCCCATCATGCGGATGGCCAGCTTCTCCGGGGCTATTACGATGTTCGAATCGAACGTGCCCCGCTTCGAGTTCTCGGAATCGAATTGCAGCTCGAAACCGTGTTTATTTTGCATCACGGCCCGGGCCGGTGTGGTGTCAAGGATTCCCGCCGGGCTGCCCAACCCGAATAGAATTGCGTTGGGACCATTTGCCACGGTGATGCGCTCGATGTTGAAATTGTCGGTCGGATAGCTGACGGAGAAAAAATTCCGGGAATACGTGCCGGCAGCGACGCCCCGGACCCGCCCGGCGGCCGTCGGATTGTTGATTATTTCGACGTGATCTACTGGAACGTAGTCGTTCTTCGCATTCTCAACGTTGGTTGTGTACGCCATCACCTGCTCCAGACTGGTGAGTCCAAGGTCGTCCATGAAATCCCTGGTCAAAATCTCGATCTGATTGGGAACGTCTTTCAGATTGGTGCGGAGACGCGTGCCCGCGATGGTCTCCGTCGCAACCCACCCTGTTTCGGACGTGCTGGAGACAACAAAAGGTGAAAGTTCGATTATTGGATCCGGGTCCGTGCCGGTCGCTCGAGATTCACCGACGGCTGCCACGCGCTGCCTCGAAATGGTTTGTGCGGATGCGCCCTGAGGAGCGAGCAACGGCGTTTTTTCCGCGGGATCCCGGCGCTTGGTATCGCGAGTGCCCCGGCCATTCTGGCGTCTCACTCCCAGGGCACCGGTCTTCTCGTCGTGCACGACGACCAAAGGAGTGCCGGCAACCATTTGCTCCAAAGCTTTCGCGGCAGTCAGATTTCCACGCACGGCGTTGGTGCGAATATCGTCCACCAGGTCCGTTGGATAAATGACCTGGATGTTCGCCTGCGCCGAAAACAGTTTCAACGAGGCGTCGGCGGCTCCGGAGGGGACGTCGAACTGCCGAGTCTCGGCGGCCATCTTAGCCGCGCTTGCGTCCGCGTTTGGGCGGACAAGCGGGGAGAGCAAAATTGAACTACAGGCGAAAATCATCGAAATTCGCCCACAGCATGAAGAGGTTCCGAATTCCATAGGTACGGGGGTTTTTCGCCCGGAAGCACAAGCGGACGCTATCAACGAGACACCGCAGGAATGAAGATCTGTTACGAAAAAATGAGGCCAACGCTCAAATTTCCACCTTCAACGCTCCGAGTTCTCAAAAAGCACTGCACTACTGGCCCGGTCTCAACACGATCGCATGTTCACCCGTTCGTTCGGACCGCAAACCGAAGGTCGCCTCTACGATCCGGACGAAACCGTCCGGATTGTCCGACCGGAACACACCGCTGATTCTCAGGCGGCCGATCGACGGATCCCCGAGGAAGATTTGCAGCCGGTTGTGGCGGTTAATCTGTTCAACCGCCTGGTCGAGCTTCATCCCGCCGAATTCCAGTCTGGGAATCCGCCAGGCCAGTCTTCGCTCAATATCGGCAGGCGCCAGAGAGGCCACATGTAGCACTGGTGGAGAATCGGATGCCGCCAAATCAACGATCACTCGCTCGCCTGCGACCAACACACCCTCAGTCGGAGCAACGACCGTCGAGGTATCCGCAGGGGATTGCGGCGGCGGCAATAGCGAAGTTCCCTTGATCGCATCGCCCACCCGCACCTTGCCCTCGGTCACGAGCACCTCGACGGCATCGGTTCCCAGCTGAATATTAAATGCCGTGCCCACCGCGCAAACCTCGATGCCACCCGCCAGCACGAGAAATGGCCGCGTCGGATCCTTTTGCACCCGGAAAAGAGCCTCGCCCTGCACCAAGTGGACTCGGCGAATGGCAGGCTCGTACTGCACCGTGATGGCGGCGCCGTCGTTCAGCTCCACAATGGTGCCGTCTGGAAGCTTTTGGATGGACTCGAATGCCTTCGCCATCTGAGCGGCCGAGGCGACTTCGCCTACGGAGGAAGTCCGCGGCCAAAAAGCCAGTAATACGAGGGCGGTCACACCGCCGGCGAGGGCGGCGATCCCCTTGCGACGGGTACGTTGCTCTCTCGCGCATTTTTCAAGCTGCGTGATGATCGCGCACGTCAACCCTTTTTGCTCGGCGCGGTCGAATACCTCCCAAGTTCCCGTCAGCCGAGAAAGCGCCGATTCGTGGCGCGGGTCAGCCGCCCGCCATCGGGCGAGTTCGCCGTCGCCGGCGCTGTCCAAACCCGAATCGATCCGCAAAACCCAAGCGGCCGCAATCGCCTCGATTTCCGTCGCCGGCGTGCGTGCACTCACGGGTGCAGCGTTGGTTGCGGAGAGAGTTTTCACTCAAGGGAGTTCACACGGTTGCGAAGGTATTGGGAAACCCGATGCAAACCGCGCGACGCCTGAACCTGCACGGTTTGCTCGGACAAGCCGAGACGCTCGGCGATTTCTTTCTGGGGGACGCCCTGAAGACGACGGAGAACGAAAATCTCACGACAGCGGGCGGGCAACAACGATACCGCGTCCACTAGCAGCTCAATTTCCTGATGCGTGGCGGCGAGGGCAGCTGCATCCGGCCCCTCGTCCAAGGCAAATAATCGGCTCAGATCGGTTACTGCCACGATCGGCGATCGCCGCTCCCGTCGCAGCGTGTTGAGCGCCAGCCGGCGGGCTACGGTGAACAAAAAAGCTTTGGCGGAATTAATTGGCCCGACGGCGCGCGCTTTCCAAACACGCAGAAACGACTCCTGCATCACGTCCTCTACATCGCGAACCGCAGGAAAGGATGCGCGAAGGTAAGCTTTCAGCGAGGACTCGTGCGAATGTACTTCCGCGGCAAACCAGAGGGCGTGATCGGGAGAGCTGTTGCGGGGGCGATCTGGCGGCGAGGTAGACACGGAGGCGAGGCGATGACGGCGGAAGCTTAGAACGGCGGGCGATGCCGAAGACAAGCTTGGACTGACTCCTCCTCCTCTTCCTCACATGGTCTTTCGTTTTGAGGTCACTTTGAGCGGATGACGCGCAGGCAGGCGGCGGGTTTCGAGTGGAGATCCTCGTGAATTTGCTGCAAGGATTTCTCGCCAAAATGGTTTGGTAAAACCGCGAGCAGTGCGTTGCGCAGGAGCGCGAGCGAGGCCAACGGGAGCGAGGCCAACGGGGTCAGCGAGGCCAACGGGGTCAGTCCGTGAGTTGTTAGTCGTAACACGGCCGATGGGGCGCTCGATCAGCGGTGTGCCTGCCCCGGTTGGGGGGGACTGAGCAGTTCATCGCGGTGGCAAGCATCTCAGTCCGCCCCAATTTGGAGGGAGTCGGACGGGGTCATGTCGTGAATCGCGAATCGAGCGGGAGGGAGTCGGACGGGGTCATGTCGTGAATCGCGAATCGAGCGCGAAATCCTGCGGTGTGAATCGAGGCCTTCGCGATGGAAGCGTGTCACGCGCGAATTCACGCTGCTGCGTTCGCCAAGCCAGCTATGTCCTGTATTTACCTCCAAATGGGTTGCGCGAATCGCGCATTCGCGATTCGCGACATGACCCCGTCTGAAAAGTCCTGCGGATTGCCCGCGCCGCAGACGATCTGTCCCGGATGACTGCCCCGGTTGAGCGGCAGGAAATGCGTCTTCTCGCCCGCCAGCCGAGTGGTCATGTGAACCTCGTCCGGGTCCGCAGCGAAATGTACCAACGCCCGCTTCTTGAATTCGAACAACGGCGCGCGCGCGTCGCGGTCTTCCTTGAATTGCCGCACGGCATGACGCCAGTTCTGGCCCGTGCCGGGATTCTTCAGTTCGATCGTTGTCACCGGGAGCCCGTTTACCGCCAGCGCCATGTCCAGCGTGCGATTGTCGGTGGGATGACACGGCGCTTGGCGCGTCACCGTCAGCCGGTTCTTGCCGAACAACTCCAGCACCTCGTAGTTCGCGCCGTGCGCGGGCTTGAAGTAGGCGAGGGGGGCCGATCCGAGGGGGTCAGTCCGTGAATTGTGAATGCCATTCCAGCAGAGGCAGGGGCAGTGTCGGACTGAGATAAGCCCGATTGTGCAGCGGCACCTTGAATTGGCGTGATAGTGGGCTCGCATTGTCCGCCAGAGGGGGCGTCGGTTTCGCTCATGGCTCGACGGCTGCGTATCCAGTTGCCCGGCGCCCGGTATCACGTCATCAACCGGGGCAACCTTCAGCACGACATCTTTGCGACGGACGGTGCCTGCCGAGCGGTCATCGGCGTCATAGGCTGCATCTGGAGGCCAATAACAATTCACGGACTGACCCCGTCGGACTGACTTCGGTTTCGCTCATGGCTCGACGGCTGCGTATCCAGTTGCCCGGCGCCCGGTATCACGTCATCAACCGGGGCAACCTTCAGCACGACATCTTTGCGACGGACGGTGCCTGCCGAGCGGTCATCGGCGTCATAGGCTGCATCTGGAGGCCAATAACAATTCACGGACTGACCCCGTCGGACTGACTTCGGTTTCGCTCATGGCTCGACGGCTGCGTATCCAGTTGCCCGGCGCCCGGTATCACGTCATCAACCGGGGCAACCTTCAGCACGACATCTTTGCGACGGACGGTGCCTGCCGAGCGGTCATCGGCGTCATAGGCTGCATCTGAAGGCCAATAACAATTCACGGACTGACCCCGTCGGACTGACTCCGCGATGCGGTAGCGCCCCCATACCGTTGGCTTGCGGAGAAACTGTGCATGGGCAAGCCGGGCTCCGTCCGAGCATATGTGCATTCCGCCGGACTGGTGGTGGTGCGCGGGGACTAGCAATTCACGGACTGACCCCGTTCGCGGCCCCTCCAAATTCAGCGTTCAGCGGACTGACCCCGTACTGCACTTCCCCCTCGGATTCCCCCCCGAGTAGTGTCGCTCTCGACTACCTGACAATACGTCCGTCAAAAATGTGAATTGTTCGCTGCGCATGACGAGCAAAGCGGGCGTCATGCGTGACCATAATGATGGTGGCGCCAGATTTGTGGAGTTCGGCAAGCAACTGCATCACTGAATCGCCGCTCTTGGAATCAAGGTTGCCCGTGGGTTCGTCAGCGAGAAGCACCGCTGGTTTTCCCGCGAGCGCACGAGCGACCGCGACGCGCTGTTGCTGACCGCCTGAAAGCTGAGCGGGAAGGTGCTTGGTGCGATGCCCCATACCTACTTTTTCCAATGCTTCAGTCACTAAGGTCTTTCGCTCGTTCGCCGGCATCCCGCGATAGGTCAGTGGCAACTCGACGTTTTCATATACCGTGAGATCCCCGATAAGGTTGAACGCCTGGAAAATGAAACCGATTTCGCGGTTTCGAACTTGGGCCCGCTCTGCGAGGGAGAGGTCCTGTACGAGCCGTCCATTCAATGTATACGAGCCATCAGTTGGTGAATCCAGAAGCCCGATTATAGAAAGAAGCGTCGATTTACCACAGCCAGATGGGCCGGCAATCGAGACGTACTCGCCCCGTGTTATTTCCATATGTACTCCGGAAAGAGCATAAGTTTCGACTTCGTCCGAAAGGAAGACCTTCGTGACATTATCGAGATTAATCAGGGATTCGGGGTTCATCTAAAATTATTCCTTGGGGCTGCATACGGACGCTAAACGAACAGAAAAGATTTTGTGGTTACAGCTCTCCGCGGTAACTGGTAGAAATTCGAGGTGCTCAGTCGATTTTGATGCGATCTTGCGAATCCCACTGGGAGCTATCCGAGAGGATCACTCGGTCTCCCGGCTGAAGGCCTTCCACAATCTCAATGGTATTCACCGAACTCCGCCCGAGCTTCACCTGCGTGCGAGTGGCGAAAATTCCATTAGGCTCCAGTTTGAAGATACTAACGGTACTGCCTTCCTGGCCAAATGCGGGGCGGCCAACGTGAATCACATCATCCAAGCGTTCCAGTTCAATGGTTCCATCGACGGTGAGGTCGGGACGTGCGCCGGTTCCCGCGAGGTCGCCGCTTATTTGAACGTCGACGGTGACCGTGCCGTTTTGAACGGAAGGATCGATTCGGGCCACCCGGCCTTTGACTACGCCGTGTCGGGTATCAATTGTGGCCAACTGCCCGATTTTGATATCGCGGGCCTGGGTTTCCGCGACGCGAATCTCGGCTTTCAATTTCATAGGTTGGGCGACGCGCGCGAGATTCGTGCCGGGCTGGACTTGCGCGCCTACTTCGACCGGAAGCAACTGCAGTACACCATTCATGCTTGATCGCACTGCAAGCGCTTCGCGATCGTCGTGTCGCAACTTCGCGATAGCGCGGTACCGATCGACCTCTGCTTGTTTCGCCGCGAGTTGGGGCTCGACTGTGTCCTTCGTAAACTGATACCGCTTTAGCTCGATCGCATGGCTGGTGGCGGCATGTTCCGCAATGACCGTTGACAGGCGCAGATCCAACCGCGAAAGCAGTCCATTGGCAGCGAGTTGAGCGTTCACCTCGGCTTGCAGTTTCGAGCGTTCGAACGCCGCCTTGGCATTGGCGACCTGAGATTCGGCCTGCAGCACCCCGCTCTGTAGAGTCACTTTCAGACTGAGCAACTCGGCTTCGGCGGCCTTAAGCTGCAACTCAGCGCCCGCAGCGGCTTGCTCAACCTCGGGATTTGTCAGGATCAGAATGATGCTACTGGCCGTGACGTCAGCTCCCGGCCGTAACACGATTCGTTCGACCCGGGCTGCATTTCGGGCAGCAATCCAGCGAATTTCTTCAGGAACAAACGTTCCGAGTCCACGTACCTGGCGTATCATCTGGCCCTTTTTTACGTCGTCGATCCAGATCAGATTGCGATCGACGGCTTTTGTCGCTGGTTTGAGTCGCGCCAAGCCAACCGTGATTCCGGTGAGGAGCAACACCGTGAGTACGCTATAAAAAAAGCGCTTTCTTCGCCGGGCTTGCGATTGGCTTGGGCGGGTTACGTCCATCTATTCAAACAAGTTCCCGTACAGGCACGGAAGGTATAGACATATTCTGATCGAGTGGACCACCGAAAAGGAAAGCGATCTGAGCGATGTTGCCATAGGTGGCGCGCAGAACCTTAAAGACATGCCGGGCGCGACGTGCTGCTCCACCTGCGCAAAGGGGTGCATGCTCAGTGCCTCGTTCATGCCGAATAATCCTGAATCCAACGAATCCGTCCCGTCGACCGAGCAAGTCTCGTGCGTCGCGTATTCATTCGGAACGCAACGTAATGACAGGATCGACTGCTGCAGCTCGTCGTGCGGGTCCCCAAATTGCGAGCGCGGCGACGCCGAGCAGAAGCAAAACAGAAACGACGAATGTCGCAGCGTCGTTCGGTTCGATTCCGAATAATTCGCTGCGTAGGTAGCCCGTCAGCGCCAACGACGACAGCAAGCCGAGAATCAGTCCAATCCCAACCTTGCTCAAACATTGCCGCAAGAGAAACGTGACGATGTCTCGACGGGTCGCACCGATGGTCATTCGGATTCCGATTTCACGTGTGCGTTGAGATACAGCGTAAGCGAGCATTCCATAGATTCCCAGCGCCGCCAACAGTACCGCGATTACAGCAAATACGCCTGTCATCACCATCACACCGCGGCGGGTGTCTAGTAAGCCATCCAGCACGGCATCGAGCCTCTTCACATCATAGATAGGCAGTGTGGGGTCGACGCGCCGTATTTGCTCCCGAATCAGCGGCAGAATCTCTGCCGTGCGTCGGTTCGTCCGGACAATAAGCGAAAGCACGCGGGATGACGACGATGATGATGCTGTATAAATATACGGACGAGGGTCGCGAACATCGAGTCCGGTGAATCTTGCCACTTCGGCGACCCCGACGATGAGCGGCCACTGCTCGGGTTTCGGATTAGGCGAAAAATCCTCGAACCCTTCCCCGACTGGACTCCTTCCCGGAAAGTGACTTTCGGCAAAGGCGCGATCGACCACATGGACCTGTCTCGTTTCCTTCAGGTCAGCATCCGAAAACCCACGACCTTCCACAATCCGGATCCCTAGCGTATCGAAGAATTCCGGCGTGACGCCGAGGTTCCATGCGGTGGGAAGGGCCCCATCTACTCCCGGCGCAGATCCTCGAACTTGAAATGCCGCAGGACCGAACAGTCCCTTGACGATATCTCCAGGCATGGTGGTCACTGCCTCCACACCGGAAATTTCTCTAAGGGAGGCCATCAGTCGATCCCTCGCGGCCTTGACGTTTGCCGACCCTTTATAGGACGAGCTCAACGCTACCCGGACGTGCAGAAATCGATGCGCCGCGAACCCGGGTTCTATGGCAATGACATTGACAAAACTGCGGATCAATAGGGCGGACCCGATGAGCAGAATTAGTGCAAGACCGGCCTGAGCGGAAACCATCCAGTTTCCCCAATGAATCGTTCGACCGCCAGTTGATGCGGAATGCGAAGTGACGTGGAGCGCAGTCGATAAGTTTGCCCGACTCGCACGCGCTGCCGGCAGCAGTCCAACAATAGTTGCAATCAGCAGCGACAGCAGGAAAGTCGTCGCGATGACTTGCGGATCAAGTGTGATCGGCGGAGTACTCTGGAGTACTTCAGAGTGGACAATATTCAAAACGCGGATTGCGGCAGATGCAACCGCGACAGCGCCAACCGCACTTGCTCCCACCAGCAACATGGCCTCTGTGAATAGTTGTAGCGACAACGCGCCCGGCCCTGCGCCCAACGCCTGACGAACTGCAAGCTCCGACCGTCGGGCGTTAGCACGCGCCAGCATGAGATTCGTCACGTTGACCACTCCGATCACGAGCAGCAGCATAGCCGCCGCTTGCAGAAAGATAAGCCCCTGCGCGATAGACTTGGTCTGCTCGGCTCGAACGCCTCCTAGTGCGACGCGATGTCCTGTTGCATGCCGAAGTCCCTGCATTTCGAGCGATGTGTCGTGTGCAAAGAAGCGAGCTTCGAGAATCGCCAGCTGGGCAGCTGCCGCACCCACACTGATCCCAGGCCTCACGCGTGCGAACATGAAAGCATTTGAATAGTAGTGACGGGCATGCGGGTCAGCCTGATTCGGGGTCCACTCGAACGGCTTCAGCACCGCCGCTCCAAAGTGGAGGGCCTCCAAAGAGCGCGGCGCTACTCCGATGATGCTAAATGTTTCACCGTCGATCCTCAGGTCATCCCCGATCACTGATGAACTGCCGCCAAAATGCCTTTCCCAGTAGGTCTGGGTCAGCACCACAACTCGATCGTGCCCAGGCATACATTCCTCCGAGGAGTAAAATCGTCCTAGCAACGGTTGAACCCGCAGGATTTTGAAATAGTCGGGTGTCACTCTCGCTCCCATCAGCCGGCTGGGAAATCCCTCTGCCCCAACCGTAAACGTCCAAGGCGCCCACAGTGCAAAGCCATCGAAGCGGTCGGCATTGGCATTGTAGTCGAGGTACTGCGCCACACTCATTGGGAGTTTCATCACCCCCGCCTTCGGATACACGTTGTATATTTCGACTAACTGACTTGGCTCTGGAAAGGGTAGTGGCTTCAGGATTAGTGAGTAAAAGGCGGAGAACAGGGCTGTATTTGCACCTATGCAAAGGCCAAGGCTTCCTATTACCGTGACGGTGAAGACTGGAGTCCGGCGAAGGAAGCGAAGGGAAAATCGCAGGTCCCGTGAGATCTGCTCAAACCAGCGCCAGTAAAGCTGATCCCGACATTGTTCCTTCACCTGCTCCAAGACCCCAAAGGTTCGCAATGCTGCGAAACGCGCTTCTTCAATAGGCATGCCATTTGCTAGATTGCGATCGATCAATGCATCGAGGTGCGCGCGCAATTCCTCAGATGTTTCGGACTCGGCAGATTGTCGCCGAAAAAGCCCCCGGAGCCGGAAGAAAAAAGAGCGAAAGCGGCTCATGACGCGTGATCCTTGTTGTTACGCGTTCCTGAGGACTACATTCACTGCTGCCGTGAGACGATCCCAGTGCTCTTTTTCCGCGGTCAGCCTTTTCCGCCCCGCTGCGGTCAATTGGTAGAACCGTGCCTTGCGGTTCGTATCCGAAGTGCCCCATTCGGCTTTGATCAAGCCCTCTGCCTCAAGACGATAAAGCGCCGGGTAGAGGGATCCTTGTTCGACTCGAAGGACCAACTGAGAAATCTGCTGAATGCGGTCGGCAATGGCCAGACCGTGCCGCGGTTCATGCTGCACAGCCTTCAAGATAAGCATGTCGAGCGTTCCGTACATTAGGTCAGGTTTGTCCTTTGCCATAGATCGGTGGGTTGCGCTGGCCAAGACTGGCTAGGTGAGCCCTGGCTAATGAGGCGTCGTTTACCTAGACTACCTAAGCAAGGGGCGCGGTCCAAAGGGTCGGGCGCGGTCCAAAGGGTCAGTCCGTGAGTTGTTATAATTATTCCGTTTCAGCGACGCGGTCGTCTTTAAGATACCCCTATCGCCCCTCAAGACCCCGGAGCCAAACTTGGTTGCAGGG
>Ga0163150_10004604_pt1 | contig 18331 bp, 19 predicted proteins | sample OliLakLV19P2IB_FD_148628 | JGI IMG/M metagenome (GOLD analysis project Ga0163150, IMG submission 148628) | Freshwater microbial mat bacterial communities from Lake Vanda, McMurdo Dry Valleys, Antarctica - Oligotrophic Lake LV.19.P2.IB | ecosystem: Environmental > Aquatic > Freshwater > Lake >...
CCAGCGATAACAAGAAGCCAATAAGTATGGAAAGGTTTTTTAGCATAAATTACACCTACTAAATTACGGATTTACAGGGGAATAACTATTTTTATCCGCCCCAAAATGCCGGGAATTTCGGGGTAACCCCCTTTGTTAAAATAATAAGAGAATATGTTAAGGATAAAAAAGTTGCAACCTTGCCGCCAATTGGCAAATCATTAATACAACACCGGAACCACCACTAAAACTTTCTGATGAAAAAACCACTGCATAAACACATTGGCCACCAAGCCCGGAAAATGCATGGCCATTTTACCAAATACCTGTACGAACGGGATACTATTTTCGCCACTATCTGGGTATTTCTTTTTATTATAATACTTGGCTCTATACCGCTTAATCTTGGCAGTTTAAATCCTATCAAACTAGGATTAAAGGATTTAGATATGAACGATATGAGCTATTCCAAACTTGGGAAAGCTCAGAATACACCCATTGATACAAGTAATATTGTTGTAATAAACATCGGACAGGCTGACAGAGAGGGTATTGCAGCTATCATTAATAAAACAGCTTCATATAAACCCAAAGTAATGGGACTGGATGTAATCTTTAACGGACCAAGAGATGCCGCTAAAGATTCTCTCCTCAGAGAAGCAATACAGAGAAATAAAAACCTGGTGGTAGCTGTAAAAATTGAAACTGACTCAAGTGATAAACTTATACCAACGGAAAATTTCTTTTTAAATAATGCCAGTTATTATGGGTATGTAAATTTTCCTAATGATGATAAAGAAACTGTCAGATATTATTTCCCTTTCAAAAAAGATGATCATGATAAGCAAATAGTCCTGCCTTCATTCTCATCCTCCTTGGTAAAACTCTATGACACCACTGCTTACAATAAAATTAAAAAGAAAGCTGATAGTAAAGTTATTGTTAACTATACCCGCAATGTAACTGAAAGAAAAAAGCAGTACCTGGTTATAGAGGGGGAAGATTTGCTGATGGACAATATTGACTCTTCTGCCATTAATGGCAGGATTGCCCTCCTTGCCTATGTAAATCTAAGCCCCAATGATATTGAGGATAAGAAGTTTACACCGATGAATGAAAAATTTGCCGGCAAGTCACATCCGGATATGAACGGTATTTTTGTACATGCCAACATTATTTCGATGGTGTTGGAAAAGAACTATGTAAAAAAGTTACCTTCGTGGGCTAATTGGCTCATTTCAGTCCTTGTTTGCTGGCTGTTCATGTCCTTTTTCATCCGGTATTACCTTGAAAGCCATATTTGGTTCCATTTAGTAGCTAAAATTATACAGGTCGCATCAGCCATACTATTCGTATGGTTGGGTATTCATTTATTTGACCGGTACCGGCTGAAGGTGGATATGAAAATGAGCCTGCTGGTAATTATTATGGCCGTGGATGTTATCTATTTTTACGAAGCCTGGGCTGTGTGGATGCATAAAAAATTTAATTATAAGACGGTGTTTAAACCTCACCATCATTAATAAATCTTTAGTATTAAACCTTAAACCCCAAAAGATGAAAAAGCTACAACTCTTTACCCTTCTTTTTTCGCTTACACTTGCTGCATCTGCACAGAATAATTTCCTGCTGTACAGTTTCAAAGGAAATGTATCCGTAGTAGAAAATAATGTGGAAAGCAAAGCCAAAGTTGGTAAACCCCTTGCCAGCACAGCTACCGTAAAAGTGGCTGCCGGTGGTGCCGTTACATTAATCTGTAATGAAGCTGCCATGTTTACGTTTACAAAAGCCGGTACGTATGCACTTAATAAATTTGGCGACTCCTGCCGGGTAAGCAGCAGTTCTGTAAGTGCTAATTATGTAAAATATGTTTGGGCCTCCATGACAAAACCAACCGGTTCTGCCGGTAGCAACCGTAAAGCCTACATGAATACAGTGGGTGCGGTAAGCCGTTCTATCAATAATATCTGGATAGACCCAAGGTTGGATACACTTAATTACCCCGGTGGTGGCCCGGAGTTCCCATTGTCATGGAAATCATATTCCGATGCAAAAGATTTTGATTTTTCACTTTACAGCAGCGACAACATCAGCACTGCTATTCACTCGACCTCTGTAAATAAACTAAAAATTCCAATCGGTGACATTGCAAATAAAATGAAACAAGGTAATTCCTATTTCTGGACGGCGTCTGTAAAAGGAGAAGAAAATGATGAGCTGAAAATCATCAACTATGTAACAAAAGAAACTTACGCTGCCGTTCTGGATGCTATAAAAAAGCAGGGTGCAGCTTTTGAAGCACCTGCAGAACAGGCCTATCGCATAGGTTTTATGCTGGAAGATGCACATTACCTATCTGAGGCTTACACCTATTATACAAAAGCAGCCACATTAGACACTGCTAATGCTCTGTATCGTTCTACATTAATGTCGTTCAAAAAAGATTACGAGATAAAATAATTGAAATATTTTTTCTTAGAACCCGTTTTTGCTAAAGTCGAAACGGGTTTTTTATTTACACGAACGGTTCAATACCTTTCGTATTGTTTTCTTAGCTTTAACAACAATAAATATTTATAGCATGAAAAAAATATTTCTGCCTTTTTTTATTCTGTTGACAGGCATTGCGCAGTCACAAATGAAAGCAGACGATGTTAAAACCTTTACGTTAAAAAACGGCATGAAGTTTCTTGTGGTAGAAGACAATTCTATACCCAATGCCAATATGTACTTGTTTTACCGGGTTGGCAGCCGCAATGAATACCAGGGCATCACTGGCCTATCACATTTTTTTGAACACATGATGTTTAATGGTGCAAAAAAATATGGGCCAAAACTCTTTGATCAAACTATGGAATTTAATGGTGGAGCCAATAATGCCTATACAAGAGAAGATGTTACAGTTTATACCAACTGGTTTCCATCTTCGGCAACTGAAGTAATTTTTGATTTAGAAGGGGACCGCATTTCTAGTTTAAGTATTGACCCCAAGATGGTGGAAAGTGAAAGAGGTGTCGTACTTAGCGAAAGAAGTACGGGTCTTGAAAACTCTCCCTGGCAAGTTTTGTTTCAAACAACACAAGGGCTTGCATTTTTAGAACATCCTTATCATTGGCCGGTTATTGGATATGAGGATGATATGAAAAACTGGAAACTGGCAGATCTTGAAAGATATTTTAAGACTTATTATGCTCCTAATAACTGCGTAACCGTTATTTCAGGCAATGTAAAATTTGATGACATAAAAAAACTGGCCGAAAAATATATTGAGCCAATACCTTCTCAACCCACCCCCCCCAAAGTAAATATTGTGGAACCAATACAAACTGGCGAAAGAAGAGTATTGATGCAAAAAGATGTAGCCACCCCCTATCTTGGAATTTCCTGGCATGTACCCGCAGCAACGCATGAAGATTATTATGCATTAAGCATTCTCAGTGATATACTTACCAGTGGCAGATCTTCCAGGCTTTACAGTTCACTAATAGATAAAAAACAACTGGCAACCCAGGTCTTTGCCAACTTCGGCGAAAGCTTTGACCCATACTTATTCGTAATAGCAGGGGTAACTGCTAAAAATGTACATGAAAATGATTTGGAAAAAGCCATATATGAAGAGCTGGAAAAAATAAAGAAAGAAGGTATAACCGAATCTGAATTACAAAAAATAAAAAATCAAAAACTGATGGAGTTCTACGGCCAGGTAGAAACCATCAATGGCAAATCCAATAACATTGGTACATACGAATTATTTTTTGGCGATTATAAAAAAATGTTTGATGCCCCGGCAGCCTATAATAAAGTAACAGTTGAAGACATAAAGAAGATGGCGATAAAATATTTTACAAAAAGTAACCGCACTGTTGGTGTGCTGAAATCAAACACCGAAGAATAAATATTTTAAAATAAAATTTATGCAAAAAAAATATAGCGTATTATTTATTATTCTTACTGCTTGTCTGACTTTTCAATTACATGCACAATCGTACAAGCTCCCCCTTTATGAAAAATTTAAATTAAAAAACGGCCTGACTGTTTATTTGATGGAACAACATGAAGTTCCTGTTATAAATATTTCAGTTATACTGCCTGCGGGGGCAATTTATGATGGAGAAAAAGCAGGGCTTGCATCCTTAACAGCGGCAGCATTAAAGCATGGTACTAATAAATATACTAAAGAAAAATTAGATGAGGAACTGGATTTTCACGGTGCTTTTATAGGCACAACCGTTTCAAAAGAATCTGCTGGTCTTTCTGCAAGAATGGCATCAAAAGATAAAAATAAAATAATAAACCTCGTAAAAGAAGTTTTACTGGAACCAACATTTGATGCAATGGAATTTGAGAAAGAAAAGAAAAGATTATTAGTTGGATTGGAACAGCAAAAAGAAAGTCCGAGATCAGTAATTGGTGCTTATTTCGATAAATTTATTTACGGCGACCATGTATATGGAAATATTGTTCAGGGAAAAATCGCTACTGTAACGCCTTTAACTGTTGATGATGTTAAGAAATTTTATGTTGAAAATTATCTGCCGGAAGGAGCTGCTATTTCCATTGCAGGCGATTTTAATAAAGATGAAATGAAAACATTAATTTCCAGGCTTTTTGATTTATGGAAAAAAGGTACAAAGCCACAGGTAAATCTTGCATCGAAACCAATTGTAACGCCAACAAAACAACAGGTTTTATTGATCAATAAAGATGATGCAAAAGAAACAACATTCTATATCGGTGCACCGGGCATCAGTCGTAATAATCCTGACTTTGTCTCCATAGAAGTAGTTAATACTTTATTCGGAGGAAGATTTACATCTATGCTGAATGATGAACTACGGGTAAATACTGGTTTAACGTATGGCGCAAACAGCCGTTTCAATGCTTTAAAAAACGGGGGTACTTTTGTAATCAGCACTTTTACCGCAGGAAAAACCACAGAGCCTGCTATTGATAAAGCACTTGAAGTATTAAATAAATTACACACAAATGGTCTTGATCAAAAATCATTAACCTCTGCAAAAAATTATGTAAAGGGGCAATTTCCTCCCCGTTACGAAACTGCCGGACAACTGGCTGGGTTAATGACTCAAATGTTTTGGTATAATTTTGATGAGTCATTCATCAATAATTTTGAGAAAAATGTTGATGGTTTGAACCTGGAAAAAGCGAACCAAATTATTTCAAAATATTTTCCAAAAGATAAATTGCAATTTGTACTTGTTGGTAAATCTGCAGATATAAAAAAGATTGCTGAAAAATATGGCAAAGTAACAGAAGTTCAAATTAAAGAAGAGCCTAAGAAAGGATTCTAAAAAATACAAATCGTCTTGCCTTAGGCGATACGATTTTTTATTGGTTATTACCTAAACTTGAAGCATGAAGATTGCCTTTTGGTCCATCGGAAAAAACAATGAACCATACATAAAGGAAGGTGTGGAAGAATTTACCCGCCGCATTTCGAGGTATTTCAAAGTAGAATGGAATATTATTCCAGTTCCCAAAAATGCCGGGATGTTGAATGAATTTGATTTAAAAAAGAAGGAAGGTAAAATGATTATAGAATGGCTAAAGGAAGATGACTACCTTATTGTGCTTGATGAAAGAGGAAAACAAATGAACTCAGAAGGTCTTGCAAATTTTATACAATTAAGAGCTAATGAAAGTACAAAGCAACTTGTTTTCCTGATTGGTGGCGCCTATGGAACTGATGATGCGGTATTGAAAAGAGCAGATTTTAAATGGAGTTTATCTCAATTAGTTTTTCCACATCAATTGGTCCGGCTTATTTTAGCCGAACAGGTGTACCGTGCCTGCACAATTCTTCGCAATGAAAAATATCATCATAGCTGCTTAAGATAAACTACTAATTTTAAAGGATGAATGACGTAGCAAATTATCCCGTTACTCTTGCACTTATAGTTGTCAATGTAATAATATCGCTGATAGCCATGAATAACCAGGATGTAATGTCAAAAACTATCATGTGGCCGTATGGAGTAAAGCGACACAACCAGTTTTACCGTTTTATCACCAGTGGTTTTATACATGCCGATTACATCCACCTGTTCTTCAACATGTTCACCTTGCTTTTTTTTGGGCAGGTGGTAGAAATTTATTTTTCACTTTATGGGCTTGGTGGAAATATTGCATACATCGTTCTTTACTTTCTTGCCCTTATTGCATCTGACTTACCAACTTACTTTAAACAAAAAGATAATTATAACTATCATTGTCTTGGTGCATCCGGTGCCGTATCTGCTATTGTGTTTGCAGCCGTTGTTTTTGATCCGTGGGGAAGCATCTACCTCTATGGTGCCTTAAAAATATCTGCTCTTGTGTATGCTGTTTTGTATATCGTTTACTGTGTTACCATGTCAAAAAGAGGTGGTGATAACATTAACCATGATGCCCACCTTTGGGGCAGCCTGTTTGGGTTTGGGTTTACAATAGCGTTAATATCAGCTATGCAGCCAGCCCTGTTTGAATCTATACTGGAACAATTGAAGAACCCCAGTTTATTTGGAAGATAATAAAGTAAGTTGGAATGCCGTCTTTGTATTCTCCGTTATTTTAACCCGTTCATCAATCCGGTAACCAACCACCCAGATGATTCGCTGGTTACTTTCAATCACCCATACTTTTTCTTTTTCCGGTGCAGAAAGTTTCAGGTCTATAAGGAAACGGTTGAGCTTCTTCTTTTTTTTCATGCCTAAGGGATAGAAGTAATCACTGGTTTTTCTCTTGCGGAGCAGCAGCGGAAATTGAATTTCCTTTGCATCCAGCACTACTGCTTCGTTTGAAGTTTGTCTCGCCTTAGGCGAGATGAGATTTAAGGTTGTCTCAATATGAAGTGTTCCTAACGAAAAAACGATTTCCTTCACTCCTGCTTCAATAATTATATTACCCGATTCAATAGCCACAACCGGGCTAATAATGAACCAATGCCGGTGTTTAATGATTCTATAGTCAGCAGTGGGTGACTGAATATATTTTCCTGAATCACTTTCAGCCAGTTTTATCACTTCATCCACTTGCTTTTCATTAAAACCATAGGCTGAAATAATTTCATAAATTAAAGCCCGGTTATTATAAGCCATCAACTGCTTAACAGGAATATGGACCTCCTTCCCTTTCTGTTTGCAAAGGTTTTTCTTTAACTCACCAACGGAAAACTGGTAAAGGCTCTCAATTTCTTTAAACCGGTTGATGTTGTCTTGCAAATTATCTTTTACCTGCGGATATACTTTGCTGATGGCGGGTATAATTTCATTTCTGAAAAAGTTCCGGGTGTATTTAGAAGATTGGTTGGAGGAGTCTTCTACAAACTCCAGTTTATTCTCTTGAGCAAAATCCAGTAATTCTGCCTTAAAGAAAGACAATAACGGCCTCCGGATATAATTAATAGATGGAGGAATACCCGTTAATCCATGCAAACCAGTTCCCCGGAAAAAATTCATCAACAGTGTTTCATTGTTATCGTCTGCATGATGAGCTGTAAGAACAATATTAATTGGCGTATCAGACGATTGGTTAATTAATTCCTTAAACCAGCTATACCTTAATTCCCTTGCTGCTTCCTGTGTTGACAGTTTGTTTTCCGCTGCAAATTTATCTGTATCAAATTTCTTTACCTCTGCCTCTACTCCATATTTCTTTGCAAGTTGTCTTACAAAAAGTTCATCTCTATCACTCTCCTCTCCTCTCAATTGAAAATTGCAATGAGCAATGACAAAATTATACCCGGCCCGTTTGCATAATTCACAAAGCACCACAGAATCAATACCGCCGCTTACGGCCAGCAGCAATTTATCTTTCGTTGAGAAAAGATTTTGTTGCTTTATAGAGTTTTGAAATTGTAATAATAAATTCATCTGGTATTCTTATTTCCTTAATATACTCAACAAACAAGAGTGAATTAATAATCTAAGTTCTCCGCCAGCTGGCGGGGACAGGGGCTAAAAAGTTAATTCCTCCCAGGCTCCCCGCAACTCCCCATAAGCATGGTTCTCCCCAGCCTTTTTTGCTTCCTCCATTCCCTTTTCATATACTTTAATAGCCTCTTCTGTTTTATCATTCCGCTCCAGCAATTTAGCCAGGTGGTAATAACTGCCAATATATTCCGGCTCCCTGTTTAAGATTTCTTCGAATAAACCCCTTGCCTCTTCATCATTGCCCAGTTTGATATATTCTAGGGCCATTGCATGCTGCACAAAACTGTCATGAGGATTTACCTGTAGAAACTCTTTCAATTTTGAAATCTTATCCACCCTGAAAAATTATTAGTTTTTAATTCCAGATTTTTAATTGCCTTCCTTATCTTTGCTTTAGTTGCATAAACAACTATCTCCTTTTGTTAAACTCAGGCTGACAAAAATAAATTATATGAAAATCTTAGTTTGTATCAGTAAAACGCCGGACACAACGGCAAAAATAGCCTTCACCGATAACAACACGAAATTCGATGTTAACGGTGTGCAATGGATCATCAATCCATACGACGAATGGTATGCATTGGTTCGTGCCATTGAATTAAAAGAAGCAGATGCTTCCACTTCCATTCATTTAGTTACTGTTGGTGCTGCCGATGCCGACCCGATTATCCGTAAAGCCCTTGCCCTCGGCGGTGATGAAGCCACCCGTGTAAATGCTGATAGCCACGATAGCTTCTATATCGCTTCGCAAATTGCTGAAGTAGCGAAACAAGGAGGCTACGATTTAGTATTAACCGGAAAAGAAACGATTGATTATAACGGCTCTTCCATTGGTGGCATGGTAGCTGAGTTATTGGATCAGCCCTATGTTTCTCTTGCCACAAAATTTGAATTGGCCGGAACGAAAGCTACTATCACCAGAGAAATAGAAGGCGGCGAAGAAGTGTGTGAAGTGGAACTGCCGGTTGTAGTAAGTGCACAAAAAGGAATGGCTGAAGCAAGGATACCCAACATGCGGGGCATTATGGCAGCCAGAACAAAACCATTGAAAGTAGTAGAACCAACAGCGGTTGAAGCATTGACAACTGTGTCAGGTTTCGGATTACCACCTGCAAAGTCTGGAGTGAAACTTGTTGCTGCTGATAATGTGGAAGAGTTGATTCGCTTACTTCATGAAGAAGCAAAAGCTATTTAATGGATAATTGATAATTGACAATTCATTCATCTAAAAATTAACCGATGGCGAAAGAAAACGTACTTAAAACTAAAAGTTTTGACTTTGCAGTTAGAATTGTAAATCTTTATAAATTTCTAAAAAAAGAATACAACGAATTTGTTTTATCTCAACAAATTGTGGGAAGTGGTACCGCTATCGGTGCGTTAATAAGAGAAGCAGAACATGCCGAAAGCCTGAAAGATTTTGTACATAAATTAAATATTGGCCTCAAAGAAGCTAACGAATCAAAATACTGGCTTGGCCTTCTATATGCAACGGAATTTATTAATAAAAAAATGTATGAATCCTTAAATACAGATTGTGAGGAACTCCATAAGCTATTAATAGCCAGTGTAAAAACAACAAAAAATAAACTTTGGAAGTAATTATCATTTATCAATTATTAAATTATCAATTATATGTCTGTTCTCATTTTTATTGATACCGCAGATGGTCATGTTAAAAAAGCTTCCCTGGAAGTATTAACATACGGTGCCAAAGTAGCTGAACAACTCGGTACGTCTGCTGAAGGCGTTGTACTTGGTTCCGTATCTGATGACCTTGCTGCATTGGGTAAATATGGTGTAAAGAAAATTCATCATGTTGCCAACGATTCATTGAATCATCTTGATGCACAGGTTTATACAAACGTAATAGCACAAGTGGCAGAAGCTACCGGAGCCAAAGTAATTGTCTTCTCCAACAATGTAGATGGAAAAGCTATTGCCCCCCGCCTCTCTGTTCGGTTAAAAGCCGGATTGGTTTCAGGTGCAGTAGCATTGCCCGATACCAGTAATGGGTTTGTAGTAAAGAAAAATGTGTTCTCCGGAAAAGCATTTGCCAATATTGCTGTTAATACAGAAATAAAAATCATTGCACTAAGCCCCAATGCTTACACTATAGTTGCCGGAGAAGGAACTGCCGAAGTTGCTGCTTTCACTGCAACGGTTGATGCACCGAAAGTAAAAGTAACCAACACCACAAAAGCCAGTGGCGAAGTGCCATTGACAGAAGCCGAGATAGTAGTAAGTGCAGGTCGTGGATTAAAAGGCCCTGAAAATTGGGGTATGGTAGAAGAACTGGCCAAAACATTACATGCGGCAACGGCCTGTAGCCGTCCGGTGGCTGATGCACACTGGCGGCCCCATAATGAGCATGTGGGCCAAACTGGTTTTGCCATTGCACCAAATCTTTATATTGCCATTGGTATTTCTGGTGCCATTCAGCACCTGGCCGGGGTAAACAGAAGTAAAGTAATTGTAGTAATTAATAAAGACCCGGAAGCTCCTTTCTTTAAAGCCGCTGACTATGGCATTGTGGGTGATGCGTTTGAAATTGTCCCAAAAATGACTGAAGCAATTAAGAAATTGAAAGGAGTAGCATAAAAAACCTGATTCGTAGAATAAAGTAACCACAAACCATTTGCGTTTGTGGTTTTTTATTGCAAACTTGCAGTAACCCAAATCTTTTTCTATGAAAAAAACTCCCCTATTACTATTATTTATCTCCATATGCTTTTGCGGACAAGCGCAAAAGAAAAACAAGGACAAGGATAAAAGTAAGGATAAGCAGGAAGCCTCTGTAAATTTTACACCCCAGGAAACAGCTCCGGTGGCAGATACAACCAAAAAATTTACCGGCGTTATTAAATACCGGATGACCTCTGATGATCCTTCCGACAGAGATTCTATTATTATTGTTTTCGGAGAAAGCCGGATAAGGGTAATTATGTTTCTTCCAGGCTATAGGGAGGACCAGGTTTTTGAAAGAAGCATGATTGCCAATTTAAAAGACAGCACCTTTTTAGAATTAGATGCCAGAAAGAAAACCTATAAAACAGAAAAACTGTCTGTAAAAAATGAAGGGACCGAACTTTCGGTTGCCCCTGAAAAAAAGACAGTACCACTATTAAACTTCGCCTGCCATGAGTATAAAGGCCAGATGACAACAAAGGATGGTGAAGTGTTTCAAACCGCTTGCCTGGTTAGTAATCAGCATTCCTATATGGCGGCTATGGATTATAATTTTTTAGGCATTCAACCTCTTGTAATGAGTTATAAAATTGTATTGGGCCTGAAAACAAGAACATCCGACAATGAGAATACTTATATAATGGCCTATAAAATAGAGCCCGGTAATACAGATGCCTATTTTGACCTGAGCGGATACAAGGCTTTATAAGCCGGTAAATCAGCCCTCTAAACAAAGTTTGACAGTCTATTTTTTGTCCGAAAAAGTGTAATTTCGTCCAATACTTTATGAAGAAGATAGAACTGGAAATAGTGGCTTTGTCGCATAGCATTACTCAAACACATTCGTATGCAGTAGTGCTGGGCGAAGTGAACGGGTTGAGACGTTTACCCATCGTTATTGGTGGCTTTGAGGCTCAGGCTATTGCAGTAGCATTAGAAAAAATGCAACCCAGCCGTCCTCTCACCCACGATTTGATGAAAAATTTTATGACTGCTTTTGCGATTGACCTGCATGAAATCATTATTTGTGATTTGCAGGAAGGTATTTTCTACTCCAAATTAGTTTGCTCCACAGAAAACGATACGGTGGAAATTGATTCAAGAACCTCCGATGCCATTGCCCTGGCTGTTCGTTTTGGTTGCCCTATTTATACCTACGAAAATATTTTAGAAAGTGCCGGCATACTGATGGAAGACACCGAAACAAAAGGGAAAAAGAAAAAAGTGAAACAGGAAGTGATGGTGGAGAAAGATGGTTCTACCGGAAATGAGGATTTAAAAACCATGACATTAGAAGAATTGAATACGCTGCTGAATGATGTACTGGATGGCGAAGATTATATCCGTGCCATTGCCATCCGTGATGAAATCAACAGCCGCCGTAAGAATAAGTGATATTAAATAGCAGCAACACTGTGCTTTTGAAAACTCAGTGTCCATTAACCTATGATAGTTTTTCCCAACTGCAAGATCAACCTTGGCCTTAATATTCTTCGTAAGCGAAGCGATGGTTACCATGACCTGGAAACTATTTTTTATCCCCTTCCCCTAACAGATTCATTAGAGATAATAGAAAATAAAGAAACGGTAAAAAGCCCCACCTTTCCTTTTACCAGCAGTGGTTTACCTGTTGCAGGAAAACCGTCCTCTAACCTGTGTGTAAAAGCTTACCGGATGCTTAAAGAGGATTTTCCTGGCATAAAAAGTGTAAAAATACATTTGCACAAAGTCATTCCATCGGGTGCGGGGCTTGGTGGCGGAAGTGCTGATGCAGCTTTTTCATTAAAAATATTAAACGAAATATTTGAACTGCACCTTACCACCGAACAACTTATCAATTATGCAGCGGAGCTTGGAAGTGATTGCCCTTTTTTTGTCATTAACAAGCCCTGCTTCGCCAAAGGCCGCGGCGAAAAATTGGAAGAAATTCAATTGGACCTTTCAGCCTATAAATTTATAATCGTCAACCCCGGCATTCATATAGATACAGGCAGGGCTTTTTTAAATATGAAACCAGCTGAGCCGGAAAAGTCAGTAAAAGAGATCATAGCCGGACCTATTCACAAATGGAAGGATGAATTAAAAAACGATTTTGAAAAAATTATCTTCCAGCAACACCGGGAGGTAGTGGATATAAAAGATACACTGTATATCAAAGGGGCTCTCTATGCATCTATGAGTGGCAGTGGCAGCACTGTATTTGGCATTTTTCCCAAAGAGAAAAATATTGAGCTGTATTTCCCGGCTAATTATTTTGTAAAGGAACTACCCGGCTAATTGAAGCAGGTCTTCTATATCTAATGCCGCTGTTATCATTTGTAAATTTCCATCTGCATCTACGGGCCATTCCTCTTTTGGCTTGTCCCAATATAACTCCACACCGTTTTTATCAGGATCATCTAAATAAATGGCTTCCGATACCCCATGATCAGAGGCTCCGGTTAAAGGATACTTAGCTTCAATCAGTCTTTTCAAAACAATAGCTAAATCTTTACGGGTCGGATATAAAATGGCAGTATGATACAACCCTGCTGCTCTTACTGGTGCAGGACCTGCATTTTTACTATGCCAGGTATTCAAGCCAATATGATGATGATAACCACCAGCGGAAATAAATGCTGCACTGTCACCAAATTTTTGCTGTACTTCAAAGCCCAATAAGTCACGATAAAACTTTAATGACTGTTCAAGGTCAGTCACTTTTAAATGTATATGGCCAATACGGGTGCCTGCGGGAATGGTGTATGACATTTAGGAAATTTTGAAGATACAAGGTACAAGAAAGATGGAACAAGGTACAAGGGGTCGTTTAAAAGATAAAGGTTCTCATTCTTTAATACTCTTCTTGTATCTAGTGGTTTGCACATTGTGCCTTTTTTCATTATCTTGCAGCAAATCTCAAGAAATCAAACAGCAATCATCCATATCATTCCTGCGGCAGAATCTTGATCTGCTCAATCATCGATGATTTTTTCATTGTAACCGGCTACTGCTAAGCCGGGTTTTCTCTGTTGAACTATAATTTTTCCTTACACTTACTTTATTTTTTATGCAAACAACAATTGATATGTCATCAACCGCACAATACTACCTTGAACTGGAAGAACAATTCGGGGCACATAATTATCATCCCATTCCTGTGGTGCTTAACCGTGGCAAAGGTGTTCATCTGTGGGATGTAGATGGCAAACAGTACTATGATTTTTTGAGTGGTTACTCGGCGGTGAACCAGGGTCATTGCCATCCAACAATTGTACAGGCATTGATAGAGCAGGCACAACAACTCACTTTAACCAGCCGTGCCTTTCACAGTGATATGCTGGGTGAATATGTAAAATTTATTACCAGTTATTTTGGTTATGATAAAGTGCTGCCCATGAACACTGGTGTGGAAGCAGTAGAAACGGGCATCAAGCTCTGCCGCAAATGGGCCTATGAAATAAAAGGTATCCCTGAAGGCAAAGCAAAGATTATTGTGTGTGAAGGAAATTTTCATGGCCGTACCTCCACGGTTATTTCATTTAGCAGCGATGAAGCATCCAAAAAGAATTTCGGGCCCTATATGCCGGGCTTTGAAGCAGTTCCTTTTAACGATTTGAAAGCTCTTGCAACTGCATTGGCAGATAAGAATGTTGCCGGCTTTTTAATAGAACCGATACAGGGTGAAGCCGGTGTATTAGTACCCGATGATGGATATTTAGCGAAAGCAAAAGAGCTATGTGCCGCAGCGAATGTTCTATTTATTGCAGATGAAATACAAACCGGTCTGGCTAGAACGGGTAAAATGCTGGCCTGCGACCATGAAAATGTGAGACCAGATATTTTATTACTTGGCAAAGCACTCAGCGGTGGTATACTTCCTGTAAGTGCAGTGCTATGTGATGATGAAATAATGATGACGATAAAACCCGGCGAACATGGTTCTACGTATGGAGGCAACCCATTGGCTTGTAAAGTAGCCATAACATCCCTGCAAGTATTGAAAGATGAAAAGATGGCGGAAAATGCAACTACGATGGGTGAGTTGTTACGAAGCGAATTAATAAAACTTCAATCAAAACATATTGCATTGGTAAGAGGAAAAGGTTTGTTGAATGCAATCGTTATTCAACATCCTGATATAGAAGCAGCCTGGGAATTATGTTTACAATTAAAAGAAAATGGCTTGCTGGCTAAACCAACACACGGCGATAAGATCCGCTTTGCCCCGCCCCTTATCATTACGAAGGAACAAATAATGGAATGTGTGGAGATAATCGGCGATAGCCTTTCTATACTTGATTAAAGCTGATAGAACCAACCATAATGAACCGTTGCCATGACCAGCAACGGTTTTTTCTTTTTCAAAATAATTAACTTCATACAATGGATACACATCTTCACCACGACAGGAACCCCCACCAGGAAAAACACATGAAAAGCAGTGAAGCACTGAGGGATATTGTTATTGGCATGAGTGATGGCCTTACTGTTCCCTTTGCACTGGCAGCAGGTCTTAGTGGTGCTGTTGATTCCACTTCAATTATTGTTATTGCGGGTATTGCCTAAGTAGCCGCCGGTTCCATTGCCATGGGGTTGGGTGTTTACCTGGCAGGAAAAACTGAACAGGACCATTACAACAGTGAAGAAAAAAAGGAATACCATGAAGTGGAACATTTGAGAGAAAGAGAGATTGAAGAAACCAAAGAATTTTTTGCCAACATTGGCCTGAGCAAAGAATTGCAGGATAAAGCCACTGCAGAAATTGCTACGGACAAAAAGCAATGGGTTGATTTTATGATGAAGTATGAATTGGGGTTGGAAAAATCTGATCCAAAAAGAGCCACCAAATCTGCATTGAATATTGGCCTTTCGTATGTTGTTGGTGGAATGGTTCCATTAAGTCCTTACTTTTTTGTTAGCACTCCAATAGAAGGTTTGAAATTATCTGCAATTGTAACACTGCTTTGCTTATTTGTGTTTGGCTTCTAAAAAAGTCGTCTCACTGGTATCAATCCCTGGTGGGGAGCAATACGGGTGATGCTGATAGGTGCGGTAGCTGCCGCTGCTGCATTTGGAATAGCAAAGTTGTTTGAAGGATAGAAAAAATTACTTCCACGGAGAAGGGATAACTCCACTGGTTCTTCCATTACCCCGAAGTACAAGGCAAAGTTCAAAAGTATTGGCTCTTTTAGCCGCTTCATTTAGTGTAGAGGTTGTAATATCATACGTTAACCCAACCTGGAAATTTCCATAACTGATTCCCAGATAGGGAATCATCGCATTATTGGACCAATACCATAAACCGGCATTGATAGTCACATCTTTTCCCTCCTCATAACCCGGGATGTAATAACCTAATGCTCCGCCAATGGAGAAATAACTGGCCGCTGCCTGGTTTTGATAAACACCATTGGCATTTAAAATAATATTGCTGGTAAGAAAGGTTTCTACATTTGCATGTGCCACATACCGGCGGGCCAACGACTGATTTTCGTCTTTAATAAATGTCTGTGTTGGTTTATTAACATGAAAAGCGGAAACGCCAAGATCTATATGGGTATAGTTTTGTTTGTAGGTATACAATAGCCCCGCACTGGCAGAAATATAAGGCTTCATTTGCGATAAAGCTGTTTCGCCTGATGGCAGGTTGGTATCAAAATCAGAACCGTTAAACTGTTCACCAAAACTTAACTTGTTCAAATCTATACGCCGGTTACCATAAATTAAACCGAGGCCAACACCCAGCCGTTGCTCTGCACCCTCATCATTATCGGCTTTGCCTATATGCCTGATACGTCCGCCATTATGTTCATACCCTTCTTTTTTCATGAGCCGGATATTCGCAGTAGCATTGAGTGAAGCATAATTACTTTTTAAAGCTCCGCCCATCGATTCATCATACATCATCATTCCACCAATTCCTACCCTGGTGTTTTCATCAACATAATTATTGCTACTATTTTGGATAATCTTACTGTCGAAAGAGATGGTACCGGTTGAAAACGGTTTGGCCGGACCACTCCATTGATTTCGATAGTTTGATATCACCCGCCATTTTTCATTAATGTTGGCTGTTAATGCTGGGTTGATATTGAGTGGTGATGAAAAAAATTGTGAGAAGCCCGGGTCTTGTGCATACGAAGATTTCATGGCCATCAGCCAGAAAATCATTGCAACACATTGTCTCATCTTTTTCATTGCCCGATAATTAACGTATTAAAACCGAGTTACCTGCCCGTTTTACAACTTGTCCATCATTCCCAATACCTTCTGCTATCCATTGATAAGTATCAATACCCTGCAATTGTCCTTTGAACATTCCATCCCATCCCTGCCCGATTGTATTTGTTTCAAAAACTAATTGCCCCCATCGGTTGAAGATGCGGAAATATCTCAACTCCTTTATATTGACAGTGAATGTTATTAATTTATCATTATGCCCATCTCCATTTGGCGACCATGCTTTAGGTACAAGAATATTTGAACCCGTAGGCGGAGGTAGCTGTACAGGCATTTTAATCAAAAAGGTATCTGTAGTTATACATCCCCCACTGGTAGTGATTTTTATCGTGTACTCAGTTTGCAGGTTATAATTAAATACCGGGTTGATGATTGTAGCACTATTTAATCCTGCCGGTGGTGTCCATAAATAACTAACACCAATATTCCTTGCATTTAATTGTACGGGGATGTTGGGCAGTGTTGTAATAGTGGGGTAACGTACTGCAGGAGCTGGTGCAGTAACTACAATACTCATTGTGAAAGATGCAGCACACTGGCCTGTAGCCGGAGTAAATATATAATTTGTAGTACCGGTAGCAGATGTATTGATTGTTGCCGGACTCCAGGTACCTGTGATATTATTAGTAGAAGTTGTTGGTAGTAATGGTGCTGTTGAGTTTTGACATAACGGTCCTATCTGAGTAAACGTTGGTGTTACCTGTGTTGTGATTACAATATTCATCATCGCAGTCGTTGCACAACCACCACCCGAAGGAGTGAATGTATAAGTCGTTGTTCCAACTGTTGCTGTACTGATCGTTGCAGGGTTCCATATTCCACTTACTCCGTTAATAGAAGTGGTTGGCAGTGCAGGTGCAGGTGAGTTTTGACATAGCGGACCTGTCTGTGTAAATGCCGATGTTACTTGTGTGGTGATTACAATACTCATCGTTACTGTCGTTGCACAACCAGCACCTGAAGGAGTGAATGTATAAGTGGTTGTTCCGATAGTTGCTGTACTGATTGTTGCAGGACTCCAATTTCCGCTTACTCCGTTAGCGGAAATTGCTGGTAATGGAAGTGCAGTTGAATTTTGACACAACGGTCCAATCTGTGCAAATGCTGGTATTACCTGTGTGGTGATTACAATATTCATCATTGCTGTGGAGGCACAAACACTTCCAGTTGGAGTAAATGTATATGTCGTTGTTCCGGTAGCAGCGGTATTAATGGTTGCCGGACTCCATGTTCCAGTTATCGCCAGTGTGTTTGTTGAACTTGTTGGCAATGCTGGTGCTGTTGAATTTTGACATAACGGACCTATCTGCGTAAATGTCGGAGTGATGGAATTCGTTATCACAATATTCATGGTGGTGGTACTGGCACACTGACCTACACCAGGAGTAAATGTATATGTCGTTGTTCCGGTAGCAGCCGTATTAATTGTTGCCGGACTCCATGTACCAGTTATCGCCGGTGTGTTCGTTGAGCTTGTGGGCAATAGCGGTGCTGTTGAGTTTTGACACAAC
>Ga0163150_10004605_pt1 | contig 18324 bp, 15 predicted proteins | sample OliLakLV19P2IB_FD_148628 | JGI IMG/M metagenome (GOLD analysis project Ga0163150, IMG submission 148628) | Freshwater microbial mat bacterial communities from Lake Vanda, McMurdo Dry Valleys, Antarctica - Oligotrophic Lake LV.19.P2.IB | ecosystem: Environmental > Aquatic > Freshwater > Lake >...
TCGTTGAGCGGCGTCGGTCGAAGCGACGCCGCTCAACGACGAACGCACGAGCGTGGCAGCCGGCAATGCGGCTGCGAAATCGAGGCCGATCGCGCCATCTCCCGCACTGCACGGCAAAATCTACGTGGACGACGTGCAGCGCGTCCCCCAGGGCCTTGCGATCGCAGGGCCGGGGTCGGCCCAAGGCGCGCAGATCGACGCCGTCCAGGCCAGCTGGTCCGCCGTCCTCTCGGGCGCATTCCGGCCGGAAGTGTGGGGCAGCGAGCCGACGCTCTGGATCACGAGTCCGTCGACGATCCCGCTGCAGGTGCAACTCGAGCCGGATCACGTGCGGCATGGCGCAGTCGTCGACCTCCATCTGGTCACGGGTCGCACGCTGGAGCTGACCTTCGTCGATCGGCATACGCAGCTACCCCTGGCGCGCTTCCCGTTCGTCCTGGGCCGGAGCGTCGTGGTTGGGCGCACCCGCACTCAGCGGTTCAACCGGAGCGACGAGCTCCATCTGGTCACGGACGACGCCGGGCGCTCGACCGTACGGGGGATTCCGGCCGATGGCTGGATTTCGGTCTACCACGACACAGAGCTCGTGCAGCGCGAACTCGTCATGCGCGGCGGCGGCACGGCTTCGTTCCAAACGCGCGGCGAGGCGCTGTGGCAGATGTGGATCACAGAGGATCTGCCGGAGACGCTCGCGCAGACGATCTACACGTCCGTGCCCTTGGGCGAGGCGTTCGCGCGCGGTGTCGTTCCCGCCTGGGCGAGCGCTGGGCTCGCGCCAGACGAGACGGTGCGCGTGGTCGCGTGCGAGAGGCAACTCGAGGGCGATCGTCAGGGCGACGCGATTGGGCTCGCTCAGGATGCCGTCGGTGCGTTCGAGCTCCGCGCCGGCGCGCCATCCAGGCACCGCGTGTGGCTCGAGCGGATGCCCGGACGCAAGCACGCGTCCGCCATGACGGACGTCGAGTTCCAGAGCGCGGGCGCTCAGCCAGAGATCGTCTTCCGGCCCTCGACCAGCGCGAAGGTCGGGCTGAACTTCGTCCACGTCCCCTCTTCGGGTTCGCTCGGCATCGTGATCTTCGGCGAGCGCGGCGCCAGCGCGCGCAGGGAGAATGTGACCTGCGCCGGTCGCCCGATGCGCCACGAGATCGATGTGTCTCCGGGGGATCACGTCCAGGTCGCGTATCGCGCCGGCGCAGACGACCACGGCAAGGACGGGCTCGAGTTCGTGCTCTCCCTCGATCCCCAACGCGAGCCCGAGGTGACGATCGACTTGGCTGGGACCGCGCGTCGCGTCTCACTCGAGGCTCGCGGCGTCGAGCTGAAGGGCGATGCGTTCCTCATGCTGCTGTCCGTCGAAGGCAACGTAGTGATGCTCGACAAGGTCGCGCGGGCGCCCATCACGGACGGTCGCGGCACGCGCTCCGTGCTCCTGCCCCACGGCCGCTGGTTCTATCTCTACGCGGATGCGGATCAGGAGTTCCGACACGTGATCGCGGGTCTGGTCGACGTCGCGCCGGCGGACGAAGGGGCGGAGCTCGTGTTGACGCCCGTACTCGACCTGACCGACAAGGCCCAGCTCGGCGACGGGATCGTCCTGGAGGAGATCGATGGCGTGTCGCTCGATGCCCTGCCGGAATCCGCGCGCCAGATCCGCTGGAAGAACGCCGGCGACGTCGTCGCGCTGCCGAGCGGCGCACGCTATCGCGTGATCCCGGCTGCGCGTTAGCGCGGAACGACCAGCGCCGCTTCGACGCTCGGCCGCAGCCACTCGGCGACGAGCGCCTGCCCGCGCACGTCGATGTGGAACTCGTCCCAGTACGGCCGTTTCTCGCCGGCTTGCGCCATCTCGCCCAGGGGCTCGCGCAGGTCGACGACGGTGACGCCGCGATCGCGCAGGATCGCCAGCAGGTGGTCGGCCAGACGGTGGACGACCGCCAGGTCGTTCTCGCTCAGGCCCAGCGCGACCAGGTCGGCCGCGCGCTCCTGCGCCAGCTCGGGCCAGGGCAGACAGTAGGCCGTCGGCAAGTACGCGAAGATCCACGTCACGCCGCGCTGCGCGCAGACCTTCTGTATCTCCGCGCACGTCGCGGCGGCGGCCGACAGCGAGCGCTCGACCTCGTCCGGAAAACGCTGGAAGTAGAGCGCTTCGTACAAGACCTGGGTCAGCTCGGGCGCGTGCACGCCATCCAGCTTGCGCAACCCGTCCCAGTACTCGCGCGTGCGCCGCGGCTGCACCGTGTGCTGAAACATGTGGTGCAGCAGCAGCACCTCGACGAAGTCGTTGCCGCCGTAGCACAGCGTCACGACGACGTCGGGCCCGAGCGGCAGCGCGCGCTCGACGCTCGCGAGGTAGTGGTAGAACGAGTAGTTCTGCACGCCGGCGTTGAGCACCTCGACGCTCGCGCCGGGCCGCGACGCCGCGAGCAGGCGCTCGAGCTGGTTCGCCCACGACTCGGAATTCTCGCCGATGCCATCCGTGTGCGAGTCGCCCGTGGCCAGCACGAACACGTCCGGCCGCGGGCGCGGCGTGTCGTGGTCCTCGCGGTATCCGTCGTCGTTCGTGCGGCGCACGTACTCGCCGCCCGCGTGCTGCGGAAACGGGATGCGCTCCTCGAGGTGCGGCTTGTAGCGGAAGTACTGTACCGGATCCCACTGCATGTACGGGCCGAGCGGGAAGATGCGGAACACCGTGCTCTCGTCGATCGTCTCGCGCGGCAGGCTGGTCAGCCCGGGCCGCAGCGCGAACGGCCCGAGCCCGCGCGGCGCGACCTGACGCTCGAGCAGCACCAGCTCGACCTGCGCGCTCTGGTCGACGATGTCGATGCTCCCCGCCACGCGCGAACGCAGGACGAGCCACGCGCCGGCCAGCGCGACGAGGGTGCTCGCCGCTGCGACGACGAACTTCTGAGGTGTGGGACGCAACGTGAACCTTGCACAGGTTCGCTGCGCGCGCCTAGCTTGGGAAGAGCGTGCTCGATTCCATCCGACGAACCCTGGGACGATTCGTGCTGGCCCCGATCGCGCTCGTCGCGTCGGCCGCCTGCGGCGAGCGCGCTCCCCCGCCCGACGGCCGGATCGTCGCCGGCCTGCGCGAGGGACCCTGGGTCCTGCGACGCACCGACGGCACGGTGTCGATGCGCGGCGAGTTCGTCGCGGGCGAGCGTCAGGGCGTGTGGGAATCGCTCGACGAGCAGGGCCGCGTGCGCACGACGACGACGTGGCTCGCGGGGCGCGAGAACGGCAGTTGGATCGAATGGTCGGACGACGGCGTCCAGCTCGTCGTCGGCACGTACGCCGACGGGCAGCGGGTCGGCCGCTGGACCTCGCGCCATCCGTCCGGCGCGCTGCGCCTCGTCCTCGAGATGGACGAGGACAAGCCCCACGGTGAGTACGAGGAGTACGACACGGACGGGCGGCTCGTGCGTCGCGGCACCACGCGCGCCGGCCTGGCCGAGGGTGCGTGGAGAGAGGCCTACCCCGACGGCTCGAAGCGCAGCGAATCCTCGTACCGCGGCGGCTTGCGCAACGGCCCGTGGCGGCAGTGGCACGAGAATCACCAGGCCGCCGCGCAAGGCGCGTTCGCGGACGACGAGCGCGACGGCGAATGGATCGAGTGGTACGCAAACGGCGCCGTGCAGTCGCACGCGACGTGGAAGCGCGGGCGTATCGATGGCCTATCCACGACGAACCACGACAACGGCCAGCGCGCGACCGAGGGCCCGTACGTCGACGGTCAGCGCGACAGCGAATGGCGCGAGTGGAACCGCGACGGGAAACTCCTGACCCTCGCGCTCTGGCGCGGCGGCAAGCGCAACGGTGTCGGGATGGCCTGGTACACCGACGGTCAGATGCAGCGCGAGATGACCTTCGTCGACGACGAGCCGACGGGTCCGCAGAGATCGTGGTGGCCGAACGGCACGCTCAAGGAAGCCGGGTCGATCGTCAACGGCCAGCGCCACGGCACATGGCAGGCCTGGCTCGAGACGGGCGAGCCCGACGCGGCGCAATCGGGCTCGTACGTCGACGGGAAGAAGCAGTAGACGCGGGTGTCAGACACCTTGTCCCGCTCTCGCGCGCCGACAACGGTGCAAGGTGTCTGACCGCGCGGTGGACAACGGTGTCAGACACCTTGTCTCACGCTCCCGCGCAAACGACGGACGACGGGAGAAGGTGTCTGACACCGCTGTCTACCGCGCGTTGACCTGCGCGCGCCACAAAGCCAGCGCTCCCAGCGAGGCGATGAAGGCGCACAGGCCGAATGCGGTCGATTCGTTCCCGCTCTGCAGGAGGAGCCCGATGCCGACGCTCGACACCAGGTCGCCCAGCGAGTTCGCGGCGGCCAGGATGCCGAACGCCTTGCTGCGCGTGGCGCGCGGCACGATCTCGGCGCACACGGCCTTCTCGAGCGTCTCCTCGGCCGCGACGTAGATGCCCGACAGCACGATCGCCGGCACGAGCCACGCGAGCGAGCCGGAGCCGATCGCCAGGATCGCATGCGTCACCGCGCCGACCGCGTAGCCCGCCGCGAGCAGCCCGCGCTTCGGCATCTTGTCCGCCAGACGTCCGAGGCCGAGCGCCGCCACCGCGCTCACGCCGTTGTGCATGGCGTAGAGTCCGATCGCCGCCGACAGCGTGCCGGGCGTTCCCATGTCCCCGCCCAGCGCGCGCGCCGCCAGCAGGATCAGGAACGTGCGCGAGAAATCGGACACGCCGAACAGCGATACAGCGCCCAGGAAGCGCCAGAACGCGCGCGGCAGCGGTTCGCTCGGCGGCGCGCTCTCCGTCGCCGCCTTCGGTGCCGGCCGCCGGTCGCGCACGAAGAGCAGGATGACCACGACGGGAATCACGGCCGGGATCAGCGTCCAGCCGATGATCTCGCCCGCTGACAAGCCCCACGTGACCAGCGCGATCGCGAGCAGCGGCCCGACGACGGCGCCGAGCATGTCGGCCGCGCGCTCGATGCCGTACACGCGGCCGAAGTGCGTCGGCTGGACCTCGTCGGCCAAGAGAAAATCACGCAGCGGCGAGCGGAACCCGCGGCCGGCCCAGGCGAGCGAGCGCAGGGCGACCAGCGCCGCCGGTCCGCGCGCGAGCGACATGGAAGCCGTGCCGATCGCGGTCAGCGCGTAGCCGGCCGCGGTCCAGCGCGACTTGTGCACGAGGCGCTGGCCGCTGAAGCCGCCCAGCAGCTTCGCGCCGGCCTGCACGACGTCGGCCAGCCCTTCGACCGCGCCCAACGCGGCCGGACCGAGCCCGATCACCCCGAGGTAGAGCGGCAAGACGGCCGTCGCCATCTCGTGGCCGACGTCCGAGAAGAACGTCGCGACGCAGATGCTCAGCGCACCGCGCGTGAGCCAGCCGCGCCGGCTGGCGGGAGGAGGCGGATCGTCGGGCGGAGTCGCGCCCACCATCCGCTCAGCCGGTCACGGTCGCGTCGTTCCCCGTCTCCATCGTGTCGAGGAAGCTGCGTTTCGTTTGCGTGCCGGACTTGCCGAAGATCTGGCCGACGTTCTTCAGTCCCAGTTTGACGTCGTCGAGCATGCCGTAGCCCGACACGACGGCGTGCTGGTACCACAGGAACCCGAGCAGCGTGAAGTCGAACGCCGGGTTGCGCGGCATGCGGATCAGTTGGCGCACGAGCTGCTCGCCACCGGGCACGTACACGACGACATTGAACAGCTTCTGCAGGTTGACGACTTCGCGCAGGTCGTCGCGCTTCATCATCGAGTCGTTCTGGATCGACGGACCGATGTCGCGCTCCAGGTCCACTCGCCCGAGCGCAAAATCCTCGCGTCCCAGCACCGTCGACTTGAACGGCCGGTAGATCAGCACCGTGCAACCGTTGGGCTTGATGCGCTTGTTCACACGCGCCGTCTCGAACATGTCCTCCAGCGTCTCGGCCGGCGAACCCATGATGTTGTTCGTGCGGTACGTGATCTTGTGCTTCCGCAGGAGCTTCGGGATCGAGTAGACGATCTCGTCCGTGTAGCCCTTCTTGTAGACCTCGAGGCGCACGCGCTCGGAGCCCGACTCGAGGCCGAACTGCACGCTGATGCAACCGGCCCGCTTGAGCGCGATGATGTCGCTCTCTTTCAGGTAGTTGATGTTGATGTTGCAGGCGAAGGGCAGCCCCACGCGCTTGGGCCACTTCTCCGCAAACTCCTCGACCCAGCCGCGCGTCATGTTCAACGCCGCGTCGCCGAAGTTCACCATCCTGAAACCGGGATAGCGCGCGAGGATGTCGTTCATCTCCTCGCACACGTAGTCGACCGACTTCTGGCGGTTGAACTTCTCGCCGCGCCGGCCCGACACCCAGTCCTTCTTCATCAACCCGACGGAGCAGTACGTGCACGAGTTCTGGCAGCCGCGGCTGACGTGCACCTGCATCACGCGCTTCTGGCGCAGGAAGGGGTACTTGTAGAACACGTCGACGTCGGGGAACGGCAGCGTGTCGAGGTCCTGCACGACCGGTCGGATGTGGTTCTGCACGCCGACGCCGTCGGGTCCGAGCCAGCCGACGTTCGGGATGTCCTCGATCGAGCGTCCGGCCTCCCAGGCGTTCACGAGGTCGAGCACCGCGTACTCCGCCTCGCCCTTCGTCGTCGCGTCGACGACGTCGGGATGCTGCAGCGGCTCGAGGTCGTGGCTCGGGTGCGGCCCGCCCATCACGACCTTCAGGTGCGGCAGCGCCTTCTTCCAGCGACGGATGTACTCGTACGGCCACGCTTCCTGTCCGGTCGTCGCGTAGATGCCGACGACGTCGGGCTCCCAGTCGCGCACCGCGCGGTAGAAGTCCTTCTCCTCGCTGTGCAGGAAGCAGTCGGCCTGGTGCCCGTGCTTCTTCAGGGTCGCGGAGAGGACCTTGATGCCCTCGAACTCGTGACAGGTCGTGACGATGAACGCGACGCGTGCCAAGGGATGGTCTCAGGAGTCGGTGGGCGCTCTGTGCGGGACGCGCCCTGGCGAGCGCGCGAGGTGCGGAGACCCTCGCGCAAGGTGCGACGCTGGATCCTACCACGGGTGCTCGGCGCTCGGCCGAATCGCGCGGCAGGGCTCCCCGGTCCAGGACGGTTACTCTTTCGTCTCGGGCAGTCTGGCCGGAAGGCTCTCTAGGTCCCAGGTCACACCCGGTTCCTCCGCACGTAGCCCGCGCCATGCAGATCCTCGCCGCAGTCCTTCTCCTCGGGCTCACGCCCGCCGACGCTTCGAAGCAGCCGGTCGAGCTGGGTCTCGCGCGCTTCGGGCGCGATCTCGACGCGGGTCTCGCAGCCGCGAAGCGCGACGGCAAGCCGACCTTCCTCCTGTTCCAGGAGATCCCGGGATGCCAGACGTGCCGCGACTTCGGCGGCGGTCCGCTCTCGCATCCGCTCCTCGTCGAGGCGATCGAGACGTGCTTCGTTCCAATCGCGATCCACAACAACGCCGGCGGAGCGGACGCGGACGCGTTGAAGCGCTTTCGCGAACCGGCCTGGAACAACCCCGTCGTGCGCTTCGTCGACGGCGCCGGTCGCGACCTGATTCCGAGGCGCGACGGTGCGTGGAGCACGGGCGAGGTCGCGCAGCGCATGGTCGCGGCCCTCGAAGCCGCGCGCGCGGAGGTGCCGCGCTGGCTCGAGATGGCGCGCCTCGAGGCGAACGCAGCCGGCGCACAGCGCGCCGTCTTCGCCATGCACTGCTTCTGGGAGGGTCAGGCGCGCCTCGGTGCGATCGACGGCGTCATCGACGCGCGGCCGGCGTTCCTGGACGGGCGCGAGGTCGTCGACGTGCGCTTCGACGGGGCGCGCGTGACGCTCTCCGAGCTCGCGCGGCGCGCGGCGCAGCTCGACTGCGCGAGCGAGATCTTCGTGCCGAGCCCGCGCGACATCGCCGCATTGCCGAGCGACGTGCGCGAACGCGCGCGCGTGCTCGCCGGCGAACCGCGTCCGGCCGGCGCCGACGACGACCTGCGACGGCTGCGGCGCGTGCGCGACCTCGACCTCCTGCCGCTCACGCGCCTGCAGGCCGTGCGCGCGAACGCGGAGCTCGCCGCGAAGGGAGACGTGCGCGCGGGCACGCTCTCGCCACGGCAGATCGAGCTGCGCAGCCGCATCGCACGCACCAGCGCCGATCGGCTCGAAGGTCTTGCTCGGCCGACCGACGTGCGCGAGCTCCTGCGCTACGCGGACGAGCTGAGGGCGCGCTCGACGCCGTGACAGGCCGTGACAGGCCGTGACAGGCCGGGACAGGCCGGGACAGGCCGGGACAGGCCGGGACAGGCCGGGACAGGATCGGTCGTACGGCCTCTCCGCTCCTCCTGGCGCGCGAAAACGCACGCGGCCCGCAGAGGGCTCGGACGCTCCTCACCTCCGAGGCCCGCCGCGGCGGGTGGGACATGCTGTGTGTGAAGTTGGTAGGCCCGGCTGCACCCCTTGACAGCTCGCGCGATCGGCGCGAACATCCGGCGTCCCATGCTTCGAGCCCGCCCCCTCGCGAAGTTCAAACACGCGCGCACACACGTGTGCGTGTGTTGCTTCCAGTCCCTCCCTTCGCGAGCGGCCTAGGCGTCCCGTTCCTCACTGAGCGCGCCGGGGTCCTCGCGAACCCCGGCGCGCTTTTCGTTTCTCGCACTGACTTCGCCGATCGTCACCGTTCTCCCTCGACATCCATGTCCGACTCCGCCACGTCTCCTTCAGCACGTCCCGAGCCCCGCCCGTCTCCGCAGATGCGTCTGCCGGCGTTCCAGCGCTTCCAGCTCGAGTGTTGGGCGGCGCAGGGGTACCCGCACGAGACGTGCGGCGTGCTGCTCGGTCACGCCGACGAGGGCGGGACGAACGTCGTGCAAGTCCGGCGCGGCCGCAACCTCGACGTCGAGCGGGCGCGCGAGCGCTTCACGCTCGATCCGGCTGATTATCTGGCGGCCGAACACGAGGCGCGTGAGCTGGGCCTCGACGTCGTCGGCATCTGGCACTCGCATCCGGACAACCCCGCCAGCCCGTCCGAAGCCGACCGCGCCGGCGCCTGGAGTGGCTGGTCGTACGTGATCGTCGCAATCGACGCCCACGCGCAGCGCGAGGTGCGCTCGTGGCGCTTGGGAGGCGACGGATTCCAGGAAGAGGATCTGTGCGCCTGACGGGACGAGACGCGTTCGTCGCGTAGGATGAGGGCTCGAAAGCCGCCCGCATGCGCACCGCGCTCGTCCAGACCTACCACCCCTACACGCAGTTCACGCACGTCCACCCGCTGGGCGTGATGATGATCGCCGCCACGGCGCGCACGCAGGGGTTCGACGACGTGCACGTGCTCGACATGAAGGTCGAGGACTGGACGCCCGAGAAGGCGGTCGACGCGATCGTCGCGCTGGCACCGGACGTCGTCGGCCTGTCGGCGATGACGTACGAGGCCGGCTGCATGCACGCGGTCGCGAAGCTCGTGAAGGAGCGCCTGCCGAAGGCTTTCGTGGCCTGCGGCGGTCCGCACCCGAGCGTTGCGGCCGAGGACGTCCTGAAGGACCCTAACGTCGACTTCGTCGTGCGTGGCGAGGGCGAGTTCACGTTCGCGGATCTCCTCGGCGGCCTCCAGGCCGGACGCACGGAGTGGAGCGAGTGTCAGGGCATCTCGTGGCGCGATGCCGCAGGCGTTGTCGTGCACAACCCCGACCGTCCGCCGCCACAGAGCCTCGACGATCTGCCGTTCCCGGCCTGGGACCTGATCGACCACGCGAAGTACCACCTCGTACCGCGCGGCGGCGTCATCTACGCGCACAAGGAGTTCGCGACGATGTTCAGCTCGCGCGCGTGCCCGTGGCGCTGCACGTACTGTCACAACAGCTACGGCAAGACGTTCCGCGAGCGCTCGGCCGAGCACGTCCTGGCCGAGATCGAGATGCTCGTCACGCGCTACGGCGTGAAGGAGCTCGTCTTCATGGACGACATCTTCAACTTCCGGCCGGAGCGCGCGAAGAAGATCGCTCAGGGCATCATCGACAAGGGCTGGAAGCTGGCGCTGACGTTCCCGAACGGCTTCCGCGGCGACATCCTCGACGAAGAGCTCGTCGTGCTGCTCAAGAAGGCCGGCATGTACCGCTGCATGGTCGCTGTCGAGAGCGCCTCGCCGCGCATGCAGAAGGTGATGAGGAAGAACCTGAAGATCGACAAGGTCCGGAAGATCGTCGACTTCATCGCCGCGCAGAAGGTGATGGTGCACGGCGCGTTCATGCTGGGATTCCCGACGGAAACCGAGCAGGAGATGGAAGAGACGATCGAGTGGGCGGCCACGAGCTCGTTCCACACGGCCGCGTTCTTCCGCGTGATCCCGTTCAAGGGCACCGAGCTGTTCAAGCAGGTCGAGCATGCCGGCTACGAGCTGCCGACCGACTGGTCGAGCTACGAGCCGTACCAGGCGCAGATCAACCTGTCGGCCGTGCCCGAGCAGAAGATCTTCGCGTTGCGCAAGAAGGCCTACCGGCGCTTCTACCTGAACCCGCGCCGGCTCTGGCGGATCTTCGAGCTGATCCCGCAGAAGAGCACGATGCTCCCCTACCTGACGCTGCTGTTCGCACGTCGCGCGTATGCCCGGTAGCGCGATGCCCGACACCAGCTACCTGCTCGTGGACGGCGAGAACATCGACGCCACGCTGGGCATCAGCATCCTGGGGATGCGGCCGGCGCCGGAGCAGCGGCCGCGCTGGGATCGCGTGCGCGATTACGCGGCGCGGTTGTGGAGCGCGCCGGTCAAGCCGCTCTTCTTCCTGAACGTCAGCTCGGGACAGTTGCCAGCGACGTTCATCCAGGCCTTGCTCGCGGTGGGTTACCGGCCGATCCCGCTGGCCAGCTCGGGCGACGAGAAGGTCGTCGACGTCGCGATCTCGCGCACGCTGGCGGCGTTGCGCGAGCGCGATGGCAACGTGCTGCTCGCCAGCCACGACGCGGATTTCGCGCCGGGCATGGCGGCGCTGCTCGACAGCGGGCGGCGCGTCGGCGTGCTGGCGTTCCGCGAGTTCATCAGCTCGGCGTACCGCGAGCTGGAGTTGCGCGGGCTCGAGATCCACGACCTCGAGAGCGACGCGAAGGCCTTCAATGCGCCGCTGCCGCGCGTGCGCGTCATCCAGCTCTCGGAGTTCGATCCCGAGGACTTCCTCTGAGAGGCCGAGAAAGAATCGATCATATGGCCTCTCTGATCCTCGTGGCGCCGCGCGGAACTGCGCGCGGCGCGCAGAGGGTTCGAATTCTTCTCACTCTCTGAGAGGCCGAGAAACAATCGATCGTACGGCCTCTCCGATCCTGGTGGCGCCGCTCCGCGGCGCGAGAGACTTCGACTTCTTCTCAGTCTCTGAGGACGCGGCGGTACTCCCGCGGAGATCCGGGTTTTCTCGACAGACCCGTGATCACGACGATCGCCGAGCTCGATTCCAACGACTTCCTTCGAGGACGGTCCATGCGCGCGTTCCTGCTCGTGATCACGCTCGCTGTGCCCTTCGCGCGGCCCGTTCCCAGCACCCCCGAGGCGACTCGCTCGCGGAGGCTGCAGAAAAGTTCCGCAAGGCTGACGCGGAGTGGAAAGACGCCGGACACGCCGTAAGCTGCGCACATGTCCGCCAACACATCCGACAGCCTGCACGAACGCGGGCGCAGCCTCGAAGAGGAGTTCTTCCGCCGCGACGACGAACGGCTGCTCCAGAAGCTCAGGGAGAAGCAGGCCGCGGAATCGGCGCGCGAAGCGCTTTCCAAGGCGACCGGAATCACGGATCCGGCCGTGCTCGACCGGTTGATCGCGCTGGAGGTCCGGCCCGAAATGGCGACCGCCCTGATGATCGTGCCGCTGGTCGAGGTCGCTTGGGCCGACGGGACTCTCGATGCGAAGGAGCGCGAGCTGGTCCTGGCGCAGGCGCGCACGTCGAACCTGGTGGCCGGTTCGCCCGAGCTCGCGCTGCTCGAGTCGTGGTTGAAGCAGCGTCCCGGGCCGAAGCTGCTCGCGGCCTGGACGCTCACGATCCAGGGCCTGGTCCAGAAGATGGGACCGGCCGAGATCGCGAAGCTCAAGTCGGGGCTGCTCGACCGCGCGCGAGGCGTGGCGAAGGCCAGTGGCGGCGTGCTCGGGATCGGCAAGGTGTCGAGCCAGGAAGAGGCGATGCTGACCAGGCTCGGGTCCGCCTTCCCGCCGACGAAGTGACGGATCGGGTGCGCGCGCTGCGCGCGCCGTGAACTGCAAGTGCTGCGGCCGGCGATCCGGAATGCCGGCCGTCGCGTCGCGCGAAACGGGGTTCGCAGCGACGCTGGGCTCGCTTTCATGTCGTCGCCGCTCCCGATCGGCGCCGGGATGTAGCCGAATGCGGAGGGCGAGCTGCTGTTGGAGCTTGGCCCGGGACCGCCTCGGACCGGCACGACGCCCAGCGATACACTGCAGAGCGCGTTGCGAGCCTGAACGAAACAGCGCCTCTGCTTGCCTGAAAGAGCGCGTCATTCCGCCCTGCTTCCACGCGATCACGACTCGGACATGCCCCCCGACACGCCCAGCGCGAACGAGTCGCTCGACGAGCTCGTGGTGCGCGCCCTCGGCATCCTGGAGGTCGAGGGCGAAGCCGGCTTCGAGAAGCTGATCCGCGACGACCCGACGCACGCCGAGGCGCTGCGGCGGCGCATCGGCGCGCTGCGCGCCGTCGGCCTGCTCGACGCTTCCGCCGACCGGCCACCCGAGCGGCTCGGCCCGTTCCGCCTGCTGAAGACGCTCGGCGCCGGAGGCATGGGCGTCGTCTACCTCGCCGTGCAGGAGGACCTCGGCCGCGAGGTCGCGCTCAAGATCATCCGCCCCGAGTGCCTCTACTTCCCGGGCGCGCGCAAGCGTTTCCGCCGCGAGGTCGAGATCGTCGCCAGCCTCCAGCACCCGGGCATCGTGCCGATCCACACCGTCGGTGAAGAGAACGGCATCCCCTACTTCACGATGGAGCTGTTGCGCGGCGAGTCGCTCGCCGCCGCGATCGAGCGCTTGTCGCAGCGCGACGTCACGTCGCTGACCGGAGGGGACCTCGCGCCCGACCCCGACGACGCCGGCTACCTGTTCGAGGGCTCGTGGGAGCAGGCCTGCGTGCGCGTGATCGAGCAGGTCGCGCAGGCGCTGGATCACGCGCACCAGCGCGGCGTGGTGCACCGCGACATCAAGCCGTCGAACATCCTGGTCACGTCGGACGGCATGAGCCGCGCCGTGCTGCTCGACTTCGGCCTAGCGGCCTCGAACGGCGCCGGCGAGCTGACGCGCTCGGGCGCGCAGCTCGGCTCGCTCCAGTACATGTCGCCCGAGCAGGCGCGCGGCGATTCGGAGGCGGTCGGTCCGCGCAGCGACATCTACGCGCTGGGCGCGACCCTGTACGAGCTGCTCACCCTGCACGAGGCCGTCGAGGGGCGCAGCGAGACCGAGATCCTGCGCTCGCTCGAGCTGGGCACGCCGCGCTGTCTGCGCGACCGCAATCCCAAGGCCTCGTGGGAGGTCGAGACGATCTGCCTGACCGCGATGGAGCGCGATCCCGCGCGGCGCTACGCCAGCGCGGCCGACCTGGCGCGCGACCTGGGCAACTTGCTCGCGCGTCGGCCGATCGAGGCGCGCCGCGTGGGCGTCGCGCGTCGCGTGCGGCGCTTCGTCGAGCGCAGCCCGGCGCGCGCGGCGGCCATCGTGCTGGGCGGCGCGCTGCTGGTCGGCGTCCCGCTGCTCTACGCCTGGCAGCAGCACCGCTCGTCGATCGTCGTCGCAGCGCAGCGCGACCGCGCCGAGCGCAACTTCAAGCGCGCGCTGGACGCCGTCGACCGCATGCTCTCGCGCCTGGGCCAGGTCGAGCTGCGCTTCGTGCCACGCATGGAACCCGTGCGACGCGCCGTGCTCGAGGATGCCGTGAACCTTTTGCAGGAGTTCGCCGCCGACGAGTCGACGAACCGCGAAGCCCGCGTCGAGGTCGCGAAGGCGCAGACGCGGATGGGCGAGCTGTTCTCCGACCTCGGGCGCAACGTCGAGGGCGCGCAGGCGTTCGAGCAGGCCGTCCGCGGTTTCGAGGCGATCCGCCAGGAGACGCCCGGCGATCCTGTTACGAGCCGGGCCTGGCTGGAGGCCGTGACGAGCCACGCGAACCTGCTCACGGCGAGCGGGCACGGAGCGGAAGCTCTGGCGATGCACGACCGGGTCGACGAGACGCTGGCGAGCCTGCCCGAGAACGCGAACGATCCGGCCGATCTGCGCCGGCACCAGATCCTGAACCTGCTCGGCCGCGCGCGCGCGCTGGCGGCGAGCCAACGCGGCGCTGCGGCGCCGAAGGCCATGCTCGATGCAGCGCTCCAGGCCGACGCGCTCTATCGCGAGCATCCCGACGACGACGCGGTCGTGCGACTGGCGTTCCAGTGCTGGAACGACCAGGGCACGTACCTCCTGCGCAGCACGGAGACCGGCACCGTGAACCGCGACGCGATCACGGCGCTCGAGCGCGGCCTCGAGCTGGCGCGCGAGTCGCTGCGGCGCGCCCCGGAACTCCCCGACCGGCAGGCCCAGTTCGCCGAGTCGCTCAACAACCTCGCCGGAGCGCTGCGCCGCGCCGAGGAGGTGGAGCGCGCGCAGGAGCTGTGCGAGGAGGCGCGCGTGCTCCTCGAGGACCTCGTCGCGCGCTACCCGGACACGCTCAGCAACCGGTTGATGCTGGCGACGATCGCGAACCAGATGGCGCTGACGTACGACCAGCGCAGCGTGTTCGACGTCGCCGAGAGGCTGTATCGCCGTGCGATCGAGCTTCTGACGGAGCTCGTCGGCGCCGCGCCCGACGACGCCGTGCTGTGGTGCCGGCTCGGACAGTCGACGGCGAACCTGGCCTCACCGGTCGGGCACCAGGGCGACATGGACGCGGCGATCGAGCTGGTGCACGACGCGCTCGACGCACAGCGCAAGGCGCGCGCGCTGGCGCCGGACAACGTCGAATTCCTGGCCGCCTACGTCTCCCATTGCGCGATGCTGGCCGTGATCCGGCGCGAGAAGAACGACTGGGTCGGGTCCGACGCGGCCTTCCGGCTCGCCATCGACGCCTCACCCAACGATCCGCGCGTGCGCTGGAACGCGATGCGCAACAGCGTGTACGCCGTGCAGGTCCTGCGCGCCGACCAGTCGCTCGAGCCGGACGAGCGCACGCACCAAATCGACGAGCACGTGCTGCGCGCCGTCGAGTACCTGCGCCGCTCGATCGAGCTGGGTCGCCCGGTGAAGGACAACTTGCACGAGTTCCTCGATCCCAAGCCGCTGCACGGGACCGAGCCCTTCGAGCGCTACGCGGCGGAGTGGCTGGAGAGCCGGAGGAAGTAGTCGTTCCGGCTGGAGCCCCCGCGAAAACGGGTCCATGCGCGTGGGGGCCGGTTACGCCGGCCTCCGCTCGAGGTGCCGGATCGGAGCCTCGAAGCGACCCACTCTCACGAGCCTTGCGCGAGCCTTGTCACGGCCCCCAGGCGATCTCGATTCCGTTCGAGAGGTTGAACGTCGCGTTCGTGCAGAACGCCGCGGCGTTGCGGTACCAGACCTGGTACGTGCGCATGCCGGGCGACGTGACCACGCCGCGGACGGAGACGGACGCGTCCCCCGCCGCCGGGTATTGCGACGAGCCGGCCGCGTTCAACTTCGTTCCGAGGCGCGTGACCGTGCCGCCTGCGCAACGCTTGCCGTCGCCGAACACGGCGCCGGCGCCCCCGCCCTGCTGTCCCGTGCCCTGGAAGTAGAGCGCGGACGCATTCGGCATCCCGCTCCCGCTCAGGACGACCGTGTCGTTCGCGAGGCTCGAGCTGCCCGCGGCGGTGAGGAATGCGCCGGACGGGTCGATGCTGTTCGCACAGCCGCGGCCGGGCGCGCCGTTGTTCCCGCACGGGCAGGGCGTGCCGCCGCCGTCGCCGGCGCAGAACGATCCGCACGTGCAGACCGCGCAGGGCCCGATCGTGTTCTGGAAGATGCAGCCGCCCTGCTGGCACGTGGTGAAGCAACCCGGATCAGCGTTGCCCACGATGCGCACGTAGTCACCGACCTGCGACGTGCCGAAGTCCTCGAGCAGCCAGAGGCCGCCGCTGTCGGCCTGGAAGAGGCGCTGACAGGTCACGCCCGGCACGATGGAGCCACAGCCGTCGAAAGGCATCTGCGCGTGGACCTCGCGCGAGGACGCCAGCCCGAACACGAGAAAGGCTGCGGAGATCAGCGCCGCGCGCCAGCGACAGGGTCGGGCGATCGAGAGACGTGCCATGTCAATGCCTCCGGGGTTGTCACCCCAGCCTACCCCCGTCGCGGGAGCCCGGCGAGGTGGGACGGTCGGGCTAGCCGGTCGCGGCTGCGAAGTAACGCCGCCCCTCGGGACACCGTCGTGCCGAGCGAGTTCGATCGTGACAAGCGCAGCCCGCGCGGCCACCCTGTCCGCGCATGAAGCCTTCCGTCGTCCTGGCCACCGCCATCATCGCCGATGGAGCCAAGCTCTCGCTGCGCAGGCACGACGGGCACTACCACATCCGCGTCGACGGCGAGCTGCTCATGAGCACGACCGCGACGGCGTCGGAAGCGCAGATGGCGGATCTGGCGCTCGTGCGGCCGGACGCGGCCGCGGCGAAGCACGTCCTGATCGGCGGCTTCGGGTTCGGGTTCACGCTGCGTCGCGTGCTCGAGCTCGTCGGCGAAGGCGTCCAGGTCCAGGTCGCGGAGCTCTTGCCGGAGATCGTGGCTTGGAATCGTGAGCACCTGCAGTCGGTGAACGGCCGACTCCTCGACGACCCGCGCGTCGAGATCCTGATGGAGGACGTGTTCGCCGTGCTCTCGCGAGCGCAGCCCGGGACCTACGACGCCGTGCTGCTCGACGTCGACAACGGGCCGGTCGCGTTGGTCGACCCGCGCAACCAGCGGATCTACGCCGATCCCGGCCTCAAGACTCTGTCGCGCGCGATGAAGGTCGGCGGGCGCGCAGTCTTCTGGTCGGGATCGACGGGCGAGGCGTTCCTGAAACGACTCCGGAAGGCCGGCTTCGTCGCGGATGCGATCGACGCCAAGGCGTACCCGCAAGCGCAGGTCAAGACGCACACGCTCTTCGTCGCGGACTGGAACGGCTGACCGCGCGACCTCGCCGCGGTCAGCGCTTCGGCCGCGCGAGCTTCAGGCCGGGTGGAACGTGCCAGCGCAAGCCGGCGTCCTTCCCCTCCCAGGCGAGCTCGTACTCGACGCCCGTCTCCATGCGCGTGTAGTCGGCCGGCTCGATGCGCAGGATGAAGTCGTTCAGCTTGCGATCGCTGTCGAGCACTCAGCCGAGCCCCTAGATCCGCCCGAGATACTTGCGGATCCAGCGCTGCAGCAGCGAGACCTTGTCCGGCCGCCAGATCCGGCTGCGGCCGGATCGGTGGCCGCCGCGCGCGAGCTGCGTGCCATTCAAGCGGTGCGGAACGCGCTCGCCCGTCCGCACGTCGCGCACGTCCTTCAGGCAGATCTCGCCCAGCGGCAGGTTCGAGAAGATCGGCGTGTAGTACGTGCAGTTCTCGAAGTAGTAGTGCGTCACCTGCGACATGCGCGTCGAGCCCGGTTTCGTGATCGGGCAGCCGCCGTGCACGAGGTTCGCGGCCCAGATCAGCGCGCTGCCCTTCTTGATCGTCGCGGTGCGGACAGGCAGATCATGCAGGTGCACGAGGGCTTCCAGGTACTGCTCGTACTGCGCGTAGGAGTCGCCCAGCTTGCGCGTGTCCTCCTCGGCCCACAGGCCGAGCGACTCGAGCTCGATCGCGCTGAAGCGGTGACTGCCGGGCACGTAGCGCAGCGGCCCGTTCTCGTGCGTCGCGTCCTCGAGCGCAACCCACACGCCGCACATGAAGCCGGCCGGGATGCTCGAGAAGTGCATCGCGTCGGAGTGCAGCGACTGTTGCGTCCCCGGCAGGAAGTTGAGCGTCTGGAACGGGATCGGCTCGCGACCGTAGAGGAATCGCAGGACTTCCAGGATCTTCTCGTCGCCCGCGAGCGCGCGCACCGGCTCGGACACGAACCAGGCGTCCTGCTTGCGCGTCGGGTCGCGGCTCAGAAGTTCGCGCACGTAGCGCGAGGCGCCCTCGAAGCGCGCATTCGGCGCGAACAGGCGCGGGTACTCGGCCACGACCGCGTCGATGCGCGCCGGGTCGATCACGTTCTCGAGGATCAGGTAGCCGTCGTCGCGGAAACGCCGCGCCAGCTCGCGCGCGCTGGCGTCGGGCGCGCGCGCCGCGAGCAGGGGCTCGAAGAACGGCGACTCGATCCACGGCACGTTCATCGCGCCTGGATCCTCGTAGTAGCGGCGCCAGCCGTCGGGGCTCGAGGTGCTGTTCAACCGCGGGAGTGTAGCGG
>Ga0163150_10004606_pt1 | contig 18324 bp, 16 predicted proteins | sample OliLakLV19P2IB_FD_148628 | JGI IMG/M metagenome (GOLD analysis project Ga0163150, IMG submission 148628) | Freshwater microbial mat bacterial communities from Lake Vanda, McMurdo Dry Valleys, Antarctica - Oligotrophic Lake LV.19.P2.IB | ecosystem: Environmental > Aquatic > Freshwater > Lake >...
CCAGTTGATGCTCCACGAACGGCTCGCCCGGAAGCGCGAGGAGGCAGAGCGCGCCATCGCCGATGGTAGCCGTCGTCCAACCGATGGGGATCTTCTCCGCGGGCTTCCAGCGGTTCGCGACCTCAGTGATTTCGGAGCTGATCTTCAGCGCTCCGGTAACCGGCTGCGTTCGCTTCATCGACCCTAGCGCCGCCTTCGCGAGCGCGGTTCCCATCTCGGCGGCGGCATCAAAACCAGCGGGGACCGCCTCCTTGTCGCGATACGGATTGATGTCGCCGGCCCCGCCTTGCACAAACAGGCACAGCGCTCCCGGATGCGCCGCCTCCACGCCTGCTCGCAGCCCGCCCACGTAGTCGGCGGAGAACTGAAGATTGTCCGGCCCCAGGATCGACGGATGGCACGCAAAATTGACGAGCACTGCCATCGGCTTCCCACTCGCATCGGCGACGGTGAGCACCGTCACGGTTGGATCGAGCGGGTGCGACGGCTGCTTCTCCGCGTTGCGCCACAGCATCGTCGCCCGCCCTTCAGCCACCTTGCGGCGATTGTGACCGAGGTAGACCTGGGCGCTGGATGTCGACAGCTTCGCCGGCGCCATCGCCTTTACAGCGGCGCCGATGGCGTCGATCATCTTGTTCTCGGCGTCCGTGTACCAGGCTGTGCGCGCCTCCCAAGTGAGCGGTCCCGAGTGTGTGTGCGAAACGCCGATGATGGTTTGATCGACGCCGTGCCGCTGTTTCGCCACTTCACCCACGCGTGTGGAAACGAACGAGCGCAGATCGGCGCTGACGATCGCGAGCTTGCGGCCTCCGCTCTCGAGCACCAGCACCGTCGCGAGCAAAGGATCGTGCGTGCCGGTGGAGTTTCCCTTGCGTGCCGAGTATCCGCCCATTGCATGTCCCGCCTGGGGAGTGATATCAATGCGGGATGCCCCGGCGCGGAAGTCCTGCGCGGCGAGGGGCGCCACGAGTAACCCAAAGGGAACCAAGAGGAGAACGATGCCCCACAAACTGCGAGTGTTCATTGCCGGTTTATTGTACACGGCGGCGAGCTTCGCGCAACCAGCTTCGAACCAGGTACGGGTTGAGCAGCTACGCGGCAAGAGCGTGCTGATGTTCACTCCGCATCCCGACGACGACACCTTCTGCTGCGCGGGAACACTCGCCATGCTGGTGAAAAACGGCAACACGGTCCGCGTCATCATCTACACCAACGACGACAAAGGCTCCTACGATCCCGACATGACCAGCGAGCGCCTCGCCCGCATTCGTAAGGCGGAGGAAGAGGAGTCTTGCCGCATCCTCGGCATCCCGAAAGAGAACATCACCTGGCTTCAGTATCACGACGGCATGCTCGAGTACGCCAACCCGCGCGACCTGGTGGAGCAGGTGACGGGCATCATTCGCAAGTACCGCCCCGACATCGTGATGGCGCCCGACCCCGGCGATGAATTCGTGCGATGGCACAAGACTGACCATCGCATGGCGGCCAACAACACCCTGGACGCGATCCGCGCCGCGGAGTGGCATCTATACTTTCCGAATCAGCGGCTGCATGAAGGATTGCAGCCGTGGAAAGTGCCGCTGGAAATGTTCTACTACGCCGGCAAGGAAGCCAACTACTTCGTGAACATTGATGAGTTCTTTGAGAAGAAACTGGACGCGGCCGCCGCCCACGTCAGCCAGTTTGACCCGGGCGTGCGGAAATACCGTTCCACGTGGGACCCGGCGGATCTCGCCAAGCTCAAGGCAGGCTTCCGCGCCCGGCCGAAGCAGGACGGCCATCGTGTAGAAGCGTTCCGCGTCGCAGCGGGTTTCAATCAGCAGTAGACCGGGGCCGGCAGTCACTTGCATCGTCGCGCCGCTTATGAAACCGCAGGCTATGCCCCAGCGAGCCATCGTTATCGGAGCCTCGGCGGGAGGCGTCGAAGCGTTGAAAGACGTCGTGTCGCGGCTTCCGGCGGACTTGCCCGTTCCCGTGTTCGTCGTCCTCCACGTTCCGCCCTACGTATCGAGCGCCCTTCCGGAGATCCTTGCCCGATCCGGGCCGCTGCCCGCCGTCCACCCGAAAGACGGCGCGGAAATCAAGACGGGGTGCATTTACGTCGCGCCGCCCGATCGCCATCTCTTGATAGAGCAAGGCGCCATGGCCGTCAAGAAGGGGCCGTAGAAAACCGCTTTCGACCCTCCATCGACGCGCGCTCTTTCGCTCCGCCGCTTATACTTGCGGTTCAGGAGCTGTCGGAATCGTGTTGTCCGGTGCGCTTGACGACGGCGCCTCCGGACTTTGGAGCATCCAGCGGTTCGGTGGAATCGCTATCGTTCAACAGCAACCAGGCGCGCTTCGAGTCGATGCCTCGCAGTGCTCTCGACCATGTCGAGATCGATTACAATCTGCCCTCCACCGAGATCGGCGCATTACTGGGGCGATTGGCTGTCGATCATCCTGCACCTGCGGTTGACAATGGCTCGGAGACGGAAACGCGTATGGGCAAAGAGGTTGAGATTGCGGCCGAAGACGGCGCCTTCCAGAAGGGCATCATGGAGATCGGCACGCTGACGCCGTTCACCTGTCCCGAATGCCATGGCGCCCTGGTGAAAATCGCGGAAGGTAAGATGTCGCGATTTCGCTGCCATACAGGACATGCCTATAGCGACAATGCGCTGCTTGAGGCGGTGATGGAATCCACCGGCGCACTGCTGTGGCAGGTGATCCGCAGCCTCGAAGAAGGCGTCATGCCGCTAAACCACATGGGCGATCATTTGAGAGTCGCGGGAGATCCGGACAGAGCGGAGATCTTCAGCTCCAAAGCCCGCGAACTCGAGCTGCGTTCGAAAACGTTCCACGACGCGGCATTCAACCATGAGAGCCTGAGCGGCGACAATCTCGGCCAGCGGCCTGAAGCCTAGGCCTGGCTGAAAGAATCCTGGGCGTTCCGCGCCGCCGCGGTTTCAATCGGCGGTAGGGATACGGCTATAGGAAGTAGCCGAAGCGGCGAACTCGAAAAGCTCTTTTGGCTGGACAGACAGACCCGGAACCAACGCGATGCGCGGATGGACAAACCCGGCGTGCAGCGAGCCTCGGTAGTTAGGGCGCGAATCAATGGGTTCGTCCCGCTTTGAATCGGTCTCGCCGCGTATCGGCTTGCTTTCAGGAGATGGCAAGACTTCCACGGCAGGGTGTTCCTGGGGCTCTTTTTGGCTCATGGAGATGATGATATGTGCCGTGAGCGCCTGGAAATTCTCATCAGTCGCCTGCATTCAATCCCACTTAAACCTTGTCAGTCTCCGGGTGCACCCACGGAGCCCGATACGGCCGCCGCAGCAATTGGTTCGCCTCCGCATCGCCGGCTACCGTCTGTGTCGCCGGATCCCACGTGAGCGATCGTCCCAGCTTCATCGAGAGATTCGCGAGGATGCAGCTCGCCGTCGAAATGTGGCCCTGCTCGATGTCGGCCACCGGCTTACTTCTCTTGTCGATCGCCTCCAGCAGATCGCGCATATGGCCGCGGATCGCGGGCGCTACGTGACGCTCCAGATCCTTCTCGGTGCGATCCTCCGGATACTGCTCGTACTCGTAGGCAACGTCCTTGTGCTCGGCCTTGCCGCCCTTGCCGGACGGGATAAAGTCGTAGCTCATCACGCTCATCTTCAGCGTGCCTTTGTCGCCGTAGAATGTCGCGCCCCACGGATACTTCGGATCCGGTGGCTCGCCCCAAGTGCGATGCTGCCAGATCACCTGCATGTCGTCATAGTCGAACGTGGCGGTCTGGGTGTCGGAGATGTTCGCCTTGCTGGCGCCGCCCATCAGAATGCCGCCGTTTGATGTCACCCGCTTCGGCCACCCCAGCTCGAGCATCCAGCGCGTCATATCGAACATGTGTATGCACATGTCGCCGACGATGCCGTTGCCATACTCCATGAACGCGCGCCAACGCCGCGGATGCACCAGGCTGTTGTATGGACGCATGGGCGCGGGACCGGTCCACATCTCGTAGTCTAGGTTCGGCGGCGGCGCGCTGTCCGGCGGGTTCTCCCGGGCGCGCATCTGGTAATAGCAATAAGTCTCCACCAAGCCGATCTTGCCGAGTGCGCCCGTCTTGATGAACTTGTCGCGCGCCTCAATCAGGTGGGGCGTGCTGCGCCGCTGCGTGCCCACCTGGACCACCCGGTTATACTTGCGCGCGGCCGCGAGCATCGCCTGCCCTTCTTGAATATCGACGCTGATCGGCTTCTGTACATACACGTCCACGCCGCTCTTCACGGCCTCGATCATGGGCAGCGCATGCCAGTGGTCCGGCGTGGCGATGAGGACGATGTCGAGATCCTTCTCGGCAAGCATCTTGCGATAGTCGCCGAACGTGCGCGGCTTCTTCTTGGAGACCTGGCGCGACGAGACAATGTCCACTGCCCCCTCGAGCATGGCCGTGTCCACATCGCATAGCGAAACAACCTCAACCGGGGCTATCTGGATCAGCCTGAGCAGGTCGGCTTTGCCATACCAGCCGGCGCCGATCAGTCCAACCCGTCGAGTCTTCTGATCGGCGTAGGGAACGGCCAATGCCGATGAGGCGAGGCCGGCGGCGGTGGTGCGGAGGAAATTGCGGCGGTCCATGCGGAACAGTATATGCGTTATTCGCCTCGCCGATGGTCCGAAGGTGGGTATGGACGAGCGTTAGCTGGTACGACCGAATGGGTAGTGATCGATCGGATTCCCACCGCTCAGACCTACGCAAACCCTTCTTGCAAGTATTAAGGAGCGTATCCAGAAGGTACAGGTCCGGGTGGCGCTCGCGGTTAATTGCGAATAGTTTTCCCTGGATGCAAGGGATTTCCGTGCGCAACTTAAAGTATATGGACGCCTTTGCCAACGCCTGGCCGGACGATTCAATTTTGCAGCAAGCTGCTGCAAAATTGCCGTGGTTCCACAATTGCATCCTCCTCGACAAGGTGAAGAACCCCGAGGAGCGCCTCTTTTACATCGAACAGGCGATCCAGCACGGATGGAGCCGGAACGTCCTCGTACTCCAGATTGAAGCCGGCCTTTATCGCCGCCAAGGAAAGGCACTGACCAATTTTATGCGCACGCTGCCCGCCCCACAAATGCTGGATATGGACGGGCGTTATCTGGTACGACTGAATGAGTAATGATCGATCGGATTCCGAGCGCTCAGACCTACGCAACCCTCCTTGCAAGTATCAAGGAGCGTATTCAGAACGCGCAGGTCCGGGTGGCGCTCGCGGTTAATCACGAACTGGTGCTTCTCTATTGCGGGATTGGGAAGGAGATTCTTGCGCGGCAGGAGGGAGAGGGCTGGGGCAAGAATATCATCCGCCGGCTGGCCAAGGATCTCGCCGCACAGTTCCCCGAAATGAAGGGCCTCTCCCCGCGTAACCTCGGTTATATGGAGGCTTTCGCGGAAGCTTGGCCGGATGATTCAATTTTGCAACAGCTTGTTGCAAAATTGCCGTGGGGGCACAATGTTCGGCTATTGGACTTCGTGAAGAACCCCGAGGAACGGGTCTGGTATGCAGAACAAGCCATCCAGCACGGATGGAGCCGGAACATCCTCGTACTCCAGATCTCGAGCAGCACTTTCTCGACCGTGTAGCCATTGCGTTCGAGTCGTCCGAAGATCTGCGGATGCAGCGGAGTCTTCTCCGGCATCGGATCCAATCCGGCCGCCGAAAGCACCTGGCCGCTTAGAAAGCTTCTGCGCTGCTCCCACTGGGCAAGCGCGCCATGCGAGGCATGGCGCCAGAATGCCTTGGGAACAAAATGGGTGTCGGTGCCGGGAATCTCGGTGTTGCGAATATCGCGGGGCGGCACTGCGCCGCGAGCGGGACACTGAGTAGCAGCAGGCACACTCTAGGCATTCGCATCTTAACGAAATCCCTCGGCTCCGCCCTTATAGACAACGCCGTCTTTCATCACGAACTTCACCCGCTGCATCGAAGTGATATCGGCCGCCGGGTCGCCATCCACAGCCACGATGTCTGCGAATTTGCCGGCTTCGATAGACCCCACCCGGTCTTGCCAGCCCATCAACTCCGCTGCGGATAGTGTGGCGGCGCGGAGCGTTTGCAGCGCCGGCATTCCATACTTGACCATCCAGACAAACTCCTCGCCGGCGTTCTCGTGGTGGCCACTGAGATCGGTCCCAAATGCGATCTTTACGGGTGTTTTGAGCGCGCGCTGAAACGCCTCCCTATGTCGATCGGTGGTTCCCTTCATGACGCGCCTCCGGGACGGAGTCATTCCTGGATCGTCGAGTCCCTGAAGATAAGCCATCAGCGTGGGTACCCAATAGACTCCCTTCTGCGCCATCAAGCGGAAGGTCGGATCGTCCAGGTACATGCCGTGCTCGAGAGAATCGATTCCGGCTTCTATAGCCACGGTCGCGGGGCCGCTACTATACACGTGGGCAGCTACCTTGACGCCGCTACGATGCGCCTCGTCGATGATTGCCTTCGCTTCTTCTGAAGAAAAGGTTTGCCACGCCGTAAGCTGGTCTGGGTTCGGATTGCTGCGGCGTGGATGATCGATGTAGATCTTGATCAAATCGGCGCCGTTGCCGATCTGCTCCCGAACCGCTTTTCGCACGCCATCCACCCCGTCGGCCAATTGCGCGCCTCTCGGAATCTCGACATCCGGCGAAAAGCCATAAGGTGTGTATCCGCCAGTGATGCTGATGGCACGGGTGGCGCACTGCATTCGCGGGCCGATCACAATGCCGTCGTTAATTGCGTCCCGCAAGGCGACATCGCCATAGCCGGCGCCCTCTGTTTCGACGTCGCGGATCGATGTGAAGCCGGCCATCAATTGCTTCCGTGCGGAGACAGTCGCCCAAATCGCCCTGTATTGCAGAGACTTCTTCAGCAGGGCGTCTTCATAACGCACCCCGTGCAGAAACATATGGGTATGGGCGTCGATGAGCCCTGGCATCACCGTGGTGCTTGAAAGATCGATGACCGTCGCTCCTGTCGGCACGGTGACGGACGAGCCCACTGCCCGAATGCGATTCCCTTCGACCAGAATCGTGACTCCCGCCTGCAGTGTCATCGACTTTGCGTCGAAAAAGCGGCCGCAGCGGATTGCCGTGATCCTAGGCGCTTGTGCGGAGAGCATCGTGATGAAAATGAGGAGGAAAGCCAGCTTTGCGCGGTAAGGCATAGGAGTATGGGGTCGGTTCATTGGCACGATAGCACTTCCGCCGCAAAGTCGTCAATCAAAACGTTTCAGTAGATAGTCTGTCGGAGAAATTAACTGCGCACCTATTTTATAGGCCATACAAGAAATCGGTTGACGCTGTTTACTGAAACGTTTAAGCTGTCGAGATGACATCCATCGCTAACACACTGAAGTTGGATAAAGCGCTGGTTTGGCTGCTGCTCGCCACGGCGACCATCCCACTGCAGGCGCAGAGGGAGACTGGGTCCATCAGCGGATCCGTAACCGATGCATCGCAAGCTACCATCACCGGCGCCAACGTTGTCATTATCAATCTGGACACCTCCGCCCAACGAACGGCGACAACCAACGACTCTGGCTTGTACGTGGTCAATGGCCTCACCGCCGGAAGATACTCCATCTCCGTGCGGCAGGATGGCTTTACGACGAAGCAAGTTTCACTATTCACACTTGTGGTCGGACAGCAGGCCACTCTAAACGTAGCGCTTAGCCTCGGATCGGTGAATGAAACCGTAGCCGTATCCGCTGCCGTAGCGGAAGTAGAGACGCGACAGGGGTCGGTCAGCACCCAGATTAGTCAGAAGATGATCTCCGACCTGCCGCTAAACGGCCGGAACGTGCTGCAGTTGCTGGCGGTCACTCCGGGAACGCTCAATGCCAGTGCTTCCGCGTTCAACCAGGGCGCCACACGACCGGAGTCGGCCAGTCAGTTGACTTCGGCCAGTGGGGGCCGCGGCAATTCCACGATGTTCGTCCTGGATGGCGGAACTCACGAAGATCCTTATACGGAAGTACCGAACGTTCTCCCCAATCCTGATGCAATCCAGGAATTCAGCTTTGAAACCAATAGCTACAGCGCCAAATTCGGCGGCCGTGGCGGTGGGGTAGCGAACATCATTACGCGCTCTGGAACCAACGCCCTCCATGGCGTTCTTTTTGAATACCTGCGCAACAGCAGCCTGAATGCCCGGAACTTTTTCGCGACGCTGGATGATGGCCAGAAGCGGAATCAGTACGGATTAGCGGTGGGCGGCCCGGTGGTCAAGAATAAGCTATTCTTTTTCGGCTCGTGGCAGGGCACTCACTCCTCTTCGCGGCCGACAACCGCCTCGGCAACCATTCCAACTGGGCCGCAGCGTGTCGGCAACTTCACCGGCTTTAAGGTGAGTCTGGTGGATCCGCTAACGAACACGCCTTTCCCGAACAACGTAATCCCTGCACCACGTTTGGGCTCCGCTGCCCAGAACTTCCTGAAACTGATTCCTGTGGCGACTTCTGCCGACGGCTTCTATCAATACGCCGTGAACTCCAAGAATGACAACAACCAATACCTGGGCCGCGGCGACTATTACAAAAGCGAACGCCACCATTTCTCGGTCCGCTACTTCTACGACAAATTGGTATCTCCGGCCCTCGAGGACAAAACCAACCTGCTCACCGCTTACAACCAGCAGACCGGCAGCCCGAACACGAATAAAACCTGGGCGAGCCATAGCGCCACGATAAACAATACGCTCACACTCTCACCGACGCTGCTCACCAACACGACGCTCACCTTCAATCGAACTTTCAACATTGCTTTTGGCCCGGACTTTCCCGGACAAGACACCTTTGGCATCAACGTTCCGAACCTCGCACACGGTCCGGAAATCCGCACCCTGATTTCGGGTTACTTCAACGTTCGCTACAACAACACCTACCGGATCCCGCGTAATCAGTACAACATCCAGCATTCCTGGAGCTGGGTACACGGCAAACATGAAATCTCCTGGGGTCTGGACCTCCTCCGCGAACAAAGCTTGCTCGATGCCGACTTTGAGTCGGTTGGCCGCTTCGATTTCGCCGGCCGATACACCGGCGACAATCTGGCCGATTTCCTCCTCAGCAGGCCTTCGGCCTTCACGCAGGTAATGCCGAACTACGCCAATGTCGTCCGCAACATGTACGGAACCTTTGTTCAGGACAATTTCAAACTGTCCCGCCGCCTGACCTTGAACCTGGGACTCCGCTGGAATCCGTTTATCCCCTTCACCGACGTACCGAATGGTCTGGCGACGCGCTTCGATCAGACTGCTTACGCGGCAGGTGTCCACTCGACCCGCTATCCCAACCTTCCCGCTGGCATGCTGGTCGGTGGTGACCCCGGAATTCCGAAGTCGGTGGTCAACAAGAGTTCCGCCGTCTTCGACCCCCGTCTCGGCATTGCCTTCGACGTCTTCGGCAATGGCAAGACTGCGATCCGGGCTGGCTATGGACGCTTCCACGATCAAACCAGCGCACTGACCTACAACCGGCCCGCATCCTCCCCGCCGGCTGTCATCCGCACCGACATCGTGGCGCCTTTCAGCTACGAAGATCCCTATCGCGGCTACACTAACCCCTTCCCTGTCTCGCGCCCGCTCCCGTCAAACCAGAAATTCCCGACGCCCTTCCTGCTGGTGGCCATGGACCCGAACTTCACATACCCGACCATCCATCAATGGAACTTGAGCATCGATCAGGCGCTGCCCTGGGCTCTCTTGTTGCACACTACTTACCAAGGCTCGGCTGGCCGGGACCTGCTGCAGACCTCGGATTTCAACGCGGCCGTGAACGGCCCGGGCGCGAACCGGACCAATACGAATTCACGGCGCCCGCGGCCCGAATTCACACAGTTGACGCTGGCTGGAACCTACGGCTGGGCCGACTACAACGCACTCGTAATCAGCCTCGAGCGCCGCTTCTCATCCGGTCTGACCTTTCTCGGCGGCTTCAGTTGGCAGAAGAGTACAGACATCATCTCCAGCACGGCCTTCGAAGGAAACGGCGTCACACACCCCTACGGGCAGGTTGCCCTCGATCATGGCCTTTCGGACTTTGACCGTGCAGCCCGCCTGGTCGCCTCATTCAACTATTCGATTCCGTACGGAACCGGCAGAAGTCTGGCCCGCTACGTCTTCGGCGGCTGGCAGACCAACGGCATTATCAGCCTGCAATCCGGTGGGCCGCTGACCATCGCGTCTGGCATCGACAACTCGCTGAGTGGGATCGGCGCCGATCGCGCAGACATCATCGGGAATCCCGTGATCTCAGGTAATCGCAGTAAGAGCGAGCAGATTGCTCAGTATTTTAATGTCAACGCCTTCGCACTCAACGCGGTTGGAACCTTTGGAAATTTGGGACGCGGCACCATGCGCGGACCGGCCTTCTCGAACGTGGACTTCTCGCTCTTCAAGAGGTTTGCGATGCCCTACAAAGAGAGCCACCACATGGAGTTCCGGGCAGAGGCTTTCAACCTCTTGAATCATGCCAATCTCGGGAATCCGAACACGAATCGCTCGTCGGCTCAATTCGGACGTATCGTTAGCGCCGCCGATCCAAGGATTCTTCAATTCGCATTGCGTTACGCGTTTTAACCGCTGAGTGCCGGCGCGGAGCCAAGTCGTCTCCGCGCCCTAAACTGCTAGAATTGTAACGATTAACTGGAACTACGCCTTTCCGCTAGGAGACATTGCAACGTATGCAGAAAAAGCCATTCGCCACCATCCGGGACGTTGCCAGGCTTGCTGGCGTCTCAGCGGCCACCGTTTCCGGCGTCATGAACAAAAAGGCCGTGGCCCGACCGGAAGTTCAAAAGCGGGTCGAAGAGGCGATGAAGGCCTTGGACTACCATCCGGACCGCATGGCCCGTAGTCTCAAGACCGGCCTCAGCAAGGTAATCGGGATGGTGGTTCCCGATCTCAAGAATCCCTTCTTCGTTGACCTCATGTGCGGGGTGGAAGAAGTCGCGCGCGCCTCGGGCTTCTCAGTCATCTTCAGCAATTCGAATAAAGACCAGGCGATCGAGAAGGAAAATCTCTCGATGCTCTATTCGCATCGAGTGGCTGGCGCTGTGGTTTGCTCCACCGATGCGTATACGGCCTACGACTCCTCCATGACCCGCCGCTTCCCGATGGTCTTTGTCGACCGGCTACCCGTCGTTGGGTTCAAGGGCCGGGCCGTCACCGTCGACAACCGGCGCGCCGCCTTCAATGCCACCAGGCATTTGATCGAGATCGGTCACGAGGATATCGCCATCATTACCGGCCGCATGGACCTCTCCGGCGGCTTTGAGCGCGTCGAAGGCTTTCGGGAGGCCATGCGTGAAGCCCAGCTTCCGATTCGCGACGAGTACTTCCAGAGTGGCGACTTCAGCGTGGCATCCGGATACGCGGGAACGATAAAGCTTCTCTCCCTGCCAACGCCACCCACCGCAATCTTTTCCTGTAATAACAACATGACTCTCGGCGTTATGCGGGCGCTCACTGACCGCGATCTGTCGAGCCCTGCCGACATCAGCGTGCTATCGTACGATGATTTTCCCTGGGCGGCGTACTTCCACCCCAAATTGACTGCCGTGGCGCAGCCGGGTCTGGAGATGGGCCGGCGCGCGGTACACATGCTCCTTGGCGCCATCCAGTCGGGCGGCGACACACCCGAAGATGAGGTCATCGTGCTCGAGGCCGAACTCATCATCCGCGAATCGACGGCGCCTCCTTGGACGCGGCGTGCCGAAGCCGTGTCCGACGGAGTTATGGCTTCCCGCTAGTCTTTGTCGTGATTTTTCGGACTGCCAAAGCAGCGGCCCAGCGCACTCTCGGAGCTGCTTCCAGCGCCTTCAAACCCGGTAGGGCCGCAGCAGCTTCCGGGCCAATATTTCCCAGTGCCAGGGCGGACGCTCCGCTGAACGTGAACATGATTGTCCGGCCGCTTCGATTAGTTAGCAGAGGCAGCAAAGGAAGTGCGCGAACACCGGCGCTCGCCACTGCATCGTCTGTTGCCGTACGAACATTCTCGTCCGGATCCGCCAGCGCCTCGCCGAGTTCAGGGAGCATAGAAGCCCCACAGGTGCAGCTTCGAACAGCGCGGGCGATCAAGCCACGAACCACAGCATCGGGATCAGAAAGACCTTTGGCCAAAGCGGCAGTCGATGCGCGTCCGGCCCCCGCGGACTGCGTAAATACCCAGGCGGCTGCCTCGCGCATAGCGGAATCGCGGTCAGTCAACGCGGGAGCAGCGACGCTTTCAGGATGGGCAAGCCTCACAGCCCGCCGGACCTCCTCCGCCCTCTCTCCCCCGATCACCTCCACACGACCGATCTTCGACAAGATGATCGTGTCAATGCCGAGGTTGAATCCGGTCGCGTTCTGATTGCGTCCTTCGCAGACGAAGCTCAACTGATGTTCGCCAGGCTCGAGCTCCGCCTGCGGATTCCTTGCCCCGGCCTCGACGCAGGTTTGCCATCCAGTAAGACCGTGTAGATGCCGTAATCCCGATTGTGCGCTACTTGCGCCGTCACTTCGTAATTGCCCTTTTCCTTCACGGAAAATGTCACGTCCACCCGCGAACCCGGCCCCTCACCCTTCAGAAAGAGGATGTCCCTCGACCAGAAAACCTCCTTCTGAATCTCTGCCTTGCCCTTTTCGGTTCGCACTTCGCTGAAGCGCTGCTCGGCTTCGATCTGTTCGGCATTCCCATGCGGCAAGCGTGCCGCTCCGAAGGGCGGCTCCGGCAGTCCCTGAGCCGTGCCCATCTGATACCGGAACGCCACGCTGGTAAAGAAATCAGAGCGCACCTCAAAAGCGGAACGAACCCGGCCATCCTCGTGATGAGTCCATCTGGCATGCTCAAAATCAAACCGCAGCGATCGGCTGTGGAATGGGATCTGGAATCTGCCAGCGGTAGGCACTCAGGCGCGAACCCGCCGAACCGCCTTCGCCAATCGACACTCCCGTATACGGTCCATCACTGACGCGCAAGGTCCAGGCGTCGTTGAAGTAATCTTCAGTGCCGGTGCCTTCAATCGATGCTTTCTTGGCGCCGTCCAAATAGATGAACTCATCTCCTTCGCCAAGCCATCCGCGTTCCGCCTGCAGGACATTCAACACCGTGCCCACATAAACACCGCGGCCCTTTACATCGAGCACGGTGAAAGGCCGATCCTTCGCCGGCGGCAACTGTTGCTCGTAGTGTGCATGCAGGTATCCGGCATCGTCCGGCAGCTTCGCGAATTTCCCCCAGTCCACGTGATAGTACAAGTTCGAGACTCTCTTGCGGCCCTCATTGGTGATGGTCACGCGGCAATTGCGGCGGAAGGGCGTCTGCCGATAGCTGTTGCGGGAGCCTCCGCCCGAACTGTTCCGAATCATGGCCGACTGCACGTTCTTTTCCTGACCATGACCCACCGCGAAGAAGTCTCCCAGCGGTGCATCGATGGCCGGAATCTAAGACCCGTCATAGTAGACTCGCAAGCGCAACAGCCGCTGCCAGCCATACTCATTCGCGGCCACCGTCACCCACAAGTGAGTAATCACACCGGGGCCGTTGAGGTTCGCGAGCTCAATGGTCTCTCCGGGAATCGAGCGCCTACTGTCATCGTTGCTCTCCAGATCCGGGTTGCTGCTGGAGGAGCGAAAGAACTGATAGTCCTTCATCCGTGCGATGTCTGGAATGTCAGAGCGGTTCTGCCCGGGCAACAGCGCAGCCGTCAAACCGGCGGCGAGGGAGAGAACGCGAGTCTTTAGATTCATATTCGAAACGGCGGCGACTTACTTCGCGGCCGGCGTGCGGAACTTCGCGGTAATCCGCATCGCTGCATCGAGCCCGCCGGCCCGTTGGATCACGGGGACAAAGAACTTCTTCAAATAGTCCTCATCGCTGCCGCTAAAGCCGCTGGTCTCCGCGTCCAGGACCAGATCGCCAGGAGCCACGGCGGCGGCAAAGAGCGACCAGATTCCGGCACTGCCCGTGCCCTTGAGCTCGGCCTTCGCACTCCCTTGCGAACGCAGGAAGGCGAGCGCCGTGAGGATGTCCTGCACACGATTCGCGTCGTCGCTCTTGTTGAAAGTCAGGAAGTAGCGATGCGAGCGGTCGCGCACGGCCACTGCTGAGCCTGTCTGAAAGGCGTCAATTGCCATCACGGGCCGGCCTGCCGCGATCGCGGCCTGCACGGGCTTGCTCTTCCAGGCGGCTGCCGACCCTTCCGGGTGCACGACCAGGAGGGGCGTGCCGGTCCCTTTATGCCAGAGCCCGGCCACGCGGTCCAGGCGGTTGTAGCGCGTCAGCTGAATCTGATCATCGGCAATTTGAAACTGCACTCGCGGCGACGGGTCGGCGCCGAGCGCGTAGGCGAGACGCTGGCGCAGCACGCTCAGATCCTGAGTCTCTTCCGTCTGGCGCCGCGAAATCTCTCGCCACTGCCGGAAGATCCCTTCATAGTCGAGGGCATTGGGCGGCAGTTTCCGCCCGGCCAGAGCCAGCATGTCTTCGTCCTTGTCGACGACGAAGGCTTGCTCGCTGAGCATGATGTCGCCCGGCGTTGGTAATAGAAAGCGCCCGAAGAATCGATATACAGCTTCCCGGCTGGAGCGGTTGTAGTTATGTTGCGCTTCAACCTGCACAGCGTCCAGCCGCGGCGACTGTCCATACAGCGAATAGATCCCGCGAATCGCCACGGACTCCTCATGCAAAGAGTTGCGGCTCTGATCCCAAGGGCTCGAGACAATAATTGACGGGCGTGGCGCGGTCAATGCCGCGAGCTCCACGTTATAGGTATCGAGGCGCAGATTCGGCGCGTTCTCGCACGGCGAGCCGCCCTGCATGATCGCCGACACCATGTTCACGGGAGCCGTGACCTTCACCCGGTCGTCGACGGCGCCAAGCAGAAAAGTCTGAGACCCCCCGCCTGAGGCACCGGTCATTCCGATGCGCTCATGATCCACATCCGGAAGCGAGGAAAGAAAGTCCAGCGCCCGGGTCGAATTCCAGAGCTGAAGCCCTAAGGGAGTAAAGCCCCAGAGGTACTCGCGCGGTCCGCCAAACTCGTGGACGGTCTGCTTCGTATCGTTCCACCCGACCATGTCCCAGGCGAAGACCACATAGCCCTGGCGGGCCATGCTGATGCCGAAGCCTGGATTCGAACAGAGTTCCGTATTCTCCAGCCGGCCGTGAACCCAGTGCCCATGAGCCCGCAGAACTCCCGGGAACTTGCCACCCTTACCGCGCGGACGGTAGAGACTCCCGCCAAGATAATAGCCGGGCATCGTCTCGAGCAGCACCTTCTCGATCGAATAGCCGTCGCGTTCGAGCTTACCGAAAACCTGCGCATTGGGCGGTATCTTGGGAAACATCGGATCCATGCCGGCCGCCGACAGGATCTGTCCCTTCAGATACTTCTTCCGCGCCTCCCATTCCGCAAGCGTTCCATGCGACGCGTGCCGCCAGAATGCCTTCGGCGTGAAATGCGTATCGGTATTGGGAATCTCCGTATTGCGGGCATCGGTCGGAGGCACCTGGGCGGTAGCAATATGAGCCAGAAAACCGCAGACAAGAAGGGCGCGCGTCATGTGTTTCACTCCAGAGTTCGGCTATTTCTTCGCGGGGTGGATGCGCAGGAGAAAGGTCTGTCGGCTTCGGCTTGCGTCGTCGGCAATTCCCGGCACGGCGATCATGTCGTTCGTCCGGTTCCAGCAGGGTGCGGGGTCTAATCGCAGATCGCCGCCAGTCCAGTTGTCCACCGGCAGGGAACGCGTCTTCACGAAGGTTCCGTCCTTGCGATTTAATACCGTGTAGAAGTCGTCGTGGCCAATCCGGTATCCGTTCACAAACCACTTTCCATCCGGCGATAGGGAGGAATCGCCATCCGGCTGCGGCAGAATCTCCGGATCGCCAATCTGCCCGGTGATCTCGCCTCGATCTACGTTATAAAGCACTTGTCGACGGTCCTTGATCCCGATGACATGCGAGCCAAACTCCCATTCCGGGTGGCCGCCGATAAACTTCTGCATCGTGAGCCCAGTGCCATCCGGATGAATCGTGCAGGGAATGTCGATCTTGCCCTGCTTCGCATCGAAATCGCCGCGCACGTAGAAGTAGATGCGGTTGTCGTCCCGGTTCCAGAGCGTGTGGTTGATAAACAGATGCTTCTCCCGCACGTCCGGACGTGTCGGTGCGATGAGATCCGCGAGTTGACGAAAGGAAACGAGGATCCGCTTCTTGCCGGTCTCGATCTCAGTGATGAAGATGCCGTCATTCTCCGGAGCCGCAAGGCCATCGGTCCAGTTGTAAGATCCGACGTAGCCGGTGACCTGCCGCAACTTCGCCATGCGGCCATAGTTCAACCCCAGAAAGTAACCGCCCTTCTGAGCGACGCCGCTGTTGCCGAAGGGTGTATCGTCGAATCGGTATTCGCGAACTCGTTTGTGCTTCGTTACGTCGTAAAGCACCGCAAAAACGCGACCGGTCTTCGGGTCGCGATCGTTGAAGATCAGCTGTGTGTCGCGGGCCTTCGGGTTCCAGTAGAACATCGTGCCCTGCTGCGGATTCCAGGCCCGGCACGTATCGATGGCCAGGATCTCATTCTTATGGCGCGTATCAACGAGCACGACATCGGCCACATCCGCCGGACCCGGCATGCGGTCCTGAAAGGTCGTTCGGAGCAGGCTCAGATAACGATTGTTCCCGTTCCAGGGTGTATTTCCGACGTGCCCGATATAGCCGAAGTAATGATGTTTGGGTCCGAAGGTGAGCTGCGCGATATCAATTCCCCACGCCGGGTCTTTAGCCATCATGGAAGAGACGGCAAAAGGCAAGGACACGAAACTTCGCCTGGTCATTTTCATATCGGCACCTCAACAAATCGAAACGTTTCAGTAGACCTCAGTGGGCTGGAATTATATCAATATTGGGCTTAGGGAGGCAAGTCCGAGTTTCGTGTAACGTTTAGGCAGTCACGGGACGGGTATGGCGCCTGATCCCGTCGCGGAATTTGTGTGCCAACAATATCAAGGGAAACGCCTGCGAGCCGTCACGCTGTAGATGAAATCGTAGCGGTCGGATCCTTCAATAGCAGCACGTCTCCTCAACCTCCAACCCCTTTGCTCATATCTGCATGAAACCAATATGCTTTTATTGCAACGATTTGCCAGACGGAGTAAAATCTGCCTTGGGCGCAGGGGGTCGGGCGTTCGAATCGCCCCGCCCCGACCAATCCAATCAAAAAGACAGCCGGTTTCCGCTAAATGAGAATACGGCTGTAGTCGTTTTTGCAGCTGTGGCGTTCCCCACGATTCAACAACCTGTTTGGAGTCCAGATCCGCTCGGCAGATCCACTGTGCCCAAGGCAGATTTTGCTGCGGATATGAGCAAAAGTGTTGAACGTTGAGGAGACGTGCTGCTATTGAAGGATCCGACCGCTACGATTTCATCTACAGCGTGGCGGCTTGCAGCGTTTCCCTTGATGTTGTTGGTCACACAAATTCCGCGATGGAAGCAGGTGCCGTGACCTTCATGTTCGTCGCAGTACTGAACTCGTACCCGTGCAGATATCAACTGCAACTGAATATGACCCAAGAGCGCCGGCTAGGAACGGGACTATTCAAGACCATCCGGGTTGCGAGTGGCAAAAAGGCCGGCTCGACGCGAGCCACCAGCTTCGGTTTGGCGCTGGAGCTGGAGCTTGAGATCTCTCAATTTCTATTAACACCGACTCCGACTGTTAACCGGAGAGTGTCAGGTTCGAATCCTACCTGGGGAGCCAACTTATCCCACAAAACGCCTCCCGGCGCGACCATCACCAGCAATAGATCAGTACGGTATCCGCTCGATACCAGTAACGAACGTGACTCCGGACACCACCAGCCCGGAGAGCCGGTTGCCGTGGGTCACGAACAGGTCGGTCCGTGCCGCGGAGGCGCAAGCTAGTTGGATGGCGTCGGCTGGCCGGACTCGCTCGCGGCTCCGGATGTCTCCATACCGCTTGGCGGCCTCCAGGCCGAAGGCAACCAGCTCAACCGAACCGCTCGCGAAGAAGTTGAGGTAACTCCTTTCAAGCATGACGCTTCCCAGTTGCTTGGGCTTGGTGATTACCTCCCCGACCGTAAGGTAGCTCGTCAGCAGTTCATCCCGGCGCGCCAACATCCTTCGACGGAGTTCGACCACCTGAGGCGACCACTCGGCGTTCTTCTCGAACAGGTAGATGAATAGATTGGTGTCCCAAAAAACTCTCGCCATCCGGTCACCATTCCTGGCCCCGTATGCGTCTGTCCGTCAGGACGCCGAACAGGTACGGATAGTCCATCAGGTCCTTAATCCCGGTGGTGCGTGTCAGCGGGCAAC
>Ga0163150_10004607_pt1 | contig 18323 bp, 16 predicted proteins | sample OliLakLV19P2IB_FD_148628 | JGI IMG/M metagenome (GOLD analysis project Ga0163150, IMG submission 148628) | Freshwater microbial mat bacterial communities from Lake Vanda, McMurdo Dry Valleys, Antarctica - Oligotrophic Lake LV.19.P2.IB | ecosystem: Environmental > Aquatic > Freshwater > Lake >...
GTGCGCGAACGACTCATCGCTTCCAGTTCGGCTCGCTCGCTCGCCGACACCGTGAGCGGATAGGGAGAGGTGAACATACCCCAAGATATGACCTCTCCACTGTCAACGCAACTTTAGTTACACTCCACTAGTGAGTACCGGCGATGCGCGGGTGTCCGTCATCCAGGATCTTCAGCTCTGGGGGGTACGGGGAAACCGTATCCGCGCGGCGAGTCTGGAGCAGGAGCGGACCCGCTACTCTGTGGCGGATGTGGCCCGCGCGGTGCGACGGGAAGTGTCCCTCGCCTACCGGGAACTGGCCTTCCAACGGGAACGCGCCACCCTTCTGGATTCTCTGGTGGACCTGAACCTTCAGGTCGCCCGGACTGCCAGGCTCGCCTTCGAGCAGGGCCTCGGGTCGGAGCTGGACGTTCGGCTCAGCGGGATCGCGCTGGAGCAATCCCGAGTGGACCGCGACGCGGCCCTACAGCTGGCGGACATCGTGCAGTTTCAGCTCGCCCGGTTGCTGGGTGACAGCCTGACGATCTCATACCAACTCTCCGACCCCCTGCCGCCCACACGCCTGCCCTTTCTCACCGCCCGCTCCGCTGATCCCGACGCGGCAGGGGCGGTACGGTTCGAGCCAGACGAAGTGAGAGTGGACAGCCTGCTTCGCCTCGCGCTCGGGAGCCGCCCGGACATGCGAGCGGCGGAGTTCGCTGTCGAGACTCAACACGCCTCGCTGGCCGCCGCTCAGGGCGCAGCCAAGCCGACCGTAGCGGTCGGCGCCATCTACACCCGCGCACTGAATGCTATCACGTCGGGACGAAGCGACGTCGAAAATGGCATCGGGCTGGGGTTTGTGGTGGGCCTCCCTGTCCGCAGCCGCAACCAAGGCGAGATCGCCCGCGCCCGGTTCGCCGGGAGCGCGGCGGAGCTTCGTGTGAAGAGCCTCCACCAGTCAGTTGAGCGGGATGTCCGGGTGGCGGTCGGCCACGCCGCACTCGCTGCCGAGCGGCTCGAAACGCTTCGTAATGCCATCCTCCCGGCCAACCAGAGCGCATTGCGGCTTGCACGTGCCGCCTTCGACCGAGGGCAGGTCAGCATCTTCCAGGTGCTTCAGATCCAGCGGCTCTACGCCGATGCCCTGACCGCACTGCTGGAAGCCACACGCGAGTACTCGACTGCGCTGGCGGACCTTGAGGCCGGGGTCGGAACCTCCATTCAATGATGCGAATCTCGGCGTCAAAGGACCTGAGCTTTATGAAGAGAGTGTTGGCCATCGGCCTGATTGCTGCGGCCGTTATCCTGGCGTGGGGCTGTGGACAGAGCAAGGGGGAGGCCGCCTCGCCACCCGCCGCCATCCACGATGAGAGCCCAGGTGGACCTGACGCCCACAAGGACGGCGAGCCGCATACGCACGCCGATGCGGGTGGAGGGGAGGGCACGGGTACCATCGCGCTCAGCCCCGAGGCACGCGCCAACATTGGCCTCACGGTTGAAGCGGCTGAGGTCCGCCGGATCGAGCGCACGCTGACTTTGAACGCCACGCTGGAGGTCGCTCCCGACCAGGAAGCCTTCGTGTCGTCCCGGGTCCAGGGCAAGGTGACCGAAGTACGGGCGAACGTGGGAGACCGGGTGGACCGAGGGCAGCCGCTGGTGTTGTTGCAGAGCCTGCAGATCGCGGAGGCGCCGCCGGTGGTTGCGGTGCCCTCGCCCTTGGACGGGGTGGTGCTGGAGCGAACCGTGACAGTCGGCGAAACGATCGACCCGGCCAAGAGCCTGTTCCACATTGGGAACCTCACGAGCATGCTGGCGGGGGCGGAGGTGTTCGAGGCTGATCTGGCGCTGGTCCGTCGGGGGCAGGTGGCCCGAGTACGGGTGTTGCCCTACCCCGAGCGCGTGTTCACGGGTCGAGTCGTCCGCCTCTCCAATGCGATCGATCCGGTGCGCCGGACTTTGCGCATCTGGATCGAGGTGCCGAACACCGCGGATCTCAAGTTGAAGCCCCAGATGTTCGCGCAAGTTAACCTGGTCGTCTCGAGCAGTGGCGCTGCGGTGACCGTCCCCAACGAAGCCGTGCAGGTGAACGGTCCGGAACGTTTCGTGTTTGTGCAGAACGGTGAAGCTTTTCTCCGGCAGAACGTGATTCTGGGCGAGCGGGACGATCGGTACACCGCCATCAAGGGCGGCCTTGTGGAAGGCGATGAGGTCGTCGTCCGCGGCGCCGTCGAGCTGGCGACGGTGGCGTCTCAGCCTGCGGCCGGTGTCATGCAGGACGAAAGCAAACCCCACTCCCACTGAGTACGGCATGCTGAATCAAGTCATCGCCTGGTCGCTCCGGAATCGCTGGCTGGTACTCGCGGCTGGCGTTCTGCTGCTGATTCTCGGGGGTCGGAAGATCACCGAGCTGCCCATCGACGTGTTCCCCGACATCACCGCGCCTCAGGTCACGATCCTGACCGAAGCGCCGGGTATGTCGCCCCAGGAGGTCGAGGCGCTGGTCAGCTTCCCGATCGAATCCTCGATCAACGGCGCCGCGAATGTCACCGCGGTGCGCTCGTCATCGGCGATTGGCCTCTCGGTGGTCACGGTCACGTTCGCCTATGGCACCAATATCTACGTGGCGCGCCAGCTCGTTTCCGAGAAACTGCAGCTCGCGCTGGGGCAGTTGCCGGGGGGCGTACAGCCGCCGGTCATGGGGCCGATCTCCTCCCGGCTCGGCGAAATCATGACTTTCGCCATGACGTCCACCGAGACATCGGCGATGGATCTCCGGACGCTGGCCGACTGGACCGTACGCACCCGCCTGCTGTCCGTACCGGGGGTTTCACAGGTCATCGTCATCGGTGGCGACCGCAAGCAGTATCAGGTGCTGGTCAATCCAGCCCGTCTACGTGCCTACGATCTAACCTTGAATGAGGTGTTCGAGGCCGTGCGGGAATCCAACGTGAACGCGCCCGGGGGCTTCTTGCAGACACCAGGCCAGGAGTCCATCATCCGCGGCATTGGGCGGGTGACTTCGCTCTCGGACCTCGACAACACCGTCGTCGCGAGTCGGGGCGGGAGCCCGGTCCTGTTGCGGCAGGTGGCGGAAGTGCGTCTCGGGCCCGAGCTCAAGCGGGGTAGCGCGGGGTTGAGCGGTGAGGCGGCCGTGCTGGTCACGATCTCCCGGCAACCCGCGGCGAACACGCTGGAGTTGACCAAGCTCGTCGACGCCACGCTGGACCAGTTGCAGCGGACGCTGCCGCCGGACGTGAAGATTGAACGAAATGTATATCGCCAAGCGGGCTTCATTGAACGGGCGATCCAGAACGTCGAGGAAGCCATCAAGGAAGGTGGAGTACTTGTTACCATCATCCTGTTTCTGTTCCTGCTCAATTTCCGGACGACCCTCATCAGCCTGACCGCGATCCCGTTTTCCCTCGTCATGGCGATTCTCGTGATGAGCTGGTTCGGTCTGAGCATCAACACCATGACCTTAGGCGGCCTCGCCATCGCGATCGGTGCCTTGGTGGATGACGCGATCATCGACGTGGAGAACGTCTTTCGCCGGTTGAAGGAGAACCATCACCTACCAGCTGCAGAGCAGAAGCCAACCCTGACGGTCGTCTACGAGGCCTCGGCGGAAATCCGGAACTCGATCGTCTTCGCGACCTACATCATCGTCCTCGTGTTCGCTCCGCTCTTCGTGCTCTCGGGTATCGAGGGCAAGATGTTCACGCCCCTCGGCGTCGCCTACATCATCGCGATCGTCGCCTCCCTGGCCGTGGCGCTGACGATTACGCCGGTTCTGTGCTACTTCCTCCTGGGCCGAGACCGGTTTCTGGCGAAGCATGAGGAGGAGACCTTCACCTACCGCTGGCTGAAGGCGCGCTATGCCCCGGTGCTCCGCCTCAGTTTGAAGCAGCCATTCCTGATGCTGGGAGGAGCGGTAGTGCTCCTGGTAGTGGCGCTCGCACTCCTGCCGGGCCTGGGCAAGGAGTTTCTGCCGCCGTTCATCGAGGGAAGCCTGACGGTCAACGTGCTGCTCCAGCCGGGGACCTCGCTGCAGGAATCGGAGCGGATCGGTCAGATCGTCGAGCGCCGGCTGTTGACCTATCCCGAGGTCGTGGTCACTGGACGCCGGACGGGGCGTGCGGAGTTGAGCGAAGACGCCGAAGGAGTGCAGTACAACGAAATCGAGGTGGAGCTGCGGACAGGAAAGGGCCTCCGGTCTCAGGCGGACTTGGTCGCGGCGATGCGCAAGGACCTGGCCCAGGTACCGGGGGCGAGCCTCAGTATCGGCCAGCCGCTCTCACACCGCATCGAGCATATGCTCTCCGGCACCAGGGCCCAATTGGCCATCAGCCTGTATGGTCCCGATTTGCCGGTCCTGCGGCAGAAGGCCGAGGAGATTCGGCAGGTGGCCGCGGCCACTCCAGGAGTCGCCGACCTGTTCGTGGAGCAGCAGACGCTCGTACCGCAGGTGCAGATTGCCGTGGACCGTGCGGCCGCCGGACGCTACGGCCTGCGCCCCGGAGATATCTCCACGGCCATTCAGACCGCGTTCAATGGCTCGGTGGCGTCCCAGGTACTCGAGGGACAGGCCACGTTCGATCTTGTGGTGTGGACCGACAGCTCAACCCGGAACAACCTCGATCTCATTCGTGCCCTGCTGATCGATACGCCTGCAGGCGCCAAAATCCCTATCTCGCAGGTCGCCCGGGTGACCCAGGGAGTGGGGCCGAATCAGATCACCCGGGAGGCGGTGCAGCGCAAGATCGTCATACAGTCCAACGTGCAGGGCCGCGACCTCAGCGGTTTCGTGAACGATCTGCGGGGGCGGATTGAGCGCCAGGTCGTGCTTCCCCAAGGGTATTTCCTGCAGTACGGCGGTCAATTTGAGCAGCAAGCGCGCGCTCAGAAGCAGCTCTTGAGCCTGGGCGGCGTTTCGCTGGTGGTGATCTTCCTCCTGCTCTTCCTGGCGTTCGGCTCGCTGCGCGCCGCGCTGCTGGTTCTGTCCAATCTCCCCCTCGCGGTCATCGGCGGGATCTTCGCCGTCTACTTCACCAACAAGACGATCTCGGTCGCGTCAATTGTCGGCTTCATCACGCTGTTCGGGATTGCCACGCGGAACGGGATCATGATGGTGACCCACTACATGCAGCTGCGGGCCGAGGGGAAGCGCTGGGATGAGGTCGTCTGGCAGGGCTCCATGGAACGACTGAATCCGGTGCTGATGACGGCACTCGTGGCCTCGATCGGGCTGGTGCCCCTGGCGCTGCGCGCCGGGCAACCCGGCACTGAGTTGCAGTACCCTCTCGCCGTCGTCATTCTCGGGGGCATGATCACGGCCACACCGCTCACACTGCTTGTCATCCCCGCGCTGTACAATCGGTTCATCGCTGGTCGCGAGGCGGTTCGTGCGGCCGACACTTCGGCGAACGCGCCACTGGCACCAAGTCCAACCGTCGCGATACGAGAGTGATCCATTCCTACCGAGGAGTATGCATGTACCGAGCATTCAGAGGCATAGTTGCGGTCCTGCCGATCCTGATCGTGGCCGCAACCCCGAGACTTCAGGCTCAGGCCGCAGGCGGTCACGCGCATGCCGGCCCGCATGGCGGGGCGGTCGTCGAAGTCGCAGAACACCATGTCGAGTTCACCGCCGACTCCACGGGCAAGATCGCCATTTGGGTGCTCAATGAGCAGATGAAGCCGACGGCGCCGCCACCCGGTGGATCCATTGCCCTGATGCCGGAGGGAGCCGAACAGGTGTCTCTCCCGTTGAAGGTGGATGACCTGTCCCAGTCGCTAGTGGCTCGGTTTGACCCGAGAACGCTGCATGCCTTCCAAGCCGTGGTCTCGTTGACCATTGAGGGCAAGCGACACAACTTCAGATTCCACTATCCGGCAGCCCGCCATTGACCGTGCGGTGCCAATGTCGTGAAGCCCTTCCCGTGAGATGTCAGGTGGGCCCTTGAAGTATCCTCTGGGCCACCGTGCTCAGTGACCGTCGAGACGGCGAATGGAGCACCTCCGACATGTCCTCGCGGCTGCCGCGGCCGTGGGGTGAACACCGCACTCGACGCTGGGTGGAGTGAGACCATGGAATTCTCCAAGGCATGTGTGGCGTCTCCCCGGCTTTCTCCGAATCGCGATTCCAATGCTTGTGGCCGGCCGACGCGGAGGGTGCTGCGCGAAGTCTGAGCCAGGATATTGTGCTTCTCTCGCACGGTGCGCTGAAGGGGCGCGGACGCCTGACGGTCAAGAATGACGCTCAGGAGGTCGAGCGAGCCCGGTCCGACGAAGCGGGCCGGATGCGCGCGCGGTTCAATCGTGGGGCTGATGCGAACGCCATCCAGCACCACAAGGAGATGATTCAGGTCGTTTCCCGATATCTGCCCGGGCAGACCAGGCCGGACCCCCAGACGCTGGCGGGCAGGATGCCGAAGGACCGGGGGCGCGAGATCGAAGAGTTCACGAGGGAACCTGGACTGACTTGAGTCGATCACAGCAAGCCGGCCCGAACGGGGGCAGGACAGGTCCGCACCGCCCTGGGGCATAGGGTGCCGATGTGCGGGCCACTTCGGCTCATCGAGACAGGCGGCGATCCGGTGGCTGGCTCGGCGCAAAAGTGGTGTCGACGTCGTGCATGTCGAGTTGGTTGGCGCCAGGTGGTGCTCAGGCCGGCATGCTCCATCGGTTGCTAAACTCCACGGTCGAGGAGCAGGGTGGCGGTGGCTCCACGAAGCTCACGGAGGTGGCGCGGTGAGGCAACACGGTGTGCTCTCGGTGCTTGTGATGGCGCTTCGCTCCAGATCTCGTCATCCGCGATCGCGGCTCCCCCTAATGGGGAGCCTGCTGGCTGGGGCTCACCTGATGGCCCTCACGAGGTAGGTGTTGCAGAACGACGCGGTGCGCCAGCTCATCTCGCGGTGGCGAGATGACCCGGGCGGGACCTACCAGACCTGGTTCCTGTGGGAGGAACGGCTCAAGAACTTCCGGTCGATCCGCCGGGGGATTCAGCAGGTCGTCGCGGAAATCCAGGCCGGTGTGTTCGGGACTCAGTATCGGGAATCATCCTTGGAGACCGTGGTGAGCTCGATCGCGGAGCAGCGCCAGGTATTCCGGGATGCCGACCATGCCTTCCTGTGGAAGCCTAAGCTCCGAATTCCCGACATCTACGAAGATCGGGGCAATCGACTCGCTTTCGGCCGGTTCCTCGATACGTGTACCTGCTGCTCCGAAGCCGAAGAAGTCTTGGCCGCCATTCGCACGCTGGATACTCGGAAGGTCAAGGGACTGGGCCCCGCCGCCGCGAACCTACTCTACTTTCCGCACCCGACACTGGCGCCGCCGTCCAACACCGCCATTGTCAAAGGCTACAACGCCCTCTCCTTGCCCTGAACGCCGAGCATCGGGAGTTGCTCTTGAATGATCTCGGGGCCATCGCCGGGCCGCTGTTCGACATCGGCAGCGGACGATTCCCGGCGCCGCCGGGTACAATGATGCCGCGGCTAAAGCCGCCTGGGAAGCAGACCTCGCCGCCGTGCGCGGGGAGGCAACGCGGACCGCCAAGGCCCTTGAGTCGGCGCGTGCGAACAATTGTACCCATATCGAGATTCAGGGTTGGCTGCGAGACCTCGGTATCGCGCCGGGGTTCTCGGTGTGGATCGCGGCTAACGACCATGGTCGAGAGTACGCCGGAGGCCGACTCTCTGATTGCCGCCGCACGCAGTCGCCGCCGGTCGTGTTGGCTGCACCCGGAGTGGAAGCAATCCGCCTGATCGATGTACTTTGGATCGACGCGGAGCTCGGCTCGGTGGCGGCGGCCTTCGAGGTCGAGCACACGACGTCCATCTACTCGGGAATCGTCCGACTGCTTGATTTGGCCCTCGGTGCGCCGGGGGTACCGGCGCAGGGGCTCTTCCGCATTGCGCCGGACGACCGGGAGGATGAAGTTCGGGCTCAGCTCCGCCGACCAGCCTTCAGCCGGGTGGCTGACCTGGGCGTCCGGTATCTTCCATATCGGGCGCTGAAGCAGAACCGGGAAGCGATGGCCCGGTCCGGTCAGGGGCGGAAGCCGATTGATTCCATCGCACGCATCTTGATCTAGCGACAGCGCTGGGGCGACGAATCACAACGCTACAGAATCGGACTATTCGTGCACCAATTCCTCCGAGGCTCCGCGCTCACAGTCCTCGTAATGCTCGTCAGGCAAGGGCCGGCCCTGGCACAGAGTGCCTCCGATTCCCTCGCAGTCGCCGCCACCGTTGCCGTCTTTCATCGGGCGCTGGCCCAGGGTGACAGCGCCGGAGTGCTGGCGCTGCTCGCGCCGGACGTGATGGTCATGGAGGCCGGCGAGACCGAGTCGCGGCAGGAATACCGGAAACATCACCTGCCCGCGGACATCGCCTTCGTCCGGGCCGTGCCGTCGGTAACCGGCTCACTGTCGGTCGTGATGCAGGGAGACGTCGCCTGGGTGATGTCGACGAGCCGCTCTGTCGGCACCTTCGAGGGACGCAAGATCGACAGTCAGGGGGCGGAGCTGCTGGTCTTGAGTCGCGGCGTGGACGGCTGGCGCATCAGGGCCATTCACTGGTCCTCGCGGTCACGCCGGGCTGGGGGCTGAAACGGCGGGCGCCGCGGCGCAAAGCGGGAAGAACTGTCGGATGCCTATCGATCCGGCACGACCGGCAGCACCAGGCGCGAGGGATGATCCGGCCCCGAAAGAATCATGAGGCGCGCCGGTCGCATCTCGGCGGATTCCGTTTCCAGTGCGCCGGTCTGCAGGTTTCGGCTGAAGGCCGGCATGAAGCTCGTCATCACCACGATCCGCAGCCGGTGGCCCCGCTGAAAGAGGTTGCCGGTCATCAACTGGTCGAGCACGACACGGCGCGCTCCGGGAGCGAGGTGGCGGCGTCGGCCCCCAGTGGCATAGCTCAGCCGCTGCACGTCGAGTCCGGCACTCATCACGTTCCAGGCCGTGCCGTCCGGTGCCACATCGAGCACCTTTACCCAGAGGTCCAGGTCCGGCGCGTCGGTGTCGACATACAGTTCCGCCCTGAGCCGCCCCACGACGCGGAGATCGCGGTCGAGCTGATCGGTTTCGAAGATCGTGGTGCCCGACTGCTCGCCCAGGCTGCCATAGTTATGCGCCCCCGGCTCCTCGGCGTACGGATCGACGACCGGGTTGCCGGGATCGGACAGGATCGTGCGACTGCCGGCTCGCCGGGCGCGGGTCCAGTCGAGTCGCCCCGCCTTGCCGCGCTGCTCGCTGAGGAAGAGTGCGGAGTCGCGGGTGCCGGGCAGCGGCCAGCGCTCGCTCTCCCGCCAGCGATTCTCACCCATCACGAACACCCGGAACCGCGGGACCTGCCGCAGCGCCGTGGTGTCACCCTTCAGATAGCGATCCATGAACCGCAGGATCTCGCCGTCATAGTCGATTCCCGCCACCGCGCCGAAGACCCGTTCTCCCGAGTGTGCCTTCTCCGTCCGGTTGCTCATCCCGCCGACGCCGTGCACCCACGGACCCAGGATCAGGTAGGCCGCGGGGTCATCTGCTCCCGCCCGCGCAGCGAGCAGCCCCAGCTGATTGGTGAGCGCCCCTTCGGGGCCGTAGTTGTCATCGTGCCAGCCGCTCAGGTTGAGCACCGCGGCGTGAACCCGCTGGTATTTTGTGGTGAGATCGGCCCAGCCCCACCAGGGATCGTCGGGGGGATGACGCAGCCATTCGCCATACCATGGCGCGATCTTGGCGAACTCCGGCACATCGGTGATCGGCAGCCGCCGGGCCAGGCTTTCCCGCAGGGCCATCCAGGTCGAATCGATCGCGGCGTCCGTGGTGGGACCCGGCAGACCGCGCCGGGCCCGCAAGTCTGGCGCGATGTTGTACCAGATCCAGGCGGGCCAGGAGAGATCGGGCAGGCCGCCGGCGTACCAGAAGTTCGTGGGGCGGGAGAAGGTCATCGCCGGCACCATGGCCCGCAGGTGCGGCGGCGATTCCACCGCGGCGAGCCACTGCACCGCGCCGGGATAGGAGAGCCCGAAGCTCCCCACCGCCCCAGTGGACCAGGGCTGCGCCGCGGCCCATTCGATCGTGTCGTACCCGTCCGTTCCCTCCTGCTGGTACGGCAGGAATTCCCCGCCGGAGCGGTAGCGTCCGCGGACGTCCTGCACTACGACCGCATACCCCTGACTCACGGCGCGCGCAAAGATGGTGTAGTCGGTGATTGCCTCGGTCGCCGAATAGGGGGTGCGGTAGATCAGCGTAGGAAAGCGGCCGACCGAATCCGGGCGGAGCACCGTTGCCCGCAGGATGACCCCGTCGCGCATCGGCACGGCGACATTCGTGTCGCTGACCTGCGCGGTGGCGTGCGCCGCTGCGAGGAGGAGAAGCACCAGCGCGACACCAGTGCGCATGAATGAGATCCGTGATCGGGTTGGGGTGGAGCTCCAGCTCCGCCCTTCGGGGGTTAGGCATCCTCGCTTTCCCACATCGGGGCCAAGAAGACAGGGTAGGGCAGGCGTCCCCGCCTGCCCACGACCTAGTCCGCCGGCCTGATCCACGTTTCCCCCTTCACTGCCGCGTTGTTCTCATCCCGTGTGGGCCCGAGCAGCAGAATGCCGGTGATGCGCCGGGTGCGCGGGAGTGCTCAGGTCAGAGCAGCACACCTGCAGAGGTGGTGTTCAGAACACCAACGTCGGCCCCGAAGCAAACCTGGTTCTCGTTGTTGTCATTCGCATCCGGCGGCTTGGCAAGATTCCGCCGTGCACGACAAGAACCCTGGCCACGGCCAGCGCTCGGGGCGCGACGCACCCGTTGCGGCTTGGCCGGAGAGGTGGACATCACCCCGGGACTTGAGGTAGCCCTCAACCGGATGCATCGGTTCCGGTGACTGTCAGAAGGAAGACTAGGCGGGAAGGGGAGCGGGTGGGAGGTCATGGGCGGGCGAGGTGCTTGCCCCCCGACCCCTGTTCTGGAATCGCAGGGGCGGGCGGGGAGGCCTGCCCTACCCAAATCTCCTCAATCAGCAGGCCGGGATGCCCGCCCTACCCAAATCGCCTCGTTCAGCGAGGGTAACCCTTCCGCGTCGGTTTCCCCCCACTTCAACCGCAAGCTCCGGATAGCCGGCCCCCGGCGGGGGCGCTATTCTCTTTTCCATGAATCGCGAGATCACCACCCCCGCCGAAGTTGCCACCGCCTGGGAGGCAGTCACCCGCCGCGATGCCACGTGGGATGGCCGAGTGATTTACGCGGTCACGAGTACGAAGATCTACTGCCGCCCATCGTGCCCATCGCGCCGCCCGCGCCGCGACCGGGTGCGGTTCTTTCCCGACACCGCGACGGCCCGTGAGGCGGGATTCCGTGCCTGCCGCCGCTGCCATCCCGACCAGCTGCAGCCCTCGCGCGCCGATCAGGCCATCGAGCGGGCGCGGGCGCTGCTCGACGCCACGCCTGATCGCTCAGTATCGTTGGCCGAGCTCGCCGAGGCATCAGGGCTCAGTCCCTGGCACCTGCAACGCATCTTCCGCAAGGTTGTCGGCGTGTCGCCCCGAGCCTACCAGGCGGCGCGGCGGGCGGAACGGCTCAAGAGCGGGCTCCGGCGGGAGTCCAACGTCAGCCAGGCGGCCTATCTCGCCGGCTTCGGCTCGGGGAGCCGCCTCTACGAGCAGGCCCACACACTGCTCGGCATGACGCCGGGCGCATATCGCAGGGGAGGGAAGGGTATGGAGATCCGCTACACGATCGTCGATTCACCGCTCGGTCGGCTGCTCGTCGGCGTCACCGATCGCGGGGTGTGCGCGGTGGCCGTCGGTCAGTCCGACACCACTCTGGTTCGGGAATTGGCCGCCGAGTTCCCCGATGCCCACCGCACCCGGGTGGACGACGGGGCCGACGCCTGGTTGCGTGACCTGATCGGGCGGGTCGCCCGCGAAGTGAACCATCCCGGTCGCGACCGCACCATTCCACTCGACCTGCAGGGAACGGTCTTCCAGTGGAAGGTGTGGCAGGCGCTGCAAGCCATCCCCGCCGGCGAGACCCGCAGCTACACCGCGCTGGCCCGCACACTCGGCAGCCCGCGTGCCGTGCGGGCGGTGGCCGGAGCCTGCGCGGCGAACAGGGTGGCGGTTGTCGTGCCCTGTCATCGCGTCATCCGGGGGGATGGTAGTCTCGGCGGCTATCGCTGGGGCCTGCCGCTCAAGGAACGGCTGCTGGCGACGGAGCGGGCGGCGTTGGCCTGAGCGAGCAGGGGAGCCAGTTGACCAATGGCCATTAGCCATTGGCCGTTGGCCGTCGGCTTGAAGCGTACAAGATTCGCCCAACCGCCCAATCGCCCAACCACCCGTTGCACTTCCCCCAGCAGCAAGATTCATTTCGCCGGGTCGGCATCATCGGCCGGCCCGGTTTCCCTTTTCAGGAGGTAGTGCATGCGATGTCGTTCCATGACGCTGGCCCTCGCGGCCGGCGCCGCGCTGGTTTCCGGCGTCACACCACTCGTGGCACAGGTACCCGGCGCCGAGCAGCAGATCGCTGGCGCGGTGAGCGCGGCTCCCGAGGGGATGCGGGCCAAGGCAACGGTGATCGGCTATCGCAACTACCACCGCATGGCCACGCTGCGCGAAGGCACCAACGAAATGGTCTGCCTGGCCGATGATCCGAGCGAATCCAGCTGGCATGTCGCCTGTTATCACCGGGATCTGGAGCCGTTCATGGCGCGGGGGCGGGCGCTGAATGCTGCCGGAGCCAGCCGGAGCGAGATCGACAGCGTGCGGTTGGCGGAGATCCAGAGCGGCGCCATCAAGCTGCCCGACGGCCCGCGCGCCCTGTTCAACCTCTATGCGTCGGGCGACAGCGTGGATGCAGCCACAGGGCTCGCCCATGGCACAACCGCAATGCAGTCGGTGTACATCCCCTATGCCACAGCCGAAAGCACCGGCCTGCCCGCCCGTCCCGGCAACGGTCTCCCGTGGATCATGTATCCCGGTAAGCCATGGGCGCACATCATGTTGATGCGCTGAACCTCGCTGCTCACCCGTTGCCGCCGCGCGCCTGCCTCGGGAGTTCATGGACCCCATCGAACAATCCTGTTTCTGGCTGGCTGGCCTGCCCCCGCGTGACACGCGGGCGCTGGCCGCGCGTGCCGATGCGGAGATCGCGATCGTCGGCGCCGGATTTACCGGGCTGTGGACCGCGATCTTTCTCAAACAGCTCGAGCCCGGGCTCGACGTCGCCGTGGTGGAGCAGGGCATCGCGGCGTATGGCGCCAGCGGGCGCAACGCCGGGATGCTGTCGGAGACTGTCGACCACAGTCACGGCCTTGCGATTCAGCACTTTGGTCTTGAGGAGGCGCGCCGTCTCTCCGCCCTCGGAGAAACCAACGTCGCCGAACTGGCTGCGTTCCTCGTCGAGCGGGGCATCGACTGCGGTTACGAACCGACCGGACGGCTGCTCGTGGCCCTCACGCCGGCGCATCTCGAAGAGTCCCACCGCACTGTGGCGCTCGCTCGCGAACTAGGTCTCACGACCTGGCGCTTCCTCGACCAGGCGGCCATGCGGGCGGAGGTCCATTCGCCGCTCTATCAGGGCGGTGTCGCGGTGCAGGGTGGAGGAATCCTCGACCCGGCCCGTCTCACCGATGGATTGCGCCAGGAGGCGGAGCGACTGGGTGTGCGGGTCTTTGAGCGGTCCCCGGTCAGCGCGGTCGAGCCGGATGGTGATGGCGTGGTCGTCCGCACCGGGCAGGGCCGGCTCCATGCACGGCGGGCGGTTCTCGCCACGAGCGCGTATACCCATCATCTGCTCCCGGGTATCACCTGGCGCTTCATCCCGCTGTACGACTACATCCTGGTGAGCGAGCCGCTGACGAGCGCGCAGCTCGCGACCATCGGTTGGCAAGGGCGCCAGGGGATCACCGATGGGCGGACCTTCTTCAACTACTACCGGCTGACGGCGGACAACCGGGTGCTCTGGGGCACGAGCGAAGCGGCCTACTACGCCGGCAACAGCGTGGGGCCGGCCCACGATCACTCGCCACCCCACTATCAATCGCTCGAAGCCAGTTGGCGGCGCCACTTTCCCCAGCTTGCCGACCTGCGCTGGACCCATCGCTGGGGCGGCGCCATCTGCTCCACGACCCGCATGACCCCGTTCTTTGGTCACGCGCATGGCGGCCGAGTGCTCTATGGCCTTGGGTTTACCGGGCACGGCGTCGGCACCACCCGGATTGCGGGGCGGATTCTGGCGCATCTTGCGCTGGAGCGCTCCAGTGAACTGCTGCAGCTTTCGCTCGTCACCCACCGGCCGTTCCCCTATCCCCCCGAACCGCTCCGCGGTCTGGCGGTGAATGCCGTCACCCGCGCCCTCCGCCGGGTGGACGCGGGCGAAGCCCCCAATCTCATGCTGCGGGTGCTCGACCGACTCGGCATCGGGTTCAGCAGCTGATCAGATGAAGACCACCGGAACTCTCGCGCTCGCGGCGCTGGACGGCACAGCCCGGCAGGTCCCGAGCAACTCCCTCGGCCGATTCCGGCTCGACTCGGTTGCGCCCGGGATCTACACGGTACGGGTACGGGCCATCGGTTTCGCGCCGACGGTTCGCACCGAGGTCGTGGTGAGTAGCGGCAGGCCGGGCGAACTGCTCGTCACGCTGCAGGAACGCCTGGTCGAACTGGAGGAGCTGGAAGTCACCGCGCTGACCTGGTTTCCTCCCGCCGCCGATCAGCCGGCCAACACCCAGCAGCTGGGCGCCGAAGAAGTGCGCCGTTCGAGAATCTCTTCGTGGTGGACAACCTCGAAGTGCCCAACCTGAACCATTTCGGTTCCCAGGGCTCGACCGGCGGGCCGATCTCGCTGCTGAACATCGCCTTCGTGGACCAGGTACAGTTCGCCGCCGGGGGCTTTCCTGCCCGCTGGGGCAACCGGGTCGGCTCGAACACCGAAATCGCGCTGCGCGAAGGCAACCGCCAGCGTCCGGCGCAGCTATCTCGACCTGCTCTTCGATCTGGCGGGCTTCAATTTTCTGCCGCGCTACTACGATGCCACGGTGAAAGTCACTCGCCAGCTTGGCGCCGCAGACCGGCTCTCCTGGACCACCGTCGGCGCGCTCGACCGGCTGGACTTCAACAACGAGACCGCCAGCGATCGGGCCGACAACAGCCGGATCCTCCGCCTCAACCAGAAGCAGTACTTTTCCGTCCTCACCTGGCGGCACGCCGGCAGTCGTGGCAAGCTCGATGTCACCCTCGGCCGGGTCTTCACCCGCTTCGACACCTTTCAGAACGATTCGCTGGACCCCCCCTCACCAGTCTTTCAGAACCGCTCCACCGAAGGCGAGACCAGCCTGCGCGCCGACTGGCGCCAGAGTGGAGCACGGCTCGCGTGGAGTGCCGGCGGCATGGCGCGTTATGCCGACCAACTGGCGTACGATGTGGATCTTCCGGGCTCCCTGCGGCTCGATCAGAACGGCGCGCCCGCGCCACTGCGGGTGGATACAACGCTGACCGCCTGGCGCACGGCGGGCTGGGGCGACCTCACCGTCCGCTGGTCGCGCACGCTGCAGGCCGCGCTCGGACTGCGGGGCGATTACTACGATGACCTCAACGCCGCGTGGCGCGCGGCCCCGCGGTTCTCCGCCAGCCTGCAGCGAGGCGGTACGACCTTCCGCGCCTCCGCCGGGCGGTACTGGCAGTCGCCCAGCCACATCTGGACGGTGGGCGACACAGGCAACCAGGCCCGGCTGCGTCCCTTCCGCGCCGATCAGGTCGTGCTCGGCCTTTCCCGCACCGTCCGACCCGACCTGAAGTTCCAGCTCGAGGTCTACCACAAGTGGTACGGCGACTATCCCACCCGGATCTTCCGGCCCCAGTCGGTCCTCGCGCCCGCCGGCTTCGAGGATGTGAAGAGTGACATCCCCTTCGGGCTGGAACCGCTGGCGAGTCACGTGCCGGGGCCTTCGATGGCCGCGTGATCGGGACGCTGCTGATTGGCTGGCGGCCGAGTGCGGCGTGGGAACTGAGCGGGAAAGTCCGGCTGGCGAGCGGGTTGCCGACTACACCCTTCATCATGACCGGAGCAACTGCGGGTCAGCTCGACTTCAGCCGGTACAATGCCGGCCCACGACTGCCGGTCTTTCATGCCCTCGATCTGCGCGGGGACCGTCGCTGGAGCTGGCGGGGGGTACAGCTGGTGGCCTACATCGACGTGCAGAATATCTACGCGCGGAAGAACGTGTCGCAGCTGGTGTGGAACGAGCGGAAGCAGCGAGTGGAGAGCGACGAGGCCCTCGGCATCCTGCCAAGCATCGGGGTGAATCTGGAGTTCTAGGGAATCGGCGGCGGCGAGCAGGGGCTGGAAAGGGGCAGGCGAGACGCCCATCCCACAGAAGGACCAGCGCAGCATGGGCAGGCGAGATGCCTGCCCCACCACAGTCCAGTGTTGCTACCACTCACTCGCTACTCGCTCCATGTCCTGCTGCCTACTCGGGATGCATCTGGAATTCCAGGCGGGGGATGGCAGCATGCTGTGGCTGGAGTGGGACAGGCGAGACGCCCATCCCACAGAAGGACCAGCGGAGCATGGGCAGGCGAGACGCCTGCCCCACCACAGTCCAGTGTTGCTACCACTCACTCGCTACTCGCTCCACGTCCTGCTGCCTACTCGGGATGCATCTGGAATTCCAGGCGGGGGATGGCAGCATGCTGTGGCTGGAGTGGGACAGGCGAGACGCCCATCCCACAGAAGGACCAGCGCAGCATGGGCAGGCGAGACGCCTGCCCCACCACAGTCCAGTGTTGCTACCACTCACTCGCTACTCGCTCCATGTCCTGCTGCCTACTCGGGATGCATCTGGAATTCCAGGCGGGGGATGGCAGCATGCTGTGGCTGGAGTGGGACAGGCGTCCCGCCTGTCCTGGACAAGCACTCGCGCAGGAAGGGCAGGCAAACGCAGCTTTGCGCTCTCCATCACTTTTCGCCAATCGCCCAATCGCCCAATCGCCTAGTCGCCCAATCGCCCAATCGCTCTACCCCTCCACCTTCCCGATCGCCCGGTCCAGCACCTCCAGCGCAAAATCCGCATCCGCCGCGCTCAGGCACATCGGCGGCTTGATCCGCAGCACGTTGCCATCCAGCCCGCCCTTGCCCAGCAGCACGCCGAGTTCGCGGCACTGTTCCATCACCTCGAGCGTCTCGGCCTTGGCCGGTTCCCGGGTGGCCCGGTTTTTCACCAATTCGACGCCGAGCATCAGCCCCATTCCGCGCACATCACCGATCAGGCGGTGCCGAGTCATCAGCTCCTTCAGCCCCGCCTTGAACCGGCCGCCGACCAGGCGGGCGTTGGCCTGCAGCCCATCGCTGTCGATCGCTTCCATCACGGCGAGTCCGGCCGCCATGCTCACCGGGTTGCCACCGAAGGTGTTGAAGTGGATCCGCTGTTTCAGTGTCTCGGCGATCTCGCGCCGGGTGGTGACGGCCGCGAGCGGCGCGCCATTGCCGATGCCCTTGGCCATCGTCACGATGTCGGGCACCACGCCGAAGTTCTGGAAGCCCCAGTAATGCTCGCCGGTCCGGCCGAAGCCGGTCTGTACTTCATCGGCGATGCACAGGCCGCCATGCGCCCGCGCGATCGCATACGCTTCCTTCAGGTAGTTCGGCGCGCCGGAGGTGGCGCCGCCCACCCCCTGGATCGGCTCGGCCATGAATGCCGCGATCGCCCCGGGGGTGGAGTAGCGGATCAGCTCACGGATGTCGTTGGCGCTCTTGCTGGCGATCTCCTCCGGAGTCCCGCTGAACGGGCTCCGGTAGGGATCGGGGCAGATCGCGTGGTGAATGCCGGTGTTGACCTGCTGGGGGTACTTCCAGGTGTGGTGCGACGTCGCGGCCATCGTCGTGGGCGAGCCGCCGTGATAGCTGTTGCGCACGGCGACCACGTCCTGGTTGCCGGTGTAGGCCCGGGCCATCATCAGGGCGAGATCGTTCGCCTCGCTGCCGCTGTTGACGAAGTACGTCACGTCGAGCCCCGGCGGCATCCGCTGCGCCAGCGCCTGTGCCATCAGGGCGAAGTTGGGATGCAGGTAGATCGTCGTGGTGTGCTGCAGCAGCGCGAGCTGCTCCTGCATCGCCCGGGTGATCCTGGGGTGCGCGTGGCCGCAGGAGACGGTCACGATCCCGGCAAAGAGATCGAGATACCGCCGGCCCGTCTCGTCGTAGAGGTACTGCATGTGCCCTTCGACGATCATCAGCGGCTCGCGGTAGAGCGTGAAGATCGCCGGGCTGGCGTACTGTTTCCGCAGCGCGAGCACTTCCACCTTGGCCAGCCCGGTGTACGGCCGGGGCTGGTGATCGGTGGGAGGGAGGG
>Ga0163150_10004609_pt1 | contig 18319 bp, 12 predicted proteins | sample OliLakLV19P2IB_FD_148628 | JGI IMG/M metagenome (GOLD analysis project Ga0163150, IMG submission 148628) | Freshwater microbial mat bacterial communities from Lake Vanda, McMurdo Dry Valleys, Antarctica - Oligotrophic Lake LV.19.P2.IB | ecosystem: Environmental > Aquatic > Freshwater > Lake >...
GGAGACCGCGCCGCGCCGATGCACGCGCAGAATATCTTGTGGTACGCGTTATTGTGCGCCCTGGTATTTTTGCTGCTCGCGGAGCTGTTCGGATGCACCTATGTCGCGGTGATCGCGGCGTTTCTCTATGCCATGAATGAAACGAATGGCGCCGCGATAGGCTGGATTTCGAGCCGGAACACGCTGATGGTGGCGTGCGCGACGGTTGCGGTGCTGATTGCGCATCACCGGTGGCGGACTACGGGACAAGACCGCTGGGCCGTCGCTGCCGTCACGATGTTTGGGGTCGGATTGCTTTGTGGTGAAGGCGCCATCAGCGTCTGCTGCTACCTGTTCGCCTACGCTTTATTCCTGGACGCGCGCGCGTGGACCAAGCGCATCCAGCCTCTACTGCCTTATGTGGTAGTCAGCGTCGTCTATCTTGCGCTACACCGCCACTACGGTTTTGGTTCAGCGGGATCGGCGTGGTACACCGATCCGGGAGAAGACTTTTCAGGGTGGTTGCGATTGTTGAGCACAAATATTCCAATTTTGTTTTTCACGGAGCTGGTGGTTTGGCCCTCGCCGGTCCTGTCGGTCAGCCCTCCACATGTATACGCCTATTTCGCGATGATGCTCGCGGGAACGGCACTGATTCTTTTTCTGCTCACGCCCACGCTACGCGCCAGCCCTGTCGCGCGCTTTCTACTCCTCGGCGCGGTCTTGTCGCTCGTTCCGGTAAGTTCTGTGATAGCGCAACCGCGCGTGCTGACAATTTCATCGATTGGCGTAATGGCGGTTATCGCCCAGTTTATCTCCCATTGGATCAATGGGCGCCAATTTCAGCGGCTTCTTGTAATCGTGCTGGTATTGACGCTCGTAATCCGGGTGGCGGACGCATGGCTACGATTGGGCACGCTATTATTTCCGATTGCCGCGCTAATTTTGGCCGCATTGTTTTATTGGCTGTTGCGGTTTGGCAAGAAAACAGACGATTGCCTGCCCCGCCGCCGGGGAACTCGAATACTTGCCGGAGCGCTATTTTGCGTGTGGATACTCGCACACGTAATCATCGCGCCGAACTCGATGTATTTGCAGACCAGAGTCCACGGATCAGCGGGACGCAAAATGGATGCTGCGTTTGCGACGCTGCCCTCGGACGACACCGTGCGGGACAAAACTCTGGTGGTGTTGCAGGCTCCGAACGATTTCACGAGCTATTATTTCACACTCATGCGCAGCGGCGACGCGTTGCCGCTTCCAGAACACACACGCGTGTTGTCGACCGGGCTTCACCCAATGACCATTGAGCGGCCCGGCGCGAACCGGCTGGTGTTGCGCACGACAGATGGATTTATTGCGCAACGCGACCTGAGCATCTATCGCAATCACAAGTATCCCATGCAAACGGGAGAAACAATCTCAATCACGGGGATGACCGCCGTCGTTACAAAAGCGGATATTCACGGATGGCCCATGGATGCGGTATTTACGTTCGATAAATCGCTCGACGACGAGTCCATTCTGTGGTACATCGGCACGATGGCTCCGGAACGGAATCCGAAGACCGGCCGGAAGTTGAAAGTCGAACGCTATTTCCCCGTGCCCGTCCCGGCAGTGGGAGAAACGCTATCCATTGACGACCTCCTGGCGCGCAGCGAGAAGTACAAGATGGCTGTAGCGGCCGCGGAGGCGCCGGGATGACGCCGCGATGGAAATCGCTGCTGCTGTTGCTGCTCGCAATCAGCAGCGCTGCCTGCTTCGCCCCCGCGATTCAGAATGGTTTCGTGGCGTTCGATGACGACGACTACGTGTACGCGAATACCGTCGTGAGCCAAGGTCTCTCCGTCTCGGGTATCCGTTGGGCATTTACGACCGGTCACGCGGCGAACTATCATCCAATCACATGGCTGACGCACATGGCCGATGTTTCTGTCTACGGGCTGCGCCCCGCGGGACATCACCTGACCAATATCATTCTGCATTCACTGAACGCGTGTCTCGTATTCCTTGCACTTGGACGAAGCACGGACGCGTGGGGACGCGCATGGATAGCCGCTTTGATTTTCGCGATGCATCCGCTGCACGTCGAATCCGTGGCGTGGGTATCAGAGCGGAAAGATTTACTCTGCGCATTGTTCATGCTCTCAGCCCTGTACATATATGGCGGCTATGTTAAAAACCGATCTTGGCCGGGGTATGCAATGTTGTTGACGGCCTTTGCACTCGCGCTGTTGTCGAAACCGATGGCGGTCACGTTGCCGTTTCTCCTGTTGGTTTTGGATTATTGGCCCTTCAACCGTTTCGCGAATCCGGCCCTTGGCGATACTTTGCCTTTGCGAGTCCGCCGGTTACTTCGTGAAAAGGTTCCTCTTTTCGTGTTGGCGGCGTGCTCTTCGTTCATTACGCTTATCGTGCAAGCGCGCGGGGGAGCAATGAACCCGCTCGACCATTTGCCGTTGGGTGCGCGACTGGGCAATGCAGAGGTCGCATACGCGCTGTACCTTTGGAAATTCGTTTGGCCCCTGCACCTCTCCCCCATTTACCCACATCAAGGTTCATCACTGGCTTACTGGAAAATTGTTCTTGCGTGCGTGACCCTCGTGTGCATCTCGGTGATCGCATGGCGCGCGCGCCGGCGCGCGCCCTTTGTTCTCGCTGGGTGGCTGTGGTTCATCGGGATGCTCGTACCCGTCATCGGCGTTGTGCAAGTCGGGTATGCCGCAATGGCGGACCGTTATATGTACCTGCCGATGACCGGTATCCTTATCGCCGTGGTTTGGGGTTTCGCACTGCTATATGAAGCTTACGCGACATATGCGATACGCGGCGCGATAATCGCCATCACCATTTTCGCGTTCGGAGTGTGTGCCTTTCTAACCCAACGCCAGGTCCGCGTATGGCATGACAGCGAATCGTTGTTCAAGCATGCGATAGCCGTCACAGAGGACAACGCCGAGGCATACGCGCACCTTGGCGTGGTTTATCTCGGCCAGAATAGACCGTCAGAAGCGATATCCGCATTGGAGTCCGCGACTTTGATCCGGCCAGAAATGAAACAGGGATGGACAAGTTTAGGCGTCGCGTACCGCATGGTGAATCGTTTGCCGGAGGCTATCGAGGCGCATAAGCGCGCGCTCAGCATCGATTCCAATGATGCAATGGTCCATTCAAATCTTGGATACGCTTACGCGCAGTCAGGGAACATTGAGCTGGCGGAAGAGCATTGGCGCGAAGCATTGCGGATCGATCCAGAGCACGAACCTGCGCGAAGAGGTCTGGCGAAGTATGGGGAGAATCTTGGATTTTAGATTTTGGATTAAATATAGCAACATGCTCGTGCTCGTAATCGTGTTCGGAATAGAATTCACTCTCTCGCTGTTAGCGATCAGCCCCGCTTGCGATTCTCCACTTCTTCAATCCTGTTGCGCGTGGCAAGACGCAGGGCCGTGCGGAACGTGCGCGGAAGATGGCGCGCGGCGAAGGCAATCAGTTTGCCGTGTCCGGTGATCGTCGCCTCAAACTGTCGACGATGGATTGCGTTGATCATCGCACGCGCGGCGCGCTCAGCTGGCATAACGAGAAACGATGGGGCCGGGTCTTTACGCTCGTCCTTGAATACGCCGTCGTTGTCCGTCCGCCGGATATTGCTTTCGACAAGACCCGGATTGATGCACGTCACCGAGATTCCCTTCGCCGCGAGGTCGTAGTGCAAACACTCCGCGAGCCCGCACACGGCAAATTTGCTCGCGCAATACGGCGCCGACGCGGGCATTCCGGCTCGACCCATGACACTCGATACTATGGCGAGACGGCCCTTGGTTTTTTCGAGGTGTGGCAAGCATGCATACACCGTATTAAGAACGCCGAAAAAGTTCGTGTCAAATTGCCGGCGGAAGTCAGCGGTGTTTAAACGCTCGAACGCGCCGCTAACGCCAAACCCCGCATTCGCAACTGCCACGTCGATTCCACCGAATTGTCCGGCGGCCGATGCGACCGCGGCGCAAACGCTGGCCTGATCCGTGACGTCGCAAGTCAGCGATACGGCCGTGCCTCCATTGGTTGTAATGGTAAGCGCGATTTCTTCCAATGCGCCGGCGCGGCGGGCCGCCAATGCGACCCGCGCGCCTTCGCGAGCAAATTCACGGGCAAGCGCCGCGCCGATACCTGAAGAAGCGCCGGTAACGAAAATGGCTTTTCCTTCAAATCGGGGGTGCACTGCGAACAGTTACAACGCGTTCGCGCCGGCTGTGGCGCAGGCGTGATCATTCTCGACTGTGGACCCGGAAACGCCAATGCCGCCGACCACCACGCCCTCTGAGTTGGTGAGGGGAACGCCGCCGGGGAACGTGATGAGGCCGCCGTTCGAGTGCTCGATGTTATAGAGCGAGCCGCCGGGTTGGCTGAGGTTGCCGATGGCGCCAGTCGGCATATCGAAGAATCGCGCGGTGCGCGCTTTTTTGATCGATATATCGATGCTGCCAATCCACGCGCCTTCCATTCGCGCAAACGCTTTGAGATTTGCGCCCACGTCCACCACCGCGATGTTCGACTTACACCCCAGTTCCTCGGCCTTTTTCTTTGCCGCCGCGACGGCGCGTTGGGCGCCATCAAGGCAAATGTCATTTGTCGCGAGACCCGTATACTTGCTGGACATGGAACACCTCCCTTTATGAATTCATTGGATTGATCGGTTGTGGACAACGCAAACACTACCAGCCCATGACTCATCCGTCAAGACTGCCGCGCGGCTTGTATCCCGCGGGTGAATTGGGCAGGATCATGCCTGAATCGGAGGCCCAATGAGCGAATCTGTCTGGACGATTGAGAACAAGACCGTAGTAATCACCGGCGCCAGCAGTGGCATTGGGGAAGCCACGGCCATCGAGTTGGCGCGCATGGGCGCGCACGTGGTGCTCATGTGCCGGGACAAAGGCAAGAGCGAGCAAACGCTTGCGGATATCCGTGAAGCGGTTCCAAACGCCCGAGCCGACGTTGTTCTTGCCAACTTCGCGTCGCAGCAAGACGTGCGGTCCGCGGCGCACGAAGTGCTCACGCGCTTCGATGCGGTTCACGTGCTGATCAACAACGCAGCAACTGTTCAGGGTAAACGCCACATCACTGATGACGGCATCGAAATGCAGTTTGCGGTGAACCATCTCGCGCCATTTCTGCTTACAAACCTTCTGTTGCCGCGAATCATACGGTCCGCGCCTGCGCGAATCGTGAACGTGTCTTCGGACATGCACCAGAATGCGCGGATCGAGTTCGACGACCTGCAGAGCGAGCGTTCTTATTCAGGCATGCGGGTGTACGGGAACACGAAGCTGGCCAACATTTTGTTTACATACCAACTCGCGCGAAGACTCGAAGGCGTGAACGTCACCGTGAATTGCCTGCACCCGGGTGTGGTCGCGACCGGCATCGCCCGCGACATGATGTTTCCGATCAACGTGCTCGCCAGGGCCGCCGGACTTTTTATGCTCTCCCCAGCGAATGGCGCACAGACATCCGTATTCCTGGCGGCTTCGCCGGAGGTGTCGGGTGTAACCGGGAAATACTTTGTGAAGAAGAGGGAGCGACCCTCCTCTCCGCTTTCCCATGATGCGGAAAGCGCGCGCAAACTGTGGGAAATCAGCGCCCGGATGACCGGGTTGCCGGAGAGTTGAAGCGCGGCGTGGCACGCCTTACGATCACGCCATTCAACACCGGTGGATCCCATGCCCGACAACACAGCCTTTGACCTGACGCGACGCGGCTTTCTGGCCACTGCCGGGGCGAGCGCGATCACGGCAGCCGCCAGACCTTGCCGGGTTGGCTCGTCTACGCGGCCACCGAACATTGTCTATCTGTTCAGCGATGAACATCGTTGGCAATCCATGTCGTTTACGGAGTTGCCGCAGGTACACACGCCAAACATGGCGCGGCTTGCAGAGGAAGGCGCGCAAAGCTCTCACTGCATCAGCAATTATCCCGTGTGCTCTCCGTATCGGGCGATATTGCTGACGGGACGTTGGCCGCATGAGACCGGCGTCATTGACAACGATCTTCCGTTGCGTTCGAGTGAGGTTACGCTCGGCACGGTATTTAAGGAGGCGGGATACCGCACGGGGTATATTGGCAAATGGCACCTCTGGGGTCCGCGCGCGGAGCCATTTGGATTCGACCATTCGCTGATATGGGACAAGACGAATATTCACTGGGATTCATCGGTGTACCATCCGGCGAACGGCGAACCCGTCACGCCCCGGGGATACAATGCGACGCTGATGACGGACCAGGCGTTGGATTTCATTGAGGTGAACCAGCACGATCCGTTCTTCCTGGTCGTTTCGTGGAACCCGCCGCATGCGACGTTCACTGATGCGCCGGAATCGAAGCAGGCGTTATACCCGCGGGACTATTTGCCGTATCGCCCTAATTGGCGCACGGGTGACGCGCCGGGCAACGACAGCGGAAACCAAAAGATTTTTAAGGATAACGGTTGGCCGCACTATGAGGGGTACCATGCCCATATCAGCGCAATCGATGATGAACTAGGGAGGGTCCTATTGAAGTTGGAGGAATTGGGGCTGCAAGAAAACACAATCGTGGTATACACATCCGATCACGGATCGCAATTCGGGTCGCATGGCGTCGGAGGTAAACGCCAGCCTTTCGACGAATCCATCAGGGTGCCTTTCTTGATCCGGTGGCCTGGACGGATTCCCGAGGGAGAAACGACCGATGCGCTTTTCGGGTCAATTGACATCATGCCCACGCTGTGCGCGCTAGCGAGCATCGACGTTCCGGAAACCTGCCGCGGTAATGATTTCTCCGGCCATTTTACCGGTAGCGGCGGCCCAAACTCCGAGTCGCAATTCATCATGCACATCGCTAAAGAAAAGGCGTCGGGCAAGAAGAACCATCCCGCGCCCATTTTTCGCGGCGTCCGCACACGGCGGCATACCTATTTTATGACCGACGACGGAACGCCCGTGCTGTTTGACAACCGAAGGGACCCGTATCAACTTGAGAATATCGCTAAATCGCGCCGCGCACGGCGCGTCCGCGAGGAGTGTGAAGCAATGACTCGCGCGTGGTTGCGAGAGGCGCACGATCCATTTGTTCTTCGCGGGGTCCGTGCATGATCCAACCGCGCAAGGACGAAACCGCACGGCTTCAGAACCTGATGGAAATGCTGCGGGAAATCAGCCGGGACCCGGACCCGGTCTCCTCCGTCACGCGGTTTCGCGGAACGTTCAGCAAGCTGTATGGCGACCGCGGAATGCTTTCCGTATCGCGGCGTGGCCTTGATGACGGGCTCTATCGCGTGGTGCGCATACTTCATCACCGGGACATCGACAAGGTGCAGTTTCCAAATATCGAGTTTGCCGGACCACAGGCGCCCATCCGATCCGGCGGCATCATTGGCGATGTCATCAATGACGATCTTCCGAAAGTAATTCGGGATTTAAACGTCGAGTATGATCCGGTAATGGGATTGCATCTCTCCCCGTACCGCATGCTGTTGGCTACACCAGTATTTGACGGCGGACGCGCGTTGAACTGGATGATTTTCCTGGGCACGAAACCAGACTCTTTCCGCACCGCCGACATTGAATCGCAGATTCTTCAGGCAAACCTGTTGGGTGGCATGACCAACAGCAAACGCGCGGCGAAGGAATTGTTCGAGGCAACCGCGCAAATTCATCACGAGGTCGATGAAATCGCGAGCATCCAGCGCGGACTATTACCATCGCCGCTGCCGGCGGTGCCAGGGGTCCAACTGTGCGCCGTACATGACAGTTTTGATCGCGCGGGCGGGGATTATTACGACGTGTTTCCCGTCGGTCTGCCGGAGGGCGCCGACACCGCGGACCATGCGGGCCCGTGGGGGATTATGATTGCGGACGCATCCGGGCACGGCCCGTCCGCGGCGGTTGTGGTCGCAATGCTATCGACGCTGTTGCACGCGCGCTCCCGCGCGACACAACATCCCGGAGAATTGCTCGGCTATCTGAATCGGCATTTGGCAAACAAGCCAATTCATGGTTCATTCGTTACGGCATTCCTGATGTTTTATGATCCGCGCGAGCGTGAAATGCAGTATGCATGCGCAGGCCACAATCCACCGCTATTGAATTCGGGCGGCACGGTGCAACATTTGGATGCGGTGGGAAGTTTTCCGTTGGGGATAGATCGCAACGCGCGCTATGAAAACGCAAAGGTGCAGTTGAAGTCTGGCGACACGATGCTGCTCTATACCGACGGCATAACGGAATTGCGGTCGTCCGATGGTGATTTTTTCGGCGAAGAACGGCTGGAAAGGGCGATGCTGCATGCGGCGCCGGGCGCAGACACGGTGATCGAAGCCGTGCGGGAGAGCATGCGAAACTATCAGATGGGGCTGCGGCCCGCGGATGATCAGACGATGCTCACGATGCATGTCTGTTAAGGTATATGGAACTCAATGAGTTTCAAGCGCGCTGTTAGAAAACATTTGTAATCTGGACCCAGAGCCAACGGACGATATACTGGACCCACCGCCGGAATTGAGGCCACGCGATATACAGCACGATAAGAATCGAGGCGATCCCCACCCAGCTCGTAAGGATGCGCCTCGTGTATCGCAATAGCGTCGAGAAAGTGCCGCGTGCCAATGACCACGCGCGCCGGCCCGCAGCGGTGAGCATCCACCCCAAATCACTTTCCGATACGATGCCCCGGCTGCGCCGGGCGAGCCCGTCGGGCGAGCAATCGAGAATCATTAGTGTTTGGCCGACCTGGACCATGCCGCCGCTGCGCACAACGCGCGAGCGAAGTGTGCCCGTGGGCCGGCCATCGACGTAGATGGGCCGGTCCCGCACTTTGCGGATGCGGTATCCGTCAGAGACAACTGTGACCAATGCGTGAAGGTCCTCGATGCCCTTGTCGAGCCGCAACGCGACGGTGCAGCCGCTGTCATGCCCGACATGGAACGGCGCGCGGACAATGGGAAACTCCGAGCCGTCTTCCGGGCCGTTGACGACGACAAAGCAGTCGGCTTGACCTGCGGCCCTCATGCGTTCACCAAACCTTTCGGCACGAGAGTTTCACCTTTGCGAAAAACCAGCTCTTCGTTTTCAACAAGCACTTCGATTGTATCGCCTTTTGCGAAGCGGCCCGCGATCAGCATTGCGCTGATGGGATTCATGACCAGGCGTTCGACCGTACGGCGCAATTCGCGCGCGCCAAAATCGGGATTGTACCCGCGAGCCGCGAGATGCTCATAGGCCCCCTGAAACACGCGCAGGCGAATGCCGTGTTCGTGCAGGCGTTTGTTCATTTCACCGAGCGTAATCCGGAGCATGGTCCGGATGTCCTCGAAGAGCAGCGAATAGAATGGGACGATTTCGTCAACGCGATTGATGAACTCAGGCCGGAAATGATTGCGCAGGGTAGCCATCAGCGCATCGTCTTCCGTAAGCTCGGTATTGCGGTGGAGCAAATCGGCGCCGATATTGGACGTAAAGATGATAATACAGTTGCGGAAATTCACGTTCCGTCCCCGTGAGTCCTTGAGTCTGCCTTCGTCGAGAATGGGTAGAAACACATCGAAAATGCGGCGGTGCGCTTTCTCGATTTCGTCGAAAAGGATGATTGAAAATGGCGCATTGCGGACTGCCTGGGATAGCCGCCCTTCTTCTTCGCTGCCGGCGTAGCCCGGCGGGGCGCCAAGCAGGCGCGAGACCGAATGTTCTTCCACATATTCAGACATATCGAATGTCGTGAGATGTTTCGACGAGCCGTAGAGCATGTCGGCGAGTGTTTTTGCGAGTTGGGTCTTTCCCACGCCGGTAGGTCCAAGGTACAACATGACGGCTTCGGGCCTGTTCGGGTCCGCGAGCCCGGCGCGTGCTTTCTTAACGGCGGCAACCGTTTTATCGACGGCATCATCCTGGCCGATGATGCGTTTGCGCAACCGGCGGTCGAGATCGGTGAGCCGGACGCGCTCATCCTGCGTGATTTCTTCGATGGGTATGCCGGTCATCCGGCTGACTACTTTTCGCACGTCATGCGGCGTAACCTTCTCGGCGAGGGGTTGGGCCGAATCGCTGTCGAAAGCAGCCGGCATACTTTTTGCCGCGAAGGCTTTCAACCGGTATCGCGCGCATGCCTGGTCGAGTACATCAATTGCCTTGTCCGGAAGCTGACGGTTTGGCATGTACCGTTCCGACAAGGAGATCGACGCGTGCATGGCCTTCCGGCTGATTCGGACGCCATGATGGTGTTGGAATCCCGCGCGCAGATGGTTCAACACTTCCCACGTCGCCGCGGGCGATAGCTCATCAATGCGCAGCATCTGGAACCTGCGCTCGATGGCGGGGTCTTTTTCAATAAACTTCCGGTATTCCTGCAGCGTGGTGGCGCCGATGCATCGCAGTTCGCCCCGCGCCAAGGCCGGCTTCAACAAATTCGCGAGGTCGGCCGATCCTCCTTCGACGTTTCCCGCGCCCATGATGAGATGGATTTCATCGATGAAGAGAACAGTCGAAGGGTCTTGCCGCAACTCTTCCAGGAGCCCCAGCAGTTTTTCCTCAAACGCGCCGCGGTATTGCGTCCCTGCGACGAGCGCGGCCATGTTTAGCTCAAGAAATCTTGTTCCGCCGAGAATACCGCCGCCGTTGCGGCCCCGAAACGCCGCAAGCGCGAGGCCCTCTACAATGTGGGTCTTCCCCACGCCGGCTTCGCCAACGAGAATAACGTTATTCTTCGTTTTTCGTGAAAGTATCTCAGTGATGGAGACAATGTCCTGCTCGCGGCCAATGGCCTTTTCAAGCGACCCGACCGCCGCAGCTTCACTGAGATCGCGGGTTAACGCATCCAGGACCGAGGCGCCGTTGGTGTGAGCGTTCGCGTCGTCACCCATTAGAAGATCCGGCAGCTCGCGCGAATCGGCCTGCCGTTGCGCGAGCGCTTTCGCTGGTTTGGCCGCCGGTGCGACGGACACAACCGCGGGCTTCCCCCGGCTGCCGCGCATGAGCTCGGTGCGCAACAACGCGATCATCTCGCCGCGGGGCAGGAGGAGCCGGTCAAACGCGCGGGACGGCGCGGCATGGGCGTCCGCCAAGATGGCCAACAAGAGATGGCCGGCGCCTGCATTTCCGCTGCTCAGGCGCTGCCCCAGTTTGGCCGCTTGCGTCGCGACTGCCGCGCACCGTGGCGTGTAAAAGACTTCGGGATGCGCGAGCGGCATGTCGCCTTTCCACCGCTCCCGGGTCATCTCGTGGGACGCGGCGCGCATGGCGGCGATATACTTGCTCACAAAACTGTGCGGCAGTAAATCGGACTTGATGAGGATGCTTTCAAACAGGTGCTCTACGCCGACGTACATCTGGCCGCGTCGTAAACTGATAGCTGTTGCGTCATCCAGAAGCGCGTTGACTTCCTGGGATACGGGGACCTGCACTTGTGAGGTGTATCCTACTTCGCGGCGCCGCCGCCACGGTTGCATATTGCCGGCAACGACACCCGGAATTCCAACCCGTGGGTGGTTGCGCGCTCATAGTAATACATGGACAGCGGGCGTCTACGCAACTGCGGCGAGAAATCAGGGCAATCGCGCTTAAATCCCAGGTACTTGCGTGAGGCCAAGAAAAGCGCCACTGCCGATGTGTGCTCGGAGGCGTTGCGCAAATTCCGCGCGGAGCGCCTTGGAGTGCGGCGGCGAGTAGCTGCCGCTTTTCATTTCCTGGCAAAATCGCTTCGCAATTAAACGCGATTGATTTGGTTTCGGTTCACGTGCGCATGAAGCTTGCGAATTTATTCAGGCATCCGGTTATCCGAAGTGAAAGCGGCGCTGACACGCCGCAGTCCAAGGCGCTGCGCGCGGCCAAATGACGTATAGTCCGCAATTAAGCGTGATTGTCCTGGGCGAGAAATGGTGAAAAGTCTACGGAAAGATGTAGTAGGGACTAATTAACGTACACGCTGCGGCGGAACCGTTGAAGCTTTTAAGGAATGGCTTCTTCGCGGGTCTCGTACCAGTGACGCCAAGCCGCGGCATTGTTCTTGATCCAATCCAGGACAGCGTCACGGCCGAGGTCATGACCGGCTTTCTCGGATTCAATCCACTTGTGCCGTTCGATTTCGGCGCGCTGTTCTTCAAGTAACTGGCGTTGACGGCCTTCGCGCCAACGGACTGCGTAATTCGCGCACCAATCGCGTTGGGCCTCAGCCACATTCACTTCAAACCCACGCTCGTCGCACAAGTTCTGACGGTGGCATTCGACAGCCTGCCGTTCCGCATGGGTTAACTTGTCAGTCATCACACTTGCCCTCGGTTCCAGCCTATCCGACTGGACTCCGGCGGCTTAGAAGCCGCCCCACTTCCCCGAACCGTAGGAAGATGTTACCACAAGTGGGCAGTTTGTCCAGAGGATTTTGGAACTTTTCACCGAATCTGTCTTCTATCTATTCTACAACCTGATCTTTGGTTTCCTTACAACAGGACGGAATTTCGCGGCCAACTATTCATATGTATTCATAAAGCCTTGTACTGCTTATAGATATGCAAATTGCGATTCTGGGCTCAATTGACAAAATTAACACGCTGAAATCAAAGCCACTCTTGTCAAGGTGTGTTCATTTGGCAGTGTGTCGGGCATGTCCATTATTTTTGACAGGACATGATCCGAGTTGTCTGGCCAGTATCCCGGTAAAACGCGTTGCAATGACGTAGTTCGCCTCGCATAATGCGGATACGAAGGAGGACATTGTCGTGCAGGAAACAGCAGTCGAACGCGTATACCCTTGGAAAGACACTATCGACGGGCATGAGATCACCTTTGATTTGATGCGGCGGGAGGATCGCGACGGGCTGGTTGAATTTGCCCAATCGCTGCATCCCGACGACCTCATGTTTTTGCGTCTGGACATTACGCAACCAGAAGTCATTGATGACTGGCTGAAGAATATTGAAGAGGGAAGGACGCTAACCGTACTTGCCCGAGACGCGGGCCGAATTATCGCGTATGGCACGCTGCACTACAATGAAACATGGTGGACGCGGCATCTGGGCCAGATTCGAATTCTGGTCGAGGGTGAACGCCGTAAATTGGGCATCGGACGCAAACTCGCCGTGGAGCTGTTCCAGCTTGCGCGCGAGAAAAAACTGCACCGCCTCTTCGTTCAACTCGCGGCCGATCAACCCCGGGTCCGCCAGTTGTTCGAAGACCTCGGATTCCGGGCCGAAGCGCTGCTAACCGATTGGGTCATCGACCGGGACAACCGCACGCACGATTTGCTGATCATGTCGCATCACGTCGGCGATTTTAGTTAGTGAGGCTGTCTTTGTAAATCTGCTCAGGATTGGAGCGGAAGTTATTCCAGCGAGACGCGGTCAAACGACATTCCGTCGCAATAATTGACGAAATTCTCGCGAGTTCTCGCAACCCAATCGAAAACCAGTCGACGGACTGGCAGCGTTGAGTTTCAGGATTTACCGCGGATTAAAAATCATGCTTAAGGAAGCTGCCATGTCCAGCCTTGCAGTTGAAGGGCATCGATCACGTTCATAATCGAACATGCGACCGTCTTTTCCCCATTTCCTCCGATAACAATTCCAACGATCACATTGTTTGGTCCTACTACCAATGCGCCGCTATCGCCCTTCGCACTGATACTCTCCTTGGTGATAAAAACATCGTTAAACGTATGGCCTTCACAATTAATCGTTTGTGAAATCTTTTCAATGACGGATGACTTTACAAGGGTAGTTGCACCACTTTTTTTTACTTTCATATCCTTGACCGGTGAGGCAGGATTACCCTGTTTTCCTATACCATCGATCGTGTCTGTTATGTTTTCGGGGTCACCAATATCAGGATCGTAAACCTCAGCGATTCCGGCGTCGCATTTGCTATTGGCAGGCGTCGTCCACGGCGCGGCCGTTTTAACGATGGTAGCAAAATCTGGTCCGCTCTTTGGCTGCGAAATTCTGTCCCCGATCCCATGTGTTCCGAATTCATCGAGAACATGCGCGCTCGATATTAAATGTCGTTCGTTAGTTGTGCTTATTACAACGCCTCCAAGGGTGCCCAGGCTTCCGCTACCCGTTGGGCTTATGCAATTGCCGCCTCGCACAGGCCGTTGGTGGAAGCAGTTGCCCTGTTGAAAGGTAAATAGCGGGGTTTGGATTGTGAAGGTTGGAATATCGTATTGCTCGCCCAAGAGCGTCACTGAAACTGATTTGGGAATCGATTTTAGGGGATAGCCGGGCTCCAACATGAACGTTACAAATACTTTTTGGGCTGCGTCATCGACGTCGACTCCCAGACCATGTACGCCTTTAATCAGATTATCGCTTTCGGAAAATTGGACAAATAGTTCTGGTGCAAGAGCCAAAAGTTCTAAAAAAGGGTCAGAGTATGGTGGAAGAATCATGATTTTATTATCCTCTTTGTACGGCATCCGCAATTTTAAAATTTTAGCAAGGATCACTCATGGCCGAGCAACCCCCTCCGGAGACCTGCTCACAGTAGTCCGCCATTTGCGCCAATTCAGTATTGCACACCCCATTCAGACAGCATTTCCTGTTTCCACCTTGATTAAAGACGTACGGCGCTGGGAGAAATGCCGGTGGCGGGCCACCCCGAGGGTTTACTGTATGTTTCCGATTACGGTTAGGGCGAAGCACGCCCAGGTCTTTCGCGACCTGCAAAATTGAAAATGTTTGCGGTGCCTGTTGCACAACGACAGCAGCTTTTTGGCAAAATAGTTTGCCAAACGTCATGCTTCTAAGAGGCTTGAGGACGTTATCTTCCGGATCGGGGAACGGATGGTCCCATAGGGACAAAGAATTGTATGGCTGCATACCGAAAAGGTATCGCAGCCGATCTGCATCTCCGACAGCTATTCCAACGTGGCTGAGTGGGATGTACACACCACTTTGCCGCAACACATTCAGCAAGGTCCCGTCGGTCGCTTCGTCATGATTGTCGGCCACATGTTCCCGGCTGACCATGAGCTCTTCCATTGTTCGAGACAGCCACGGCCTATCGGTGCCGTTGATCGCAGCAATAGCATCTCGCGCAAATCCCGGTAAAATAAATTTTTTTGTCACCGAGAGGGGTTTATCTATGGTGTCTCTGGCAGCGTTCAACCGCGCAGCGATGAGTTCCGTCAAGACGTCGCGTAGCGGTTTACAATAGATATCTCCCAAAGTCCAAGGTCGCCCAACGTCGTCGTTGTTCGCCATAAACTGGGCCAGCCGGCAATTCGGCCCCGCTTCTTTTGCGTATTTCATTTCATAAGCCATGCATTTCCCTTTCCTTTTACAGACGCTATCTTGTCAATGGCAATTCCTATGCAGGATTCATCCTCAGCGTGATCTTACGGGGCTGAAATTCTCCCCGGTTAACATCCAGAACGAGTTGCTTGTTAGCATCACTCCCAGTTGTTTCCACTAAACTTTCGCCGATGCGCTCAAAGATTGAGTGGTCAATAATCGGAATTGCGTTCTGCGCCGTTACCCAGTCTCCCGTGGCTAATCCGAAGGCAGCCAATTGTTCCTTAAAATGTTCGTTATCATTTTCACCAATCCATACCCCGTTCAACGAGTCCGGATTTGCTGTTTGTGCGCCAATTTCGGATGAGTATTGCTGATGCCTGATAAAAGCCTCTGGCTGCCATTGCGCCATGTCGCGCTGATTAGTGGAAAAGAACTCTTGTGTCAGTTGGCGGTCTAGATTTCGAGCAATGGTTTCCGTGACGGGCGCGACCAATCGGCATTGCAATGTGCGAGCAACGCCATGACGATTGAATTTGAATTCGACTCCGTGGGGCCCATCGGGTTTCCGTGCCAAGTCCGATGCCATTGTGGCGAATTCAGATGAATTGATTGGCGCGCCATTTAGCGCGACAAGTTCATCGTGCCGTTGGAAGCAAAGCCGTGCAAGGGCGTTGTACACCTCGCCAGTGACGGGTAAAGTCGCGTTTTGCTCCCCATGGACCGCGTCCGTAAGCATGAGAAGCGCTTTCGAAATGATTTCCGGGGTGGAAGCGACTACAACCGCAGGAAATGTTGAAGGAGGTTCAATTGGGTTTGCAACTTGATCGCGGCGCATCAATGCCAGCATCTCACTGTCCAGCATCTTTCGAGAACCGGTCGGCGGCATGGATTTCCAACTTAACGGGGTAAACTCATAGACGGTCCCAGAAACTGAGGCGGCAAGAAACGATGACGAATCTCCTACAAATGAACCGTCGATGAGATAGTCGGAGCTGTTTGCGAACGCCAATTCACTACCAGTGGAAGCAGATACAACGCGGACTCCCACCTGAGACGCCAGGAAGAGCCGTGAACTGTCTTTGGAGAAGGAAATGGCACGCACGTTTTCGGGCCCGTTAATTGTTCTGAATTCGTCTCCATTCTGAACGTCCCAGAGACGAACCGGTTGCTGATCTCCAGACGTCGCTAGCAATGCCCCATCATTGCTGAACGCCACGCAGAAGACTGCGCCGCCTTTGCACTTGAAAGTACGGAGTTCCCGCCCGGTCGCTGCTTCCCACAACTTAACCGTACCGTCTTCCGACGCCGTAGCAATCAGATTGCCTGCGGTATTGAACGCGACGTCTTGTATCGTATCGGTGTGTCCCGTGAACGAACGAATTTGCAACCCGGTTTGTGCATCCCACAATCGGGCTGTATTGTCCCATGAGCCGCTGAGAACATGGGCGCCGTCTGGGCTAAAACTGACGCACCTCACACCGCCATCATGCCCGGTAAATTTGGAAACTATTTGTTGGGTTTCAATGTCCCAGACCATCGGCGTAAACTCGTCGAGTACCGCGACGACACGTTTGCCGTCAGGGCTGAACGACGCGTCGATTCCACCATTGAAGGCGTAGCTGGCGAACTCGGCGACGATTGCTCCGTCTTTTACCCGGCGTATTTCCATTGTCCTATTGGCGAGAACAATTGCCGCAAGCTGTCCATCCGGCGAAGTCGAAAGTTTTTTAATAGGCCATTCATAGGATGCTAAAACGCGCTGGCCGGGTGAGGCTTTTGATTCCCAAACCTTAACGGACTGATCGAATGCGGCGGAAACAATACGGTTGCCATCGGGGCTGAAATCCGCCGTTAACAAATAGTCCGCATGCCCCTGCAGGGTGTTAGTCAGATTACCAGAAGCGGTATTCCAAACCTTCAAGGCGCCATCGCGCGACATTGTTAAGATAAATTCGTTCGTGGAGCTATACCGCGCCGCCGCAACGGACTGCCCATGATCGAGTGTCAGTACGGTCTTTCCTGTATCAATCTCCGTTATTTTCGCAAAGCTGTCATCAGAACTGGTGAGCAAGTGAGAACCATTTTGAGAGAATTGAACGCTTCTGATGAACCCGGTGTGAAGTCGGTATTTGCGGGTCGTTCCAGCCGGCACATCGACGAGTACAATGTCTGTGCCGTCGGCCACAGCGAGTGTTTGTCCATCATAACTTAATGCCGGGTCTGTGCCTTGGATTGACAAGACCTTTGAGTTATCCGATGAATTCCAGATCGTAACAACTCGTCGATACGCTTCGGTTTCGCCTTCAAAATTTGGATCGGCGCCGCAGGAAACCAGAAATTTTCCGTCCGCGCTGAAATACGCGACACTGGCTCCCTCTGAAACGTCCTCTATTGCGCCGATTTGGGCGCCAGTCGTGCAATCCCAAACCCTTATGCTTCCGTCGTTTGAAGTCGACACAAGCCGGGTACTATCGGGACCAACATCGAACGATGAAACCAGCTCACGATGACCCACCATGCGGACCAGCAGCTTCCCCGTCTGGGTGTCCCATATTCGAATGATATTATCCTGGCCGGCTCCAACGATTTTAGTTCCATTGTTGAAATAGCGATGCGCACGAATTCGTGCGGCTTCCTCTGTTATTTCAAAGGTTTTCTTCCCCGTTTCTGCGTCCCAAATTTCGATTGGCTTATTTCGGGATATAGTCGCAATGCGAGTTCCGTCCGGGCTGTACGCGGCGCCGACGCAATCATCGAGCGTGAACTTTTCGAGGTAACATCTATTGAGCAGGTATCCCCATTCCCAATTGCGCAGGCCGGGATTGGTGGCCCAGAGTGTTTCGCGGGCGAGTTTGTAGTTATTCTGGCCCATGTACGACTGGACCAGATGCACTTGATTGGCGTAGTTTTCGTCCTCGGCGCGGGCGTGTTCGCGAACAGCGATGTTTCTCGCATTGGAGACATTCACATATGAATACACCCCGAGCCCAAGCAGCGCGAGCACAAACGCGGCCACAGTGTTGACCATCGTGCGGTGGCGCTGGTAGTAGCGGCGGAGGACTTCGGTGGTTTTATACGCGTATGCGC
>Ga0163150_10004610_pt1 | contig 18316 bp, 12 predicted proteins | sample OliLakLV19P2IB_FD_148628 | JGI IMG/M metagenome (GOLD analysis project Ga0163150, IMG submission 148628) | Freshwater microbial mat bacterial communities from Lake Vanda, McMurdo Dry Valleys, Antarctica - Oligotrophic Lake LV.19.P2.IB | ecosystem: Environmental > Aquatic > Freshwater > Lake >...
GACCAGCTCGCCGCACCCACCTGCGACAACCCGTCGATCAGTTCCTCCAGCCGACCACCCTTCGGCGTCGCCGTCATCACATGCACCACTGGAACAAGCCCGCCGCCGCCAATCGATGGGATCTCCCGCCGCGAGATGATCCGCACGCTCAGCGCCCACCCCTCCTTGCGGGCCCGCTCGATTCCCTGTACCTCGCCCGCGGCCATCACCCCCGCGCCATCCATCACCCCGACACTCTCCCCGACCGCGACCCGCTTCACCCGGATCGCGTGCGTCGCCTCATCGCCGGTCACGGCGAGCAACTCGCCGACTTTGGGAATCGCACTATCGATGAACAGGCGGTGCATGGGCCACGATATGAAAGGCCGAACATCGGCACCGTTCCGGCTCAACATCCGAATAACCCAACGATGTCGCCTGTTGGGGCTTGAGTCGGGTCGGGTGACAGACGATGATGAGCGATTCGGACCATCGAGCCGCAAGGCACGATCCCTTCCTAGTGCGCGTCCCATGCCGGACCAACCTCCTCCAACTACTCCTCCTTCCGCGGTGCCCGCGCCACCGATCCAGGCCGGTCTGGATGCGGCCGTGGATGCACTGGTCGCTGACGCTGGAGAAGGGGGGGGCGTGGCGGTGCAAAGCCCCGAGTCCGCAAGCGAACTCGATGGCGCTCTCGCCGATGTGGCCGCGGAGCTTGCGGATGTCGGCACCGATGACAACGCAGCCACGCTCAGCGACGAAGAGTTCCTCGACTTCAGCAACCCCGACGATGTGCTGGGCGAGCGCGTCTTATCGCCGGATGTCGATCTGGACGATGCCGAAGCCGCCGCGAAGTTTGCCGCGGATCGATCAGCGCCGAAGCCGATGGTCCCCACCCCCCAATCGGCACCCGCACCAGCGACAGAGCCCGCCATCATTCAAGTGGATGCCCTGGCATCGCCACCACCCGAAACTTCACCGCGGGAGCAAGCAGCGCACGGGTTCGCGCCCGCAGACTTCGCGCCCGTCGCCCCCGCTGCGCGCGAAGAAGACCTTTCCGACTTCGCCGATCCCGAATCGGTGCTGGCCGAGGTGAGCCGCGAGCTTGAAGCCACGCAGCGACACGCCGAAGCACGCGCCCTCGACGAACCCACCACCGATGAAGTCGTTGCGAAACCCGCGCCGAGCATCGACACCGCGACATCCGCCGTCGCCGTTGAAGCCCAGGCCGTCGCGCGGGCCGCGGAGCCCGCTCCCGAAATGCCGCCGCCCGCGGGCGCAATCGACCAACTCGACGAAGTGCTCGCCGACAAGGCCGAGAAGGTGCTCGCCGAGGCCGGGCCGACGCCCCGAATCATGGAAGCAGCGGCGGAACCCGCATTGGAAGCCGCGGCTGCGCCAACCGCGCCCGCGCAGCCCGTCCCACCTGTCGCGCATGCCGCGCCTGAGGCCGCTGCAAAGCGGCCTACAGACCAAGCCACACCCGTCGAAAAGCCGGCTACGCCGGCCGCGTCGGTCGAGCAGAAGCCCGCGGCAGCCCCCGAGCCGCGCGCGCCGAGAAAGCCCGTCCTCCGCCCCGCGATCGACGCGGTCGCGGCACGAGCCTTGCGCCCGCTGGTGCGCATCAACGCGAAACTCTCGCACACCTCGCGGCACACCATCGCGTGGCTGGCGATGGTGACGCTCTTCAACGCTACCGCCGTCTGGGGATACGTCCTGGTGCGCGGGCCGACCAGGCCGCTGGTGGCCGCCGGCGAAGGCATCCGATTCTTGAAGCCGGGTGAGACCGCTCCCGCCACCCACGGACACGACGGGCACGGTGACGCACACGCCGCCGCTGACCACGGCGATGGGCACGGCGACGCACACGCCACAAAGAAGCCCGATAAGAAAGATGCGGGCCAGGGCGGACACGGCGCGGCCGACAAGAAGAAAGACGCCAGTCACGGCAAGCCCGCGAAGAAGGACGATGGCCACGGCGCACCCGCCAAAAAGAAAGATGACGGCCACGGCGCATCCGCCAAGAAGAAAGACGATGGCCACGGCGCATCCGCCAAGAAGAAAGATGACGGCCACGGCGCACCTAAGAAAGAAGCCAAGGGCGCGAAGAAGCCCGACAAGAAGCAGGCCGCCGGACACCACTGAACGCGCTCCCCCAAGTGAACGTCGGTTCATCCTGTGGGTTGGCAAATCCGTTGGAACGGCACGCCCGTAGTTCCGCCGACTCGCTCGAATGCCCGTTCTTGCGTACGGACGTGCGGTTTCAAAGAGCGAATGTCTATTGCTCCGGTCTCACACCGGACGCGGGTTTCCCGGCGCGAGCGGGAGCCGCGCTGGCTGTCGCTCGCGCTGCCAAAGGAATCCCCATGACCAGTTCGCCCGCCCAGCCCGCTCGAGAGAATGCTCCCGTTGCTCCCGCAGTTGCTCCCGCCGCCGATCCCGCCAGCGGTCGTCGCAAGTTCCTCGCACGCTCGGGCCTCGCGGCCGCGGGCATCGCCGCCGCAACAACCCTGGGCATCGGTTCCAGCGCTCAAGCCGAAGCACCCCGCGGCGGCCGTCCGCGCGACAAAGACATCGCCATCCTCAAGTTTCTCGCCGCGGCCGAACTCATCGAAGACGACCTCTGGCAGCAGTACTGCGAGCTCGCCGTCAACAACGCCGGCTTTAACGATGCGCTCAGCGCCATCGACCCTGCCCTTCCGCGCTACATCTGCGACGACCGCGACGACGAGCGCTCGCACGCGCTGCTCATCAACGCCTACCTCACCTCGATCGGCGAGCAGCCCATCAACCTCGACCCGTTCCGCACGCTGCAAGGCTCGATCGCCCCAGGTGCCGAGCACCGCCGCCGCCTGACGAGCTTGAAGAACCTTACGGTCGACACCAGTTGGTACAACCGCTACCGCGGCATCGGCAACCCCGACTTCGGCGACCAGTTCCCTCAGCTCGTGAACATCGTCAACCGCCCCACAATCCCCGCCTTCGTCCGCCTCAACACCCGTCATTTCCAGACCATCGCCCACTCCGCGCTCTTCCACTTCTGCGCCATCGAGCAGGGCGGCGGAAGCCTCTACACGCGGCTCTCCACCCAGGTCAATCACCCCGACGTCCGCATGATCCTCGCGGCCATCGGTCCCACCGAGATCTACCACTTCGCCACCTTCCACAAGTCGCTCGAGGACATGTTCGCCTTCAACAGCCAGGACGGCCTCATCTTCCCCGACCTCCGCAACAACCCCGAAGTCGCCCATGCCGTGATGCCCGAGCCTTGCAACTTCCTCGGCGGCGGCTTCCCGCTCTGCTCGGTCATTCGCCCGACCGCGCGAGCCAACGCCGGCCCGCTCGCGGCCGCGACGGGTCTTGTGAACTCGGGCCTCTTCCAAGGCCAGTCCCAGGCCTTCTTCAACGCCGTGGTGGCGCTGGCGACCGCGGCCGACTAGCCTGCCGCACTTAGAGCCGAGCGGCGCACGCGGCCCGTCGGGGCATCGATAGACCAAATCGCCCCGACATCTGCGCCCCTCGGCTCTCCTCATTTTTCGTCAACCCCTCGCCCACCGGGTTACGATCAAGGGCAAACCTCCCGGAGCCCGCCCTTGAACCATTCCAGCATGGCCATCGCAATCGCCGCCGCGCTCACCTGCTTACCCGCAGGCGCTCGCGCCCAGCTCGTCGGCAAAATCCCTCCCGCGCCCGCCGCGACCCCCGAGTTCAAGCCTCCCGCGCCGGCCGCGGCACCGCCGCCGCCGAAGCCCTCTGAGCCCGAAAAGCCGCTGCCCACGCTGGTCGTCAAGGGTGCCGATGGCAAGATCCAGCGCTACCCCGCCGGTTCCGAGCTCGCGGCCGTCACGGCCTTCGGGTTCGACCCGGAGACGACCCGCAAGATCGCTGCCAGCCGCGCGCTGCGGGCTGCCGATGTCGAGCGGATGGTGATCGACAAGCTCCCGCAGGTGATCGAGGCCCGCAAGACGCGGGGCAAGCTCGACGCGATCACGGATGTCGGCGAGTTTTCCCGAGTCAAGGATGTGGCCGCGCCGCTCGCGGTGGAGAAGCTGACCGACCGCCTGCTGCGCGATGGCGCGATTTCGCCCGTGCAGCGCAGCCGCATAGAGCAGGTCGTCAAGAGCTATGAGGACGAGCTGAAGCAGGAGTGGCAGGGCCAGACCGGAACGGACGTGCTGAAGATCCTGAACGTCGTGGCCAAAGAGAAGTTCAACGAGGTGACGCGCGATGCGCTGGAGGCGTACGACGCGCTGCTGCTGAAGGCCGCACCGGTCATCCTGGCCGAGGCCGATGACCTGAACCTCACGCCCGAGCAGCGGAAGACCCTGACCGAAGCTTCCGCCCAGTCGGCCGATGCGCTCGCGGTTCTGGTGGCCTCGCTCGATGTCGAAACACAGAAGATGCTGCTCAGCAAAGCGGCCGCGCCAAAGTAATCGGGTGGCACCGCTCGCCGCTCCGGGCGAACAGTGTACGGCGCGGCGGGCGAAATCAATCCCGCACCGCCGTCGCCGCCGGCACGCCTCCAGCCACCAGCAGCAGCAGCGAGTTTGCCACCACCAGCAGCGTTCCGCCCTCGTGCCCCAGCACGCCCATCCAGAGCGGCAGCGGCCGGCCCGTGCGCGAGCCGATCAGCACCGCCGCGGCCATCACCACGATCGCGCCCAGCGCGAAGCAAAGGTTGAACAGGATCGTGCGCCGCGTGCGCCGGGCCAGCCCCACCGCCCATGGGATCGCCCCCAGATCGTCGGCCAGCAGCACGATGTCCGCCGATTCGAGCGCGGCGTCGCTGCCGATCGACCCGATCGCGATCGACACATCGGCCGCGGCCAACGCGGGCGCGTCGTTTACGCCGTCGCCGATCACCCCGGCCGCGCTCCGCGATGATCCCTTCGTGAGCCGGGCTTTGAGTCTCTCCACGGCATCAACCTTGTCCTGCGGCAGCATCTCCGCATGAAACTCGTCGAGTCCCAGCCCCGCCGCGACCGCCGCGGCCGTGGCCCGGTTGTCGCCGGTCAACATCACCACCGGCCGCACGCCTAGCGCGTGCAGGTCGCGCACCAGCCGCTCTGCCCCCGGGCGAACCGAGTCGGCCAGAATGATGACCCCAGCCTGCTCGTTCCAGACGATCACGCTGCCGATCTGCCCGCGCTGCTGCACACCCGCGAGCACTTCGCGCACGCGGGCCCGCAGGCACACGGGGATGAGTTCCTCGGTGAAGATCAGGTTGCCCAGCCGGGCGGCCTTCCCCTCAATCGAGCCGCTCACGCCGCGCCCCACGGTAAAGCCCGGCTCGGCCACCGCCAGCGGCGTCAGTCCGCGCTCGCGGGCCGCATCGCGCACGGCCGCGGCGATCGGGTGCGTCGATTCCTGCTCCAGTCCCGCGGCCGCCTCGAGCAAGGCTTCTTCATTGGACCATCCGACCGGGTGAAGTTGCCGCACCCGGGGCTTGCCGATCGTGAGCGTGCCGGTCTTGTCGAACGCGATCGCGCCCAGCCGCGCCAACCGCTCGATGGCCTGGCCGCCCTTGAAGAGCACGCCCGCGCGTGCGGCTCGCGCGATCCCCGCCAGCGTGGCCGTCGGTGTGGCGATAATGACCGCGCACGGCGACGCGACGATCAGCAGTGTCGTCGCCGCGAATGCGGCCTCATGGAACGAGTCGCCCAGCACCAGCCACCACACCAGCAGCACGGCCAGGCTCACCGCGAGCACCGCGATCGCGTACGGCTCGCTTATGCGGTCGATGAGCCGCTGCACCGGCTCGCGCTGCTGCTGCGCGGTGGTGACGAGGTCGAGGATCTTCTGCAGGCTCGATTCGCGGGCTCGGCGCGTCACGCAGGCCCGCAGCGGATCGCCCACGTTGATCGTCCCCGCATAAAGAGGATCGCCCGGACGAACCGTGCGCGGCATGCTCTCGCCGGTCAGGTTGGCCTGGTTGATCGAACTGGTGCCCTCGGCCACGGTCGCATCGGCCGGAACCGATTCGCCCGGTGGAATGCGGATCAGGTCGCCCGGTTCGAGCGCTTCGGGGGCGATCTTCTCCCACGCTTCGCCACCCGCGCCCTCGCCAACCCACCGCTCTGCGTAGGTCGGCATCAACTTATGCAGCGCTTCCACGGCCCGAGTCGTCCGCGCCATGGCGAGAGCTTCGAGCGCCCCCGACAGCACGAACAGAAACAGCAGCAGCGCCCCCTCCGCCGGGTGCCCCATCCTCGCGGCCGCGAGCGCACCCACAACCATGAGCACGTCGATATCGAGCTTCCGGGCGCTGATTGCCTCCCACGCGGCCCGCCCTCCGTGAAACAGCCCCAGGGCCAGGCTCGCCCAGATCATCGCCGAACCAAGCCCCGCATCGGCCTGGCGCACCACGAACCCCGTCAGCAGCAACCCACCCGCCACCAGCGCCGCGTGCAGCTCGCCCCGCGGCGAAGTGAGGTAGGCCCATGTTCCACCCGCGACCGTTGCGGCGCGAATCGAACCGGCAGTATTGGCGGCGAGGGTGGTCACGCGGGGAACGCTACTCTGCACGCCAGTGGGGGGCTTGTGAGATTGGTTCTCATTTGCCGCCGCCCTGCCGCATCGCCATGGCGAGGGGATTTGCGGCGCATAAGTGATTTTCAGCTCGGAATACGTTCTCCCGCAATGGTTCGGATGGTCTGAGACATGAGTTCAGCGATGCCATCGAATCACGGCACGCACCCGGCCGCGGGCCCGCGGCCGGTCGAGCTTCCTGCGCGCCCGGGGGTGGTGGCATCGTCCGCGCTGAGCCACTCCGCCCGAGGAGAGTCGAGGGCCTCGAAACTGACGGCGCAGCGGTTCGGCGAATTGTTCGATGAGTCTTGGAAGATCCTGTGGTGCGCGGCCGTGGCGGTGGTTCGAGATCGCACGCTCGCCCAAGATGTAGTGCAACAGGCCGCGATCGTCGGCCTGAAGCGGCTGAATGACTTTGAGCCCGACACGAGCTTCGTGTCGTGGATGACCCGAATCGTGAAGAACATCGCCCTGAACGAGAGCCGCAAGCGCGTGCGCCGCCGCACCAGCCCAACCGAGGGGCTGGTGCTCGATACCTCGCCCGCCGCCGCGCCAAGAACGGAGTCGCCCGCCGTCACCGGATCGGGGCACATCGCCATGGATCAGGCGGCATTCGACGATCGGGTGACGCACGCGCTGGAGGGCCTGGACGAGACCGCCCGGTCGTGTCTGCTCCTCAGGGTCGTGCTCGATCTTCCCTACCGCGAGATCGCGCTGGCGCTCGATATTCCCGAGGGAACGGCTGCGAGCCATGTGCATCGGGCAAGAAAACTGCTCCGCGAGCGTTTGCAAAGTGAAGGAGGCCGGCCGTGACGGCGCGAGATGATCGACAACCCGGCGAGCCTCCGGCTGGCGGCGAACCGCTGAGCGACGAGCTCGCTGGATCGCTGGATGCCTATCTCGACGGCCGGCTCAATCCGGCCCAGGCCGCGGCCCTCGCGGCCAGCGCCGAGCGCGACCCCGCCCTCAAGCGCGAATGGCGTTTACAGCACCGCGTCGACGACTCGATCAGGCGCGCGTTCGCCGTTCCGCCGGCCATCGCGCCCGGCGCTTCGATTCCTTTGCGGGCTGCCGCGGACAAAGGCACGCGGGCGACGCGGTTCCGCGCGCTGGCCCTGGCCGCCGCCGTCGCGCTCGGCGTCGGCGGCTACTGGGCGTTCGTCGGCTCGCCCGCGGGCGATGGCGGGCGCATCGACGCACCCGCGGCCTACCAGTCCGCCCTCGATGTGGGCTTCCAGCCCGCCTGGGTCTGCGACAACGACCAGGAGTTTGCGGCTTATACCAAGGACCGGTTCGGCACACCCTGGACCGTCGCGCCCGCGCCGGGATTGGTGCTCGTCGGTTGGCGATACAGCAGCAACGTGCTCGGCCCCGAGGCGAGCATGTTGCTGGCGACGCAAGACCAGGCGAAGATCGTGGTGCTGGCCGATCGCGCCGAGCACGCCCGAGCATTGAAGGGCACTGCCGATCTGCGCGTGCATTCGCGCACGCTCGGCGACGTGGTGCTCTACGAGATTTCGCCGCTGGATCAGCCCGCGATCATCGGGCGCATCCGCATCGGCGAGTGATCGCTGCGCCTCATCCGGCGTCCAGATAACACCTCACCCGCAAATCCATCGGTCCCGCGATCGCCGTCAAGTTGGGCAGGATGGTCGTCGATACACGCCTGTAGCACCTGGCGCGGCCGGGCCGCCGCGCGTGCGGGTGCGTTCGTGCTTTGCGCGAGCGCGACGGCTCGTCGCGGCGTACAGGGCAGGGGCGGAATGGACTCCGCGGCCGCAGGATGCCACAACGATGAACGGTGACAACGGCAATCCGAGAATGAAAGCGCAACCCAAAGTGGCGGCGGCGACCGGCGCGATGCAGAGCGGCGGCGCTCCGGCACCCGCGCCCGCGCACGCGCCGGCCGCGAGCGAACCCCCGCACGACCTTCCACCCGCCGATGGCGATGGGGGGAGCAGTTGGGCCGACAAGCGCATCTTCACCACCGGCGAGGCCGCCGACGTCTGCAAGGTCAGCCAGCAGACCATCATCCGGTGCTTCGACAGCGGCCGGCTGGGCGGTTTCCGAGTGCCCGGAAGCAAGTTTCGGCGCATCCCGCGGGCCGACCTGATCAAGTTCATGCGCGACAACGAAATTCCGACCGATTCGCTCGAGGCCCGCTCCAGCAAGCGCATCCTCGTCGTCGATGACGACCCCGCCATCGTCGAGGTCTTTCAGGATCTCATCGGCAACGACTCGCGCTTCGAGCTGCGGAGCTGCGGCACCGGTTACGAAGCCGGGATGCTGACCGAGAGCTTCCGGCCGCATGTGCTGATTCTCGACTATCTCCTCCCCGACATCAACGGCAACGAGGTCTGCAAGCGCATCCGGTCGCGCGACGATCTCTCGGGCACGCGGATCGTCTTCGTCTCCGGCGTCGTCGCCCCCGACGAGGTCGACAAGCTCATGGCCGCGGGCGCTGACGAGTTTGTCCGCAAGCCCTTCGACATCAAGCACCTGATGGCGCGGATCGAGCTGCTCGCGGGAGTGTGAAACCAGGACATCTGAAATCTCGAAGAACTCCCACCCGGCCCGATGAGCACCTACCACACAACACCCACGGCGCGAGCGCTCACGCTGCAACTGACCGGGACCGCGACTGTCGCCAGCGGCGGGCACGCAGGACCATTCGAGCTGGTCTCGCGCCGCACCGAGCTGGTGCTCCGCGAGCTCGACAGCCTCCCCACGCTCCCCGCCGTGGCCGCCCGGCTGCTCGAGCTCGGCTCCGATGACCAAGCCGATGTCAAGGAGATCGTTCGCCTCATCGAGGCCGACCCGACGCTGACGGCCCGCCTGCTCAGCCTGTGCAAGAAGGCCGCCACCCGCACCCGCTACCCGATCACCACCGTCGAGATGGCCGTCGTGATGCTCGGCATCGAGGCCGTCCGCTCGCTCGTGCTGAGTGTGCAGATCTTCGACTGGTCCGGCAGCACGCCCCGCCGCCGCGCCGGCGACCGCAACGGCAAGAAGCACTCCACCCCGCGCCCGAACGCTCCCGCCGCGTCGCAATCACCCGGCGAATCCGAGAGCGGCTCGATCTTCAACCGCACCGGCTTCTGGCAGCACTCCATCGCCGTCGCCTGCTGCGCCGACCTGCTCTGCCGCGAGCATCCCGAGCTCGACATGCACGCCGAAGAGGCGTTCGTCTGCGGCCTGGTCCACGACCTCGGCAAGCTCGCGCTCGATCTGGTCCTGCCCAAGGCTTACGCCCGCGTCATCGAACTCGCCGAGGCCCGCGAAGGCAACATCGCCGACTTCGAGCGCCCCATCTGCGGCCTCGATCACCACGCCGCCGGCGCCAAGCTCGCCGAGCGCTGGGGCTTGCCCACGCTGTTCAAGGATGTCATGCTGCTGCACGGCCTTCCGTACGGCGCGATCCCCGAAACCCCGCACAAGCGCGTCGTGGCGATGGTCACGCTCGCCGACGCGATCTGTCGCCGTATGTCGCTGGGCTGGTCCGGCAACCTCTCCATCGGCCCCGACGAAGACGAGCTCTGCCGCGGCCTGGGCCTCAGCGTGGCGCGCATCGACCGCGCCTTGCCCAAGCTCTACGAAGCCACCAGCTCGCGCTGCCGCGACCTCGGCCTCGGCGAAGAGCCGAGCCAGCAGTTGCTCATCGAGTCGATCCTTCGCGCCAACGGCCGACTCGGCAGGCTCAACCACGAGCTCGCCGAGGCCAACCGCCGCCTCGACGCGGCCCAGACCCAGCTCACCGAGACCCGCGCGCTCACCCGCCTGGGCGAGATGACCGCGGGCGCGGCCCACGAGATGAACAACCCGCTCACCGTCATCAGCGCCCGCGCCCAGTCGCTCGCCGGTCGCGTGCGCGACGACCGCGATCGCGCGCTCGCACAGGCGATCGTTGAGGCCGCCGAGCGGCTCACGACGCTCATCTCGCGCCTCAACCGCATCGCCACCCCGCCCAAGGGCACTCCCGAGCCGACCGAGCTGCGCCCGGTCCTCGAAGAGGTCATCAAGCGGGCCAAGCTGCGCGCCGCCGAAAAACGCGGCATCGATGGCCCCGCCGACAAGACGGTTATCGGCATCAAGCTGGTTATCGGCGACGGACAGGAGCCCGCCCGCGTGGACCGAGAACTCCTGATCGATGCCCTGACTGAGGTGGTCGTCAACGCGATCGAATCGCAGCCGCGCTCCACCATCGAAGCACGCATTCAGACCGACCCCGAAGATGACCGACTGGTCATCCAGATCTGCGACGACGGCGTCGGCATGTCCGAGCACGCGCTCAGCCACGCGCTCGATCCGTTCTACTCCGACAAGCCCGCCGGGCGTCAGTCGGGACTTGGGCTGGCGCTCGCGCACCGCCTGGTGCAATCCGTCGGCGGCACGCTCGAACTCGCCAGCCGCTCGGGAAAAGGCACCACGGTCACCGTGGCGCTCGCCAAGTGGCGCTGCGGAAGGGAAGCCGGTTTGCGGATGGCGGCGTGATGGATCACGCCGCGGAGTCGAATCGAGGCCGGCCGCCGCAACACACCCGCGGCCACGAAGGAGCTTTGGCGGCCATGCAACCACCGAGTCCAATCTTCCCCCAAGCGGGAAACCACTCCGCCCTCCCGGCGCCCTCGATCTCGCCCGCCGCCGCCGAGGCCGCACGGGTCCGCGAACTCGGACCCGTCCGCGTGCTGGTCGTCAGCCCGCACGGCGAGTGGCGCGATGCCGCCCGCCACGCCCTGACCAATGCGGCCATGACCGTGTGCGCCGCGACCACGCTCAGCGCCGCCACCCAGCGCATCGGCCTTTGGAGCCAGGCCGGACGCGAAAGCGGACCACACGGACCCGATGCCGCCTTCGATGTCGCGCTCGTCGATGCCGAACTGCCCGACGGCAGCGGCCTGGATCTCGGAGATATCGCCCGTTCCGGAGGCATCGCACTGCTGATCGTCGGACGCGAAATTCAGGTCGACGACGCGGTGGCCGCCATGCGGGCGGGTGCGGCGGACATCGTGGAAATGCAGACCCCGCACGCCGAGCTGGCCCAGCGCGTGCTGGCCGCGGCCGCCAAAGTGCGCGAGCATCGGCGCCAACGGGGACGGATAGTCAAGTTGAAGCGGATGTGCCGCCGACTGAATTCCGCCCGCGAGCAGGTTGCACGACAGGTTGACGTGCTTTGCACCGATCTGGTTGAGGCGTATCAGGAGCTCGCCGAGCACATGAACCAGGTCACCACCGCAACCGAGTTCAAGGGCCTCATCAAGGGCGAGCTCGATATCGAGTCGCTCCTGCGAACCACGCTGGAGTTCGTGCTCAGCCGCTCCGGCCCGACCAACGCGGCCATCTTTCTGCCCACCACCAGCGGCGACTACTCCCTCGGCGCATACGTCAACTACGACTGCCCCAAGGACACCGTCGACATTCTGCTCGACCAGCTCGCCAACGTCGTCGCGCCGCGGTTCGAGCAGACCACCGGCCTGATCTATCTCGACGAACCCGAAGATATGGACCGCTACATCGGCGACGATGCCGGATGGCTCGATGGTTCCGGCGTATGCGCCATGGCTTGTCGCTGCGAAGGCGAGACGCTGGCGATCTTCATGCTGTTCCGAGACCGCCGCAACGCGTACGGCCCGACGCTGATGGAGCAGGTCAAGACGATCGGCGAACTCTTCGCCGCGCAGCTCGCCCGCGTCATCCACATCCACCATCGCCACCTCCCGAAGGACAAGTGGGGCATGCTCGGCGACCCCGAGCATGGAGCGGATGGGTACGACGATCTGGCGGCGTGAGAGTGGCAGGGTTCGTCGGCCGCGATTTGTCTGCGCCAACATTCAGCGATCGAAAAAAGCCCGGGCTTTCCGCCCGGGCCTTGTCCTTTACAACTACCTCTCAACCCCGGGCCAGAAGCCCGGGCCACAGTCGGAAGTCCTCAGCACTGACCCGCGAAGTATGCGGCCAGGAAGTCGAAGATGTCCTGCACGGTGATGCCGCTGAAGTGGTTGAAGTCGGCATCGGGGTTGCCGGCGAAGTACGCCGTGAGGAAGTCAAAGATGTCCTGCACCGTCACCGCGCCCGAGAGGTTGAAGTCGGCGGGGCAGGGGACGAACTGGAAGTGGAAGGTGGTGTCGCCACCTGGGCTGCTGCCGTAAGCCGCGATCTTGAACCGGTAGGTGGTGTTGCTCTTGCCGACGAGGTTGGCGATCAGCGAAGTGGTGCCGACCGCGTCGTCGTTGCAGGCCACATAGGTCGGGATGCTGGCGCAGAAAGTCTGATTGCCGACCATGAAGCTCGACCCGCAGGTGCCGCGCCACACGCTGAGCACCGTGTCGTATCCCGAGCCCGAGGTGTCGAGGTTGAAGCGGCCGTTGCTGGGCGTGGTGAACTGGAACCAGACCGAGTGGCCGGTGCCGACGTTGCCCGCCTCGCACGGTTCGTCACCTTCGCAGGCAACGGTGGTCGCGCCGAGCGTGCAGGTCTCGAGCGAGAGCTGGTTGAACGGGATGTCGAAGGCCTGCGAGCACGAGTCGTTGTCGAAGGCTGTCGGCTCGAACAGGAAGTTGAAGTCCAGGTTGCCCGTGCCGCCGTTTGCACCATACGACGAGACCTTCATGTAGTACGTCTGGCCCACCTGCAGCAAGAGGTTGGTGATCTGACTCTGCGTGCCCGTGCCGCTGTCGTCGTCGCATGCCACGGCGGTCGCGCTGGTGCAGCCGCCCCGCCACACGCTGAGCACGGTGTCGTATGTGCTGCCGTTGGTGTTCACCGAAAGGCGGCCGTCGCACGGCGCGATGTAGCGATACCACACGCTGTGGCTGACACCTACGCCGCCGACCTCGCACGATTCGTCGAGTTCCTCCGGAACCTCGCTGGCGTTGCCGATGCTGTAGGGGGCGGGGTTGTACGCCACTGTGCCGACGACCGTCGCCATGTCGCACCAGTTGTTCGTCGGGAACACGGCCCGGATCGCATCGTTGACGTTGGGGAATCCCCAACCGAACGACGTGTCGTACCCGGCGGCGCCGAGGTCGGTCGCGTAGAACCGCATCAGGTTGGCGATGCCGACGTCGGTGAAGTCGGGATAGGCCGACCAGATAAGAGCCGCACATCCCGCGGCAAACGGCGAGGCAGCGCTGGTGCCGCTGAACTGGGCGTAGTCCGTGGATGTGTAGCCGAGGATGCCCTGACGGTCCGCGGCGCGGACGTTGGTTCCGGGAGCACAGAAATCCAGACCGGTGCCGAACTGGCTGAAACTGGAGAGCGTGCCGTCGGAGTCGATCGCCGCCACCGCCAGGCACGAACTGAGCCGCGCCGGATACCCGATCGCGCTTGCGCCGCTGTTGCCGGCCGAGGCAAAGTTGAGCACGCCGCTGGCCGCGGCATCGCTGTAGGCGTCGGTGATGAAGTCGGATTCTCCGGTGCCGAAGCTGCCGTTGGTGATCGAGATGTTCTGCGTGAGTCCCCAGTTGATGGCGTTGGCGATGCGGATGTCCAGCGTGGTGGCGGGGTTTGATGTGCTCGCCCACGCCCCGCCGCAGCTCTCACCGGTCTCCGGCTCGGGGGTGGTGCCGACCTTGGCCGAGAGCGTGCGTCCGTTCGGGCAGACTCCCGCGCCGCCGATGGTGTTGTTCACCTTGCCGCTGACAATACCCGCGACGCAGGTGCCGTGGTTGTCGCAGCTCGTCACGGGGTTGCCGTTGCCCGTCCCGTTCGTCGAGCCGTCGCTGAAGTCCTGGCCCGAGAGCTGGTTGATGTCGGGGTGGGTCTGATCGGATCCCAGGTCGATACAGAGCACAACGATGCTCGGGTTGCCGCGGGTCAGATCCCAGGCCGCGCCCGCGTCGATGTCGGTATCACTTGCCTGATCCCATCCCCACATGCTCCCGGCGCCCCAGAACGCATCGTTGGGCGTGTAGTGCAGATCCATCGTGGTGAAGAGCGTCGGCGCAGCCCACGCAATGGCCGGGTCCATCGCCAGCTCATTCGCGGCCTTCAGCACCGCAAAGCCGTTGCGCGCACCGGTGGTCACCTGTGCGGTGCCGACCAGCCCGGCCAGATCGGTCGCGCCGATGCGCGCGTTCTTCGCGGCCACGGCGATGGTCTCCACCGCCCGCGGGGCGTTTGCCTCGCTGACGCGCACGTTGATCTCGGGCAGCATCGCCAGCACCCCGCCGCGGATCTCGGGGTTTTCATAGACCGGCGCGGCATACTCGATCCGCGGATCGGCCAGCAGCAGTTCGATGACCGCGTTGACCCCCACCGCACCCGCCATCGGCTGGGTCAGATCGATGCCCACATAACCGACCACGCCGATGTCTCGAACAACTGAAGCAGGAATGGCCGCGGCCCGCAAGGTTCCGAGAATGGCCTGGCGTCCCGCGGCGGTGTCGCCGCCGGCGACCTTGGCGATGATCTTCTGAGTGTCGACTCGCAGGGCCACCACATGCCCCTGAGAAATGTAATAGCTGGGCAGTTCGGCCGCACGCAGTTCGGCGGACACACCCGCCTTGGGCCGATCCCACGGCGCCGAGCGGCGCACGCGGACGTGAGGCGCGGGGTTGGCCTTTCCCGGGGCCCCATCGTCCTGCTGGCTGAACGTCGCCAGCACATCCTGCGGGTTGTTCTGGTCCGCGCCCGGGCTGTTGTTCACGCCCAGGGCTATCCCGGAAAGGGCGGCGAGTGTCGCGGCGGCTGAAATCATTGATCGCACAAGCATGTTCGATTCTCCTGATGTGAGCGGCCGATTTGCGACCGCTGCGGTTGATAGAGTTCAGGAGCGAAAGAACGCCGCGGATGTGACAAGGCCATTCTCTTTTTTCTTAGACGGTGTTTCGTGACTGCTTGAAACGCTCAGAAACCCCGGCATCGCCCGATACCACTACAGGTAGGGCCGTACCTCATCCAAGTGGAACCCGCCCGCTCCTTTCCATACAACACCCGGTGTCAGATCAGTGTCGCACCACTTGTAAAGGGAGCACGCGATGTGGGATCTGCTCTTCACCGGCAACGCCATGTGGTTCTCGGTCCCCGCCCTCTTCGGGACCGGGCTTTTCGCCCTCCGCCTCGTTCTTATGCTCGCGGGCGGCCATCACGGCCTCGATGGCCACGACGCGGGCGATGCCCACGACGGCGATCCGCAGTTGCTCTCCATCCAGGGTGTTCTCGCCTTCCTCATGGGCTTTGGCTGGACCGGCCTCGTCGTGCTCTCCTCCACACCGGCCCAGCTCATCGTCGCGCTCGCCGCGGCATTGGTCGTCGGCACCATCAGCATGTACGTCATGGCCCGGCTCATGACCGCGCTGATGAAGCTCCAAACCAGCGGCAACGTCGACACCCGCTCGGCGGTCGGCGCTCCCGCCACGGTCTATGTCACCATCCCAGGCCAGGGCAAGGGCATGGGCCAGGTCACCATCATCCTCGACCAGAAGCAACGCACCTTCGACGCCGTCTCCACCGGCGACGAGCTCGCCCGCAACGCCCGCGTCCGCGTCATCGAAGTCCGCGGCCAGAGCACCCTCGTCGTCGCCCCCGAATAGCCGGGCCTATGCCTTTCGATCGTTTCTGATACGCTGCGTTTCATTGGATCATTCGGCGGCCGCGAGCCATTTCCCGCGGCACAAGGAGCAGATCCGCATGTTCGGCACTCTCGCACAAACCAACCGCCTCGCCCAGCCCACAGCGCTCTCCGAAGCATCCGGCTTGATTTACGCCGGCGCGATCGGCGCCGTGCTGCTGGTCCTCTTCTTCGCCTTTATCTTCATGGTCAAGCGCTACCGCCGCTGCCCTTCCAACCAGATCCTCGTCGTCTCCGGGCGCGTCGCGGGTGACAAGGCCAGCAAGTGCATCCACGGCGGCGGCACCTTCGTCTGGCCCGTCATCCAGGAATACGCCTACATCAGCCTCGAGCCCTTCGTCATCGACATCCCCCTCGAAGGCGCACTCTCCCAGAACAACATCCGCGTGAACGTGCCCAGCACCTTCACCGTTGGTGTCAGCACCGATCCCGTCAAGATGAACAACGCAGCCGAGCGCCTCCTCAACCTGAACCCCGCGCAGGTCAAGGAACTCGTGCAGGACATCATCCTCGGCCAGCTCCGCCTGGTCATCGCCACCCTCACCATCGAGGAGATCAACCGCGACCGCGAAAAGTTCATGACCCAGATCAACGAGAACGTCGGTCAGGAAATCAATAAAGTCGGCCTCGACCTCATCAACGTCAACATTCGCGACATCACCGACGAGTCCGGCTACATCCAGGCCACCGGCAAGCGCGCCGCGGCCGAGGCCATCAACCGCGCCAAAGTCGAAGTCGCCCAGCAAGAGCAATCCGGCGCGACCGGCGAGGCCATCGCCCTCCGCGAAAAAACCCTGAACGTCAATCGCGAACAGACCACCGCCATCCAGGGACAGAAAGAAATCGAGCAGCAGCAGCGCATCCGCGTCGCCGCCTTCGAGGCCGAGGCCGTCACCGGCGAGGCCGAGTCGCGCCGCTCCCGCGAGATCGCCGTCGCTGAAGCCGAGGCCAAGATCGTCGCCGCCAAAAAATCCGCCGAGCAAACCCAGCGCATCAGCGTCGCCGAGGCCGAAGCCAAGGCCCGTACCGGCGAGAACACCTCGTCGGCCCTCGTCGCCCGCAGCGAAGCCGAACTCGCCGAGATCCGCGCCGATGCCCGTCGCCGCTCCGATGTCGCCTCCGCAAAGGCCCTCGAAGCGATCCTCATCGCCCAGCGCGAGCAGGAACTCGCCCGCCTCTCCAAGGAGTTGCTCGCTCCGCAGGAAGTCGAGAAGAAGCGGATCGAGCTGGCCGCGGGTGCCGAGGCCGAAAAGCGCCGCATCGAGGCTCACGGCGAGGCCGACGCCGTTCTCGCCAAGTACGAGGCCGAAGCCGCAGGCATTCAGAAAGTCCTCGAAGCCAAGGCCGAAGGCTACCGCCGCCTCATCGAAGCCTGCGGAAGCAACCCCCAGGTCGGCCCAACGTTGTTGTTGATCGAGCAGATGCCCAAGCTCGTCGCAGAGCAGGTCAAGGCCATCCAGAACCTCAAGATCGACAAGATCACCGTTTGGGACACTGGTGGGGGTGGTGGGGGGGCGAACGGTTCCGGCCGCAACACCACCGCCGAATGGCTCAGCGGCATGGTCTCGGCCCTTCCCCGATTGCACGAGCTCGCACGCCAGGCCGGCGTCGAGCTCCCCAGCGCCCTCGGCAAGATCCACGACAACCCCACGCCGGTCGTGGTCGATGACGATGCGCGCGCCGCGAACCGCTCCTGATCGCGCCCGATCCGCCGCAGATAAACTCGTTCCTCCGCCGGGCGCACCGCTTGAACCGTGCGCCCTTTTTCATGTCCGCCCAAAGCGCAACAATTCCCTCCTTTCCCGCTCGCAGCGCATGGCCCGCACGCGCCGCGCTCGCCGCCGTCCTCGCCCTCATCGCGCTCCTCTCGCTCCAGCAGATCCGCGACACCGACTATTGGTGGCACTGGACACTCGGCAAGACCATCGCCCAGTCTGGCATTCCCGCCGAAGAAACCTTCATGCTCACCCGCCAGGGCGTACCCACGTTCTCCCTCTCGTGGGGCTATTGCCTCGCCCTCTTTCACCTCGAGCGCACCATCGGCGCTTCCGGCGTCGTGATCCTCAAAGCCCTCTTCGTCGTCGCTACCTGGTCGCTCGTGTGGGCGATCGCGCGCCGCCGCGCCGGCCCCATCACCTCCGCATGGGCCACGCTCATCGCCGCCATCATCGCCAGCCAGCGCTTCACCGCGCGTCCCGAGATCATCACCTACTTCCTCTTCGCCGCCACGCTCTTCATCCT
>Ga0163150_10004613_pt1 | contig 18289 bp, 14 predicted proteins | sample OliLakLV19P2IB_FD_148628 | JGI IMG/M metagenome (GOLD analysis project Ga0163150, IMG submission 148628) | Freshwater microbial mat bacterial communities from Lake Vanda, McMurdo Dry Valleys, Antarctica - Oligotrophic Lake LV.19.P2.IB | ecosystem: Environmental > Aquatic > Freshwater > Lake >...
ATCCTGGTTACGACTTCCGAAAAATTGCTGGAGTCAGTTGAAAAGGAATTGGCCGGCCAGCTGGAGGAACTGGCGACTGGGGTAACGGCTCGCGAAGCGTTGTCGAACGGGTTTGCCGTGCTGGTCAAAAGTGTTCCGGAGGGAGTGGAGGTTTGCCGGAGCATTGCACCGGAACATCTGGAGCTTCAGGTTGCCGGGGCCAGTCAGATTGCCGAAGGGATCACCGGCTGTGGATGTGTTTTCATTGGTTCGACAACGGGAGAAGTTTTTGGCGATTACGGGGCGGGTCCGAATCACGTTTTGCCGACTGGCGGTACCGCCCGGTTTGCTTCCGGGTTGTCGGTGATGACGTTTTTGAGGACTCAAACGTGGCTACAGGTGGAGGACCTGGAACGTGCAACACAGATCATCGACGATGCAATGCAGCTGGCCAGAATGGAAGGTCTGGAGGGCCATTTTCGAAGCGCGGCGCTGCGTGCGAACGACGGTTCGGGAAGGATTTTGAGGTAAGAAGATGGGGGTAGGAAGATGTGGGGAGGAAGATGATTCCCGGACGTTTTGCCGGAACTCGACTACCGTTTTTTGGTCCTCGTGAAGTTTGGATCGCTTTATTCGAAGGCTAGCGCGTCCAGGCCAGCCAGCGCTGGAACATGCTTTTGATCCAGGGGGACAGGCGGGTTTTGTTGTATTGGTCGCCCAGTTTTCGGATCGCTTCGGTCGCTGTGGGATAAGGATAAACGGTCGAAGCAAAATGCTTCAGGCCCAAACCATGGGTCATCGCCAGACTGAATTGGCTGATCAACTCGCCGGCGTTTTCTCCCACGACGGTGGCGCCAACTATCCGGCCGGTCCCCTGGCGAACATGGACCCGGGCAAATCCTTCGGTCGTACCGTCCAGTACGGCCCGGTCGACTTCGGAAAATGGCTGGGTAAAAGTGTCGATTCCGATACCTTGGGCATCTGCCTCTTCGGTCGTCAAACCGACATGGGCAAGTTCCGGAGAGGTATAGGTGCACCAGGGGATCACCATCGAGCCTGCTTTTTTCCGGCCCAGGAAGAGTGCATTTTGAATGACGATTCGTGCCATCCGGTCGGCGGCATGGGTAAACTTGAACTTCGACGCCACATCGCCAGCCGCATAAATCGACCGGTTGGTGGTTTGCATTCTGTCGTTGACGTGAATGCCCTTTTTCAGATCGAATCCGACGGCAGCCGACTCCAAACCCATTCCGGTCACATTGGGGGTTCGGCCGATGCTGACCAGGATTTCATCCGAAAAGATTTCGAGTTGCTTTCCATCACGTTGACAGCCAGTCACTTTTTCGCCAGACCGCAATTCAAACCATTTGGTTTCCGCCCCCAAAACAAACCGGACTCCGTCGCGCTCGAGCGATTCCCTGACGATTGCGGCTGCTTCCGGATCTTCACGGCCAAGTATTTGCCGGGCCATTTCGATCACGGTCACTTTGGAGCCTAGTCGTGCGAAGGCCTGGGCCATTTCACATCCGATCGGTCCGGCTCCAATCACGGTCAGTCGGGGTGGCAGTTCGGTCAGTGAAAAAACGGTTTCATTGGTCAGCACTCCAGTTTCCCGCAGGCCCGGGATGGGGAGTTCTGCGGCCCGTGCCCCCGTGGCGATGACCGCCCGTTTGAATTTCAGCTCCTGCCCAGCGACTTCAATTGTGTTTGGCCCGGTGAAAATGGCGGAGCCCAAAAAGACGTCGACTCCCAGGTCCCGAAACCGGGCTGCTGAATCGTGTTGGCTGATTCCGGCTCTCAATTTTCGCATCCGTTCCATCACGGCGGGAAAATCGGCCTGCCAGTTTTCCGGCACGTTGATTCCGAAACTTTGTGCGTCGCGAACCATGACCGCGACACGGGAGGCGCGGACGATCGCTTTCGATGGAACACAGCCGACATTCAGGCAGTCGCCCCCCATCAATCCGCGCTCGATCAGTGCGACTTTGGCGCCCAGTCCCGCAGCACCCGCAGCCGAAACCAGACCAGCGGTTCCGGCCCCAATCACGACCATGTTGTAGCGGCCCGCCGGAGTCGGGTTGACCCAGTCAGCAGGGTGGACATTGTCGACCAGCTGTTGGTTATAAATATCATCCGGTTGTAACTGGATCAGGGGTTCCATATTGCGATTTAAGTTCCGGACCTGATTCAAACTGCCTATGCTTTTTCCACGGGCCGCTGGCCGCATGCGTTTCCGGTCCATTTGGCCAAAGGACTGCCTGCCCGTATTGGAAGCAGATGTCGGGTCAATCGTAACCCACCGGAGCATGTCGCAGTATATTCCCTACAATGAAGACCGGGTTGTGACGAACTGGCTGGATCAGCAACGTATTTTTCCCGAACCGAATGGAGCATCGCGGCTTGATATTTGACTGGATAAAACGACGTCGGCGCAGGAAGATTCTGGCCCAGCCATTGATGGGTGACTGGAGGGAGACGCTCGGCATGGCCATACCCTGGTATCAGGACTGGGATGAAGGGATCCGGAAAAAACTGCTGGACGACACCCGGATTTTTATCGCCGAAAAGGACTGGGAGGGTTGCAAAGGCCTGACCGTCACGGAAGAAATGAAATATGTAATCGCGGCTCAGGCTGCCATGATGCTGGTTGGAATCGATGGATACTGTTTTGACGCCGTCCGGACCATTCTGGTTTACCCGGCATCGTTTCGGCGCGAGACCAGAAACGGGTTGATTGTCAGCAACGATTCACGGATTGGCGAGGCGTGGCATCGGGGCCCGATTGTATTGTCGTGGGCCGATGTCGCCCGATCGTATCCAGGCCGCAATGTGGTCGTCCACGAACTGGCCCACCACCTGGACGGGCTGGACGGAGACATCAGTGGCAATCCGATCCTGGCCAACGCTGCGGAGCAGGAGCATTGGGAGACCGTTGCGAGCGAGGGGTTTGAGCGGCTCAAAAAGGAACTGGCTGAGGGGCAACCGGTTTTTCTCGATTCGTATGCTGCCACGAACCGGGCCGAGTACTTTGCTGTGGCTTGCGAGGCCTTTTTTGAAGTTCCTGATGAGTTGAAGCTGCATCATCCGCAGTTGTATGGTTGCCTGGCCGGGCTTTTCAATGCTGACCCGGCAGGCTGGAGTTCCAGTTAACCGTTAAAGTATTTGTGTTCGTAGCGCTGCAGCAGGTCGTCGAATTCTTCGATCAGCCGAACCCGGTCCTGCTGGTCAAGTTTTTGAAGCGTCAACATTCGCTGGATCCGGCGATGGGTCGGGACCACGTGCCGATCGGGCCGATGGGGGGGCTCGACGACAACCACATCGCCGGGCGAGGTCCCTTCGTAACAGGTGACACTGGGTGAAGCGAGCAGGCCGCAACGAAACCTGGCGAACGCATCATCTTCGGCGAAAATCGACGCGGCATCCCGCAGGCACCGGACGATATGCGACGGGCTGGAAACCAGAACCATTTGCTCGATGCCCCGGTCCAGGAAGACGCGTGCGGCGGAAGTGATTTCTTCCGCTGTGTTTTGGGACCCCGTATCCAGGACGATTTGGTCCAGAACCGACTGTTTGAAACGCTCCCAGTCACCGTCGGACCGGGACTCAGGCACGTGGCGTGCAAAGACGTCAAACCTTCGCAAACTGTCAAAATACAGCCGCAGATACTCCAGCGAGTACTCGGCTTCCAGCAACTCCCGGCCCCGTTGCGGGGAATCGCCCAACCGGAATTCCTTTTTGGAAGCGCCAGTTCCAAAAATAATGCATTCGGCCTTCAACTGGGTTGCGACCAGCAGTCCTTGCGGAATCCTGCCAGGCTGATCAGGTGGATCTCCCCAGGCAACATGCCGCCAGTTTTCAATATTCAGATTGCATCCGTGTACGAGAATTCCGGTTTTCATGCAAATGATTGTAAACGATTTCGCCAGACGTTCGAGACATGCAGGTTGGCGACCGGCATTGATGACCGGACCGGTAGAGTTGTCCGTAAATTGGATGGGGTCTGGCAAGTGGCATGACCGCCTGGTCCAACACTATGGTCGCGATATCGCTTCTCACCATCATCCTTCGCGGCACCTGTTTTCAGGGAGTACAGTTGCGGCCCTGCAAATCGCAACTCACAATGGCCCGCCTGGGAATGCTTCGTCACTGGCGAAGCAGGTGAGCATTCAATCAGTCAAAACCCCGGCGGAATCAAAACGATGGCGACGACTAAAAAGCCCAGGGCCAAAAAAGGCCTGTTTGACCGGTTTCTGGCGCTGGTCGAAACGCTTGGCAATATGCTTCCCCACCCGGTTACGCTGTTCGCCCTGTTCGCCGTGGGGACCGTACTGCTGAGTGGCATCGCCGGATACTTCGAATGGTCGGTGGCTGATCCGAGGCCGGAGGGGGCCAAGGGGCGTTCGGCGGACGGAGTGATTCACGCAATCTCGCTGGTCAATGAAGAGGGACTTCGCCGGATCATCGAAAACCTGGTCAAGAACTTTGTCGAGTTTGCGCCGCTGGGAACGGTGCTGGTTGCCCTGATGGGTGTCAGCATCGCCGAACATGGCGGGTTGTTGGCGGCAGGAATCCGGTCGGTTGTGTTGGGTGCCTCGCGGAATGTCGTCACGATGGCGCTTGTTTTCGCCGGTGTGTTGTCCAACGCCGCCTCCGAGGTTGGATACGTCGTGATCGTGCCGATGGGTGCAGCCATTTTTTATTCACTGGGACGGCATCCGCTGGCGGGGCTGGCGGCTGCGTTTGCCGGAGTATCGGGAGGATACAGTGCCAATCTGGTTCTCGGCACAATTGATCCATTGTTGTCCGGGATCACGCAAGAAGCCGCCCGGATGCTCGATCCAACCTATGAAGTCCATCCCGCGGTGAACTGGTATTTCATGATTGGAAGTACGTTTTTAGTGACGGCCATGGGGACCTTTGTTTCTTCGGTAATTGTCGAGCCCCGATTGCCGGCTTACGACAAGAGCCTTGCAGAGCCGGGGATCGAGCAGACCGCAACTTTTACTCCTTTGACCTCGATCGAGAAGTATGGCCTGGTGTGGGCGGGTGTTTCTGTTGCCCTGATGAGCTTGCTGCTGGTGTATCTGGCGGGATGGACCATACCGGTGGATGGCGATATGCCTTTCTACGGTTCGTTACGGGATCCCGAAACGGGCGACCTGCTCAAATCTCCGCTTCTCCGGGGCGTAGTGGCTCTGATCTTTGTTTTCTTCCTCGTTCCGGGCTGTGTCTACGGTTATGTCGTTGGAACGATTCGCACCGGCATGGACGTGATCAACGGGATGACCAAAACGATGGGTACACTCGGGATGTATATTGTTCTGGTGTTTTTTGCGGCGCAGTTCGTCAAATATTTTGAATGGACAAACCTGGGTGCCTTATTGGCCGTTTTGGGAGCCAACGGGATTCGTACACTGAACCTCGACAATCCGCTGGTCTTTCTACCTTTTATCCTGAGTTGTTGTTTGATCAACCTGCTGATGGGGAGTGCGAGTGCCAAGTGGGCGGTGATTGCCCCGATTTTTGTGCCGATGCTGATGCTGGTAGGTTTCAGCCCGGAAGTCATCCAGTGCGCGTTTCGCATTGGTGATTCGGTGACCAACGTGATCACGCCAATGATGAGTTACTTTGGGATCATTTTTGCGTTCGCCTGTCGCTACGACCAGAAATTCGGAATGGGAACACTGATTAGTTTGATGCTCCCCTACTCGATTGTCTTTACAGTCGGCTGGATCATTTTCTTTTACATCTGGGTATTCGGACTGGGAATCCCCGTCGGCCCCGGTGCGCCGACATACTTGCCCGTAAATTGAACCGTGCGGAACAAATGAACTCCAAATCGAATCGAAGTGGATACTTCCATGAGGAGCGGTTTGGTCTTATTTTGAGAATCAATGTGTGGCCCAACTGGCGTGGCGGACTATCTGTCTGAGCATGGCGGCGTCTGGTCCAAAACCGGCGATTTCCCCGAGGGCTTGCTCCTGAAAGGATTCACTGCGGCTGCGGGCGCCGGAAACTCCCAGCAGCGTAACTGCGGTTACTTTTCCCAGATCCTGGCCGGTTGGTTTGCCAAGCTGTCCCGGCTGGCCTTCGACGTCGGCTACGTCATCCAGAAACTGGTAGGACAGACCCAGCAATTCCCCGCAGCGTTTCATGCGGTCGGCGTCCTGTTCGCTGGCGCCGCACAGTAAGGCGCCAGCCCTGGCCGAAGCGGCGTAGAGTGCCGAGCTTTTGAGGCGGTAACAACCGAGCAATTCGGACTCGTCAATCGGCGGATTGGGGGATGAGTTTCCAAGATCGAGTTCCTGCCCGGCAGCCATTTGATACGCAGCCCGGCTGACTTCCAATGCGGCTTCGATTCGCCGGTCCGTACTAGCGAGCGGGTTGCGCAGAATCAGGTCGAAAGCCAACGTAACGAGCCATGCGGGGGCCATGTCCACAGCCCAGCTCTGGAACTGTGTATGGGCGCAGGGCTTTCCCCGCCGAATCGCGGCGTCGTCCATGGAGGGGAGGTCGTCCAGGAGCATGGATGCGGCATGGGCCAATTCCACCGCGCAGGCTCCCGGCAAGTTAATCGCCATGGCGTTATCGTGAAAAACCTGACCAGCGGCGATGGTAACCAAAGCGCGCCACCGGTGTCCTCCTCCGATCGCGACGTAACGCGCAACCTCGCAGACTTCACCTGACGGGCAATTTGCAAATGCCGCCGCCAGTCCCTGTTCGATATCTGTACGGACACGGCTTTTGAAGTCGTCAAACCCCGATTCATGGTTCATGTGTTGGCCTCTCGCTTTCTTGAATTCCCGCCCGTTCGGCCCCGAAAAACCGAACGGCTTGCAAAACCAGTCAATACCCGCAAGGTGATCATCGGATGCATCAGGATCGCCGGGTGTCGTTCCAAATGAATGACCTCCGCAAGGGCCTGGGTCAACATCCGGGAATTGGGCAACTGCAACAGTGCCTGGTCGAGGTACCAGTGCAACAACCGGGTGGGAAGTGAACGGCGAACTGTACTCTCGGAATACCGACTGTCTTCGCACGTTGCCAGCAACCACGGAATTGCAAGTTCACGCGACAGCCGGCGCTGGAATCTTTTGGTCATACCCTTCTGGTTGCCCGTCGAATCGAATCGAACCTCCCGGCAGGTCCGTTCGAGCAGCAAAGCGCTTTTGGCAGACACGGTTATCCCCTGGGCGTAGACCGGATTGAAGGTGCAGGCTGCGTCACCCAGAGCGACCAGGCCGTCCGGCCAACGGGCCAGTTGTTCGAAATGGCGCATCCGGTTTTCCAGATACCGGTAGCTGCTGATTGGGGAAATCGATTCGGCATTCCTGATCGCTTCATAAATCCGGGGAGTAGGCAAACTTCGTGCGAACTCAAGGAAACCCTGGTCATCGGTTGGCGGATAGTCCTTCATCGCCCCGATCATGCTGACGACCCAAATATCGTGCTCTTCCGGATAAATCAGGCCACACCGGGGCAGCTCGGGTGGACGACCGTAGACCGCCAGGACTTTCCATGGACCGGCTTGACCTGGCGGTTTCCGATACCGGCGTGTTGCATAACCAAAATGCGAGTTCACAACGGTTTCGCGCGGCCGGCCATAGCCGAGTTCGTCAAGCCAGTCGGGAAGTCGCGAATTGCGACCGCTCGCATCAACGGTCAATTCGGCGCTGATTCGCTGTTCTCCTGGTGAAGCCCCTCTCGCGACAGTTCTTATTCCGATTACACGTCCCGAGGCAGGATCATGTTGTAGCCCCACTACTTGCTGTCTGGTTACCAGCCGGACTGCCGGATGTGCGAGAACCCGTTCACGGATCAGCGATTCCAGCAACAGCCGACTGAATCCCCGGCTGACGATGCCGGATCTGTAGTGCGGCACCCATCCTCCGCGATACAGAATCGCGGTGTCAGCCGTCAGATCACCGGCCGGGGCGCCGCGACGTTCAAGCTCTTCATCCAGGTCAGGAAACAACTGACAGAGGATCCGGTAACCGCTCGACAGGACTGCGTGACCATGAATGTCCTGAGGGACTCCAGAGCGAGACCCGGCATTTGAAGACAGCTCATCACGTTCAACCAGCACCACGGACGGGAAATGCCGTGTCAATAACCACGCCGCGAGAAGCCCTGTAATACTCGCCCCGATGACGAGAGCCCGGGGGTAACAACTGTCAGACAAATTCCGGTGACCCTCCCCGTTCAGGCATCCAATAGTCGTCGGGTTGGCAGGCAAAGGAATCGTCAAGGGAGTATTCGTCGATAATTATGTGGCAGCGACACAAAACAAATCAGAATAAAATTGGGCAGTCATCGGCAAAAAACTGGGGCAAAGCCTGTGGTTGGCTTCGCCCCCGGGTGCATGCCGCTATTGTTGCAGTAGCCGGGTCAAACCGAGAATATGCCGCTGCTGCTCTTCGATTGGATTCAGTTCCGTGCCTTTGGCAAGTTTGTCAATTCGAACGTTGAATTCCTGAAGAATGCCCAGCACATTGGAGACGTTGGCCCGCATCTCGGCTGCATAATTCTCTTCGATTATCGGCAGGACCTGTTTGACAAACTCGTCGCTCCGGTCTTCTTCAGCGATCAGGTTGATGGCTTCTTCGAATTCATCGTGATGGTCGTGCATGATTTTGGTAAACTCAGTCCGGGTTGCAACCTGGGTCTCCTGGAGTTGCCGGTCAAAATATCCTGCGATTGCAACTTCAGCGTTTTCCCGCAAGCCAGGCATGTTGGCCACCAGTTCCCGGCTGGCCTCGCGGGCCCAAACTGGAGCGGATTTCCGGATTTCTCCGGCGGCTGTATGCCGGGCCTCCACCGAGTAATCTTCCAGCCAGGTCGAAGCTGCCCGGACAACCATATCAGGTTGTGTCATTTCATCCAGGGCGTAATATCCGTAACCGAAATATCCGCAAAGCAGCAAAATAGCCAGCAATCCCAAAAGAAACGTAAAATTGCTGGACCAGTTGGTGGACCGTCTTTTGGAAGCAAGCTCACGGACGAGCAGGTCGATTCGTTCTTCGAGATGGCTGGGTGCAGGTTTCGTATTCATGATTATCTCAAGGTTGTTTTCAGTGAATGTTGATCGGGGAAACCGGTGCTGCGTCAGGGGAATGCAGCTAACCAGCAAAGGCAGACGAACTGGCTACGAACCGGATTGGCCGGAACCGCCGCTGCCGGAACCGACTTCGGCGCTGGAAGCCGGTGAGGCGCCGGTTGGATCTGCCGCGGCCAATCCATCTCCGGAAATGCCGGCCTCTGGTTCCGGGTCTGGCACCCCGTTTTCACCTGCAGGATCGTCGGAGAAAACATATTTGTCGGCATACACAACGGTCATCCGGACCAGTTCAATAAACTCCAGCGCAATCTGTTCGGCAATCGAAATGTTGGCCATTTTTGGTTCGGTAGGAGGGAAGGCGTCCAGCTTGACCGCCATTTCTTCCAGTTCTTCTTTCATAAAGTCTACGTAGTACCGCTCGGCAAACTGCTGGTAGACCTTTTCCATGTTCTTCCGGACATTCTCCATTTTCTCCGGATCTTTCAAAACCGGGAATTCCTCGACCAGAAGCTTTTCCTGCTCATCCAGCAACGAAGATGAGAATACAGCCAGTTTCTGCTCCATGTTTTCCTGCAGGTTGTTGATCAGCACGGTTCGTTCCTGATTCAATGCCTGAACGATTACATCAGAATCCTCTACCGCCTGTGCCCGGAAAACTTCGACAACGTGAGGGCCCTGCTCTTCGGCGAGGAGCATGATTTGCCGGGTCAGCGGTTCCGAAAACCGCTCGGGTTGTTGCTCGATGGTTTGCTGGACCAGGGCAATCCGGTTGTACCGGACGTCAACGTACAACCGGTAAAAAAGAACGAGGGAAACCAGGACGAACATTAACAGGGCGCAAAACAGGATCATTCGTACTTTTGTTGCCCACTGCAATGCGCGCAGGATGCGCCGGCTTTCGTTCTCAAGGGCATTCAGCTTGTCGGTCAAGACCGCAAGTTGCTGTTCAGGGGTGGACATGAGTTACCTTTCCAAAGATTCAGGTGGAAGTGGCAGGTTGGAAAACCGCGTAAAAAAAATTGCCTCTGTACGATGTTCCTGCAGATTCTGTTGTAACCCGGCCAGGTGTACTTGCCCAGCAATCGCTGCGCCGAAAAACGGAATTGCTTCGGCCTTGGTCTGTTCGTTGGCATCCAATGCATGGAAATCGCCAGGGTTTTTCAACGAAAGAACTGCCCTGACCAGAATCGGACTCCAACGGTCAGCTGATGGGGAATCGACAACAACCAACCCGGGTTAACCTGCGACCATTCCCTATAGGCCTGGCAAAACGGACGACAGCTGTTGGTCTATTGATCGCTGTCGTCCCGTGGCCCGATTTGTTTTCCGCCTCCGGATTCTGATGTTTGCTTTTCCCATTGCTTTCGTTGGCGGGGACTGAGCAAATCGGTGGGCGCCTGTGCATTGCCCAGTCTTGCATTCACTTTGACCTGTTGCAGCCGGGTCAGTGGCAAATCCTTCAGCCCGGAATTTCGAAGATAATACAACTGATCCGACGCCAGGGCGTCTTTGGCCGAAGCGCCCGATTCCAACCGAACGGCCCGGTCGCCAGTCAGCTTCTTTGCGGAATCTTTAACCTGCGGCGAGCCACTGTTGGTTTGGGCGGCAATAATCATTGAGGGGAGGAGAAAACAGGACGCGAAAAAGCAGATCAGTCGATGGTGGAGGGAATGGTTCATGGGTTGGCTTGCGGTTTTGGAAAAATGGATGTCCATAGTTTTTCGGCCCCCGCACCCCGACCCTCTCCCCCAAACTGTTCGTGGCCAGAGTCATAGCGAATCAACGTTTTTCTGCGCGAACAGTTTGGGGGAGAGGGGGAAGGAGTGGGAAACTCAATACATTCTCAAAGTAATTCAACTCAAATCAATTTTATTCAACTCAAGCTCAACTCAAGCTCGATTCAAGCTCGATTCAAGCTCGATTCAAGCTCGATTCAAGCTCGATTCAAGCTCGATTCAAGCTCGATTCGACGCAAGCTCTTGCCCGATCTCCATTCTCAACTCCAGATGTCGCTGGTGGAATCGCCGGTGGGGAAACGGATTTCGTGGGCACGGGCTGGGCCGCCCGGTTCGGCACCATAATCGACGAGGAATTTTTCGTTCAGCTTCATGCCCCCCTTTTCCGTATCGATATCAACCTGCAACAGCCAGGAACCTGCCTGTTTCATGTCCGGATAGAACTGGTCGTCCCACGGGCTGTAAAGAGAGTTTGTGACGTAAAGCCGTTTTCCGTCCAGGCTGAGTTGAAGCATCTGCGGGCCGCCTCCCATTTTCTTCCCGCGGAAGTTGAACACTTTGCCGATCACACCCCCCATCCACAACTGGCCGGTCAGTTTCGGGTTGGCCGGATCGCTGATATCGTACTGGCGCAAATCGCCATGCAACCAGTTGGAGAAGTAGAGAAAGCGGTCGTCCATCGACAGGACCAGGTCGGTAATCAGGCCAGGTACCGGGAATGGCCATCCCTCGACTTCGACTCCTTCGACCTGGATCACCTTGTCGGCGGTCCATTGGTCGCTTCCGTCCGGTTTGTGCCAATGCCACATGGTGCTGCTGAGCGCGGCGCCGACGAAGCCGTGGGTGCTGGAAGGTTCGTGATGGAAGCGGACTTCGAGCGGGATCATACCGGTTTCGCCGAGGTCCAGTGACTGGACGATCTTGCGTTCCTTCCAGTCCCAAAAGTGGATATGGCGTCCGTATTTTCCTTCGGCAACTTCGGCCGGATTGAATCCGCCGGCAACCGTTTTCGGCGCGCCCCATTCGCTGCTGATCATTACGTTATGGCGGGGCTGGTACCAATAGTCGTAGTTGAAGTTCATCGCCCCGGTGTCTTCGGTCCATTTGCCTTTGACGTTGAACTCATGGTCGAGCAGCATAAATCCGCCGGGCGCGTTTCCTTCGGCGTCTCCCAGCATGGAGATCATGATCTCGCCGCTTGCCAGGCAGTGGACGGTGTGAGGCGTCGACAGTCCGGTTTTTGATTTGATTTCTTCTGGCTCGATCACCTTGTGAATTTTTGGAGCCTTGGGGTCCTGGGTATCGATGATATGAATGCGGCTGGATTTCAGTCCGGGCAGAACCATGAACCGCCGGCCATCGCTGGATTCGTCGCCGTGGCAACTGCTGCAGGAACTCCAGCCAAAGTGATGCAGTTCGTCGCCGACGTTGGGCATTTCCAGCCGGTGAACAATCTGGCCAAAGGTTTTCGATGCGGGATCGAGATCGATGGTCGACAGGTAATCGGGCTTTCCGGCGGATGCGGTTGTTACACGGATTGCCGGTACGTAAGCAACGGTTTCGCGGGGAGATGCAATGGCGTCGGCGACGGTGGCGTAGGTGCGGTCGCAACAAGCAGTTTCGTCCTGGACATCTTGCAGGAACTGGCTCGCGCCGCTGTTCGCCGCGTGTCCAACCAGCGGAATGCCGGTGGCGGTCAGGGCAGCTGCGGCGGCTGCCGAATGGACAAATTGGCGGCGATTCATCGGTTTACGCTGGCTCATTTTCATTCTCCGTATGCATTGAAAATATTTTGTTGTCGGTCGGGGGTACTGCTGACCGTTTGCCCGCTTGGGGTGTTCGCAGCTACAATGCCGATTATCGCGGTCGGGTACAGCAGTTGGCAACCGCCAGGCAACCGTTCCGTTTTATCCGCCGGAACCGCCAGCCATGTTTCGAAAGCACAGTCCTGTCAAAATCGAGATCGATCCGTTGGCCGTGTCCTGCAAAACGACGCACGTAGCGGTTCGGCTGGAACGGATTGCCGAGAACTACCGGCAACTGGACTTGCTGCTGGCCGATGTCGAGGCCCGAATGCCGGTCGCCGAACCAGTGTTGGAATCGGCGGGCGGGATAGCGGGGACGATTGAAATCAGGCCGTTTCGGCCGCAAAAACCGCGATAACCGGTGCCGCTGGACCTGGTGCAAATATCCTTTTTCTGGCTCCTTTTGGACAAGCCGCGTGTTATTCTATAAGAATGGCGACTTTGCTGCTTCAACACCCCGCCGCCATAACTTTCCCATACCGGTTTCCTACTGACCAAAACGAACGAAACGAAACCGGTTCGACCCAACACAGACCTGCTTCAACGGTGCCCGCACATGTTCCCATTTTCCAGGTTTTTTTCCCGATTCCAAAACCAGGCCAAACAACGTGCCCTTGCCGGCAAGCGACGTGCGAGGTCCTCCAGACTCGACTGCTTTGATGTTTTGGAACCGCGCCGGACTCTGGCCGGCAATGTCGCCGCAACAGTTTTGGATGGCAACCTGTACCTGGTTGGCGATAACACCAGCAACCAGATCGAGTTGATCGTTCGCGATGGGCGGGCGATTGTAAACGGTCTGGAAGGCACGACTGTGAATGGCGGCGCTTCGTTCCAGATTGGAAACAGCAACTCGATTGGCGGAAAGATGTTCGCCTGGCTGTTGGGGGGAGACGACACGCTGATACTGAGAAACGGCGTGGCGTTTCCGGACAGCGTCGAGATTCATGGTGGAGCTGGCGAAGACCAGATTGGATTCGAAGCTGTGACGATTACCAACGATGCTTTCCTGGGTACCGATGAGTTTGCTGACACGATTGCGATGAACGGAACCACTGTCGGCGGGAACCTGTGGATTTGGGGTGGCAGTGCCGACGACGTGATCAGCCTGAAATCGGTTACTGTCAGGAACACTTTGATTCTTGAGGCTGGTAACGGACATGATGCGGTGGAGTTGCGTGATGTCAAGGTCAATGGCCGTTCACGCCTGGATTCGGGAAAAGGCAACGATACGCTGAACCTGGTCGATTCGGTTTTTGCTGGCAACTCGTCGGTTGAACTTGGGCGGGGGAACGATGTGCTGCGGTCCCAACAGAGCCGTTTTGACGTTGGAATGGACCTGCGGGGCAATTCCGGAATGGACATGGTCGAGTTCAGTGGGACGACCGCGATTCCGGCCAGTTTCAAATTCCATGGCGGACGCGGAGAGGATTCCATCACCGGGCCAAATTCAACGGCGTTGACCGGGAACCAGCGGGTTTCCAGTGCCAACCTCAATGCGGTCGACAGTTCGGTTGTGAACGCACGGTTGAATGATCCCGTAACTGGTGTTGTTCCCCGGGCGGCAGCGGCCCAGGAGATTCTCCGTCAGCAAACGATAGGGGAATTGACCCTGACGGCCCAGCTCGATGAAACATTGACCGTGCAGTCCAGCGGAATCCGGGTTACCGGTGTCCAGAATTTCCCGGTCGAAGGGACTTCGATTGCCAACGCGCTGATCGAAATTTCGAGGGATGGGGACGGCCTGTTCAACGATGGGTCGGCGATCGTCGGCGCTGATGGCAAGTATTCGATTCCGGTTCAGCTGGTCAGCAATGCAACCAACAAGGGTGTAAATTCGATCGTGGTGCGCGCCACCGACTCGGACGGCAATACGCTGACCCAAAATGTGCGGGTCCATTTTGTTCAGGGATCGATGGTTCGCATGACCAGCGATATAGGAACCATTGATTTTGAACTTTTTGACAGTGCCACGCCGCAGACGGTGGCCAATTTCCTGGGTTACTTTGGCCGGTACGCGAATTCCATCGTTCACCGTTCAATCAACGTTGCCACGTCCGGGCTGGACGTGATTCAGGGTGGTGGTTTCGTTGTGGATGGAAGCGGAGTGGTCTCCCCGATTGCGACCGACGCACCTGTTCCGGGCGAGTTTTCTGCGAGCCGTTCCAACATTCGGGGTACCCTGGCGATGGCGTTGCCATCCGGAAATCCGAATGGGGCTACCGACCAGTGGTTCATCAATCTGGCAAATCACTCCACAGTCCTTGACCCGCAACAGTTTACGGTGTTTGGTCGCGTGATTGGCGATGGACTGGTGGTAGCAGATGCGATCCATGCACTGAACAAGTTCCACCTTGCCCGGGGACTGGATACTGTCGCCGACCCAAGTCTGGGCGCCTTGACCGATGTTCCGCTCCAGAATTACACGACCTTCACCCAAACCCTGGATGGAACGGTCGCGCTGACGGAAGGGTCCAATACCTTGACTGGCACTGGGACCAGTTTCCTGACCAATGTTTCAGCTGACGGCCGGATCCAGGTTGGTGACACGATCTTTGTCGTCGACGAGATTTTGTCGGACACCGAAATACGGCTGGCGACGAACTCACTGGTTACCGTGACCGGCGAACAAATCCAGATCAATGCCAGGCCGACGAAAGACAATTACGTGTCGTTTTCAACCACGACCAAACTGGTTTTGCCAACCGCGACCTAGATTCGGCCGATGCGGCAGTATCTGGCAGTGCCTGATTAGTGATTATGATCGTGGTCATGGGTGGCGGGATTGTTGTCCGAAAATTTCTTGATTTTTTCGGGATCATAGTCCAGCAATCTCGGCTCCCACGCCTGGCTGACCGGGGTAGTAACCAGCAGCCAGCCAGCGGAACCTGATTCGCGTGCCATGGAAATCTGACTCTGGATTTGGTCTTCATCCACGTTCCAGCCTTGCAACACGGCGATCAGCTTTTCGGCCCGTACAGCCCTGCCCTCCCGTTTCGGTGGCATGACTTCCAGGGACTGAATGGCCGTTTTGATCCAGCCCCCTTCGCCGCCATAACGTGGCAAGTCCCGATCGAATTCCCGGTAGAAACAGGCGATTCCAATTCTGGAAGAATCGGCGTCGATGGCAGCAAGCTGTTTTGAAAAGGCCTTCCAGCAGATGCCTGCGAAACAGTTCACCCCCGCACATTCGTGTTCCCGGTCCTCCAGTTCGCATTCGGTGGTCAGAACCGGAATGACCTCGGCACCGGGTGACAACTTCCGGATAGCCTGGACGAATTCTGCCGGAGCAGTGTCGCCCAGTGATGTACCCGTTTTGACTGGTCCATAATCACCAATCCAGCGACAGAGGGGGTGCCCACAACCGCAAGCCGAAGGACCACCCTGGATGTCGTTCAACCAGATTCGCTTTGCTGCCGGTTTGCCATCGAGCAATTTGCGAATTCGTTCGCAGTGGGCATCAAACGCCTCGCGGTAAAAGACCGGAACCCAGGGATAGTTTTTAACGACCTGGTTCTTGCCGGCGACAGGGAATTCCGGGAACAGTCGCCGCCATTCGGGGTGGCCCTGCAGGCTGGCCATCCATTCCGGGTGGGCGTCGGCAAGTTCCGGGCATCGGCCGACTTCGATGAAGTATCCGACCTCCATCCCTGCCGTCTGAATCTGGTTGGCCGCCAGCAGATTGGTTTCGTCTGTGCCTGCCGACAGATTCAGCGTGACGTTCAGTTCGGCTTTTTTCCAACGATCGAGCGCATCTGGTGTGACGCTGTCCGCCGCGACAACGATGCCTTGAAACGAATTTGAATTGTCTTGTAATGGAATGAATGCGATAATCGCACTGAGAAATCCAATGGTGATTTCGGCAAGAATCATGCGGCGAAGCTCTCCAATTGTTTTTTGCACAATTTCGGATCAGGGAAAACCTGCCCGACTCAGTCCACTTTTGCCGGATTGCCGGAATCGTGAATTTCCGTTTTCGGGTATTCATGGGACCAGGCATACCATCGGGACTGGATGGATGGAATCCAGTCCAGTTCCTTTCCCCGCAATGGGCCGTCTATTCCACGACCAGCGAGCGTCCAGCGTGTACCCGTTTCCCGATCCTTGAACGGTGCAGTCTCGGGTGAGATTTCGTCCGGATAAAACGTCAGTTTTTGCCCATCGACTACCGGCGAAAACGCTACGGCAGAGCGGGTTGGGCCGTACCAAAACATTACGACCGGTTTCGCATCGACTTCGGCCATCCGGACTTCGCGGTCTCCCAGTCCGTCCAGCGGGATGGCCAGCTGCGACGATTCCCCTTCGATTCCCATAACGTTCGCTGTTTTTTCCAGTCGGGAATCGACTTTACCCATATTCGCAACGGCATCAGCGGACATTTCCGTTGGCATCTCGGCCACTTTGTACTTTTTGCCGTCAAACAAATCGTAGGCAGTCGATTCCGGGTGCAGCATCAGCCAGTGGCCCCAGGTCGTCATCGTGTTGGGTACCCGTTTCATACGGGTTCCCTTTTTGGGACCGTCGAAGGCGATTCCGGTCAGCGCGGACCAGAGTGATCCGTCCGGTCCCTGAACGACCATGACGCCACCGCGCCAGCCGTAGAAGCTGAAACCGTAGTCCTTTTCAAACGCCGAAACATAGCCACCGTCTGCATCGTAGAAAAACAGGCCGTAGGTATCATTCAGCACGCGGGGAGCTGCCAGAAAATGCCGCATGGGAAACATTCCCCCATTGTGTGCTCCGCGAATCCAGGCGAGCACAACTTCGTCAGCCCCAACCAGCTGTTTCAGATTCTGGTTCACACAATACGAGCAGGGAGGTTCGGTCAACGGCTTGTACAAATCTGGGCGAGCAACAACGGGGCTCTGTTGTGTCCCGGCTTCCTGCGCAACGTTCACCGAACAATTCGTCAAGACCGTCGCGGCAACAAGGCAAAGCATGGATTGCATTCGAAACATGGTGAGACCTTTTCAAATCGACTGGTGAAACCAACAGCCACCGGCAGCGTAGCGCATTCCAGTACAGTTTACCCATCTGTCGAAGCTGCGGTGAGACCCCTGGAAAACCAGAGAGGATTAGATCCCGTTTTGGGAAAGGCTCCGGGCAACTTAGTTCCTTAGGAATTGGTCAAAAATAACTTCCCAGATCCTGGGAGGTTGAGGCTCCCGCCGAAACAGGTTCGCTCGAGAGTATGTCTCGGCAGGAGCCTCGACCTCCCGAATTGGCAAACAAAAGCGGAAGTTGTTCTTGACCTGGAACTTAGCCCCGGCTTTCCAGCACTTCCCAGCGGGCATACGCATTCCGGATTACTTCGGCCAGGCTGGACGATCGGTCCGTGACCTTTGCAATCTGGTCGGCTGGCTGCTTGTAGAAGGATTCGGTCGCCATGGACGAGTGAATCTCCGCCTGTTCCGCTTCCAACTGTTCGATCAGCCCGGGCAAATCGTCGAGTTCCCGCTGTTCACGGAAGGACAGCTTTTGCGGTTTTTGTTCTTTGGCAGGGGATTCGGCCGCTGGCGGCTTTGCCTCCGGAGTACTTTTGGGCCCGGCTCCCGCAACATTCCTGCCGCCAGTCTGGCGGGCCTGTTCGCTTTGCCGCTTCCAGTCGTCGTAGCCACCGACGTATTCGCGGACAACACCGTTTTCAAAAACCAGCGTGCTGCCGACGACGTTGTTCAGAAACTCCCGGTCGTGGCTGATCAGCAAAACCGTTC
>Ga0163150_10004615_pt1 | contig 18284 bp, 20 predicted proteins | sample OliLakLV19P2IB_FD_148628 | JGI IMG/M metagenome (GOLD analysis project Ga0163150, IMG submission 148628) | Freshwater microbial mat bacterial communities from Lake Vanda, McMurdo Dry Valleys, Antarctica - Oligotrophic Lake LV.19.P2.IB | ecosystem: Environmental > Aquatic > Freshwater > Lake >...
TCGGGAGGAGTTAAACTCCGACCTAGTAATAATTTTTTTATTGCATTTTATTCTTCCACGTCGAAGCAGCCCATAAGGCACAGCTTCTCTCAAACTTACACCCGTTCCTACATTGTTCGGGAGGAGTTGATCTCTAATCACACTTAAAATAATGAAATCTTATAAAAATTATTTTCACCAAACCATAAAATCCAATTACCATATGGAGTCAATATCCATTATTTCTGAAATTGAGAAAAATTACAGCTTGATTTCAAAGGATACCGCATTTGCCAAAACTTCAAAAAATCCCATCGACCGAAGACTGGATTTCTGTGGTTACTTTTTAGCCATGATCCAAACCCTGGATGCCAGAAAAGAAAGTTTTGAAACGATCAGAAGGATATGTATTGAGGTTGTCCTGGAGTATGTCAGGCCAAAAAATAAATGGGAGGCATTTTTGAAACGATTGCCTGCCAAACTCACCAATACCTGGTTGAGCAGGTTAGTATTTAAAAAATTAAATGCCAGGTTCAGCACCAAAGACTCTCCGGATGGTTTTGTAGCCCGTATCATCACCGATAAAGTGGAAACTTACGGGTTGGGTTATGGATTCGATATCCTGGAATGCGGGATTTGTAAATTGTTTAATAAACATAATTATTCCAAATACGCCTCTATTCTTTGTGAGGTGGATGAGGTCACTTCCGGCCTTGCAGGATTAAAATTGATCCGGACAGGGACTATCGCGCTCGGGGCAAAAAAATGTGATTTCCGGTTTCAGGCAATGATCACCCTGCCGGGTAAAGAAGTATTTTTTCTTTAAGATCACCGGAGTGAGATAAGCTACGAACTGTTTAAACTCTTCATCAGTGAATCGGTCCGTCTCTTCAAAGTGCGCTCATAAATTTGCGAATTGAGTAGAGTCCATTGCCCGGAAATTAGTCTGAAAAAGTCTTTATAAAAATAAAAAATAAAGTACAGAATACAACTTTCCCTGTTATTTACACGAAGAGCTTGAACTGCACTTCATTCATCAAGGTGACCCGTTTAGGGTATAACTTTGATCCACGTTAATTGCAAAATCCAGGTTGAAGAGGAGTTGCCCTCCTGATTTAGTACTTCTGGCATTGAAAAATCAGGAGCCAAGATAACAACATTGCCAATTTGTTATACTCAAAAAACTGAACCACAGCGCAGCGATAGAACTTAGGACACATAGAACTTCATATAGGTTTATATGACCAAACAAGTACTCTAATCTTAGAATGTATTCCACCTTACTTTCTATTAAAAGCCGAAATACCTGCAAATACTGTTACTCCGGCTTTCACTACAAAACCCTATAAATACAAAATAAGTAACAAAGGCTTACCTAATCTTGCTCACCACCCCCCCCTTCCTACTATCCACCATCACGGTATATCCACTGGCGCCCTGTATTATCCACCTCACCGTCACCGTTCCCAATCCCGGTATATTCTTAACCGCTATGTTGGCCGGATCGGTTTTTTGTTCTGTGGTAATATTTAAATCGGCATTGTCTACGACCATACCGGCCAGTACTTTTGGCCCGGTGAGGGTGATATAATCCGGTCTTTCGATTTTATATTTGAGGTCCTGGCTGGAATGAGTAGGCATGAGGCGGCTGTTGGAGATGATGGCTGTCACCTGTTTTAATCCATCTCCCAGGTCTTTTTCAATCAATGTATCAATAGCTAGTTTTGGTGTATGATAACAATGGTAAATCGTAAACGACATATTGCGGTGGGCGTCGCTCTCCAGTAAAAACCCGGGATGGGCCCGGCCAAAATTCTTTTTAAATCCACCAATTTCAATCTTACCATACTGTGGATGGTCATACTCATGCCAATCCACAAAAGCGTCTTTGAATAAGGTAAACCGGTCAAACAGGAAGGAAGTATTGTCCTGGGGATCGCGGGTAGCATCTTTGTTGTAAAACAGGTAAGGGGTCCACAATTCATTAGAAAAAGTATATACCCCACGGCCTCCATAAAACCAATCGAGTTCACCCCCATATGCAGAGTATAGATCTTTATAGACTATTAAATAACGATAACCTGGTATCAGTTCCTCACCTTTTTTACCTATGATATCATAGACCTGTAAATCCTGTGGATTATAGGTTTGAAGGTCGTTGGGATCACCAGGTCCACGCAGGATCATACCACCAGCATTGTGATAGGATTGGGCTGCTGCAATATTGGGGTGTTTCATTACAAATTCCTGTACAGCCCTGTTTTCAGGCAGGGAGAAAGGATATTTATAGGCCCCGTTCTGGACATAATTGGGTTGCCAGCCCCATCCCCAGTCGCGGTTGGGATCGTATTCAAACGTGTAACCATCTTCATTGACCTGGCCGTCGCCGTCGTTGTCTTTGCCTTCGAGTCCCAACAATTCGTAACTCCCTTTTTCCTCGGGGCCAACCCGGATCATCCGTCTGGGATCCGAGGGATCTGCGCGTAATCGTCCATTGGGATTCAGGCGTCGCATTTGCAGGATTTCATTATCTCCGTCCAGATCGTCGTATCCATCTTCATCTACCTGGCCATCGCGGTCATTATCTACGGGGATCACACCAGAGCGCGGCGAACTCCCGGTATTGGGCTCATGAAAATAACTATCGCGGCCATCGGGATTGATGCTGGGTATAATATAAAATACCTTATCCGCCAGCAATTCCTGGATAAACCGGGTATCCTTAAAGGTCTCGGTGAGATACCAGGCTGTATATAAAGAAAATTCAGTGCCCTGCACTTCATTGGAATGGATATTGCCATCGATGTACATCCCGGGCTTTTTATCGGGGCTGCCTTTTTTAAAATCGGTGATCGTGAGGCACCAGATATCGCGGCCTTTGTAGGACTTACCGATCGATTCGAGTTTAGCCAGTTCGGGGTAGGCACCGGCAATTTTTTTGCAAATCTCAGTGAGGCCGGCATGGTCATTATAACGATTCCAGCTTATGGCTACCTTGGGGTTGACGGGGGATCCGGCGGCTTTGAAAATTTGATCGGCGTTTTGGGAGAACGCGATTACATTGCAAAGCAAGAACATTAAGAGCACCTTGGAAAAACAAGAAAAATGATTCGACATGATTAGGATTTTAAAAAAAAATAGGCTTTGATTAATTAATTTATTTATCCATCAATTAGTTATATCCCCCTGACCCCTCGCTCCGCTGCTCCGCTGCTCCGCTGCTATGCAGACTCCGCTTAGGGGAACCCTTTTGTTGATCATTTTGCTAAAGCTAAAATTCACACCATTAGTTTTGAGGAGTATCGGCCAGGCCATTTTTTAAATCACCAATTTTTTGATCAGGTATCAAACATTTCGGTTCTCCTGAGCGCGGAGCGCGAGGGGTCAGGGGGGTGTGAATGTTATAAATTCCAGGAATATAGCAGTTCAAAACCATCAGATTTAAAGATCAATAATTATGGTTTTACCTCCGGTCGTCGGGCTACCTGCTTCTATGGTAAGTTTACCGCTGCCTTTAACCAACCAGCTCAGAGATTGTGAACCATAACCTTCGAGCGCGTTCAGTACCTGGATTTTTTTACCGCTGATTACGGATTGGGTAGCCAGGGTATTCAATTTTACATTGATGCGTTTGACCCAGTAAGACCTTTCGCCGAGTTTGGAGTGAGAGGCCAGTGCGCCTTTGTTGATAATGTCCAAAGTAATCCGGGTCAGGCCTCCTCCTATTTTTTCCGTTTTAAGGTTAACGATATCCAACTCGGGTTGATAACCTGCAAGTTTGACCAGGAAGTTGCTGTGTTTTTTGACCAGGTCGGCTACTATTTTATAAGGAGGATTGATCATGGCAAATGGATCGACTCCACCAACCACCACTTTTTGATTGGAAAAATCGGGATGCTGAATCAATTTCCAGGGAGTAAAGGTATTGGTGATGTCCTGCTGACTTGCCCATCGCAGATAATTGGCCATAGGATCTTCGAGGGTAAAGGCCTTCTCTTGTTTGGTAGTATCCGGTTTGGTTTTTGGGACCCACCAGCCGGGGGTACTGAAACTATACCTTCCATAATGAAAATAAGCCCAGGAATAGAAGTCGCCTCCACCGGCATTGGCTGCTGGGGCATCCTTCACGTTTACCGCTTTATTGTATAGGTCAGAGACCATGCTATTGATTTTGACATCTTGTTGTAACCAGGCTGCTACTATAGTTTGAGTGGCAGCGGTCGCATTATAAGTCAGTGGAGTGGATAGATTATTATTGCTGCCAAAGCTAACCACAGCATACACATTAAATTGTTCGTATAAATAATCAACAAGGGCACGAGTCTCCAATTCAGAGACGGCAAATTCACCGGATCCCGGAGTAAATGAAGGGTGTTTATAAGTAAAGTTTTTATTGAACCATACACCGCCTTCTCCATCTTCATTCATAGCTCCGTCTTTGTCATTGTCGATACCTTCCATATAAATAGCGAATGTTCCTTTTTCTCCTTTGCTCAGATCCGCTTTGACCAGGACCCGCGGATCATCCGGATGGGTTTTATATTCGCCAACAGGTGATTCTATTCGCATCATCGTAATTTTTCCATTGCCATCCAGGTCATCCAATCCGTCTTCATTGGTCTTGCCATCGCGGTCATCATCGGTGATGGTGGCATTGCCCTGACGCTCATATTTGATAGCTGCAAAATATTGCTCCATGGCATCGGGGCTCATGTTGGGAAAAACATAGAATGTCGTTTTGTTCAATAAGGTTTTGATGCTGTCCGTGGCACTGCCTTGCAATAGATTTTCTGCAAATCCAATGGCAAGTTCTGTCCCGATCAAATAATTGCCTTCCACCCCCCCGACTACGACTAAGGCGGGTTTTGTATCCATATTTCCAGAGCCTATAGTGAGTTGCCAGATATCTTTACCACCGGCTGTTTTGATTAGGGAGTGCAGTTTGGTGAGTTGGGGATAAGTCCTGGCCAGGGAATTAAGACGGGCGGTTTGTTGGGAATAGTTGCTATATCCGGTTTGTGCATTTATGAAGGACAGGAAAATCAATAAAAAAAGGCAGGTGGTCAGAAATTTAGACATGCGGACGAATATTAGTTGGCGAATATACTGTAGCGGCGCAATTCATTCGCCGGAGTCTGAGGCTTTCTTATCAATACGAAGAAATCAAAGTTAGATTTGTTCACGGATCGGCGCTTAGCGAAGCGAAAAACGCCGATTACAAAGACCGTGGAATGTAGCGGCGCAATTCATTCGCCGGAGTCTGAGGCTTTCTTATCAATACGAAGAAATTAAAGTTAGATAGTTTACGGATCGGGGCTCAACGCAGCGAAAGATGCCGCTACTGAATTGTTCTGATTAAAATATCCTTATACGATACCTGCGCTTTTCCACCTCCATGTATTTGTAAGCCGATGAGTCCGTCTTTAGGAAGGGTGAGATCCGGTTCGGTATAATCAACGGTTTGTCGGCCGTTTAAAAAAAGCTGGATCCGCTGACCTTCCGCACGGATCTCATACTCATTCCAATCACCCAATTTAACGATCGAAGCCGAAGTGGCCGAGTCGGGCCCGGCCAGGACCTTATTCCTCCTGGACTCGTCATACAATGCCCCATAATAATTTTCTCCCATGTCGGCCTGATACCCTATCATTTCATAGGACGGATCCGTTGCCCGTTGACTTCTGATCTGTACCCCGGCATTGATAAAGCCTACAGTGCCTTCTAATTTGAACTTTAGTTTCAGGATAAAATTGCCAAAGGATTGGGTAGTACAAAGGAAGTCATTGTGCGGTACGGTATCCGACAGCGAGCCACCGGCGAGGGCATTATCAATGATCCGCCAGGTTTTTAGGGTATCTCCCTGCCAGCCGGTAAACGTGTGGCCATCAAATAAAGAGATATAACCGGGTTCTTTACCTGTAGTACAACAAATTAAAACTAGCAGAATAAAGAGCAGTGAAAACGGGTATCGAAATTTCATAATTGAAGTTAAGCAGATTATCTTAATTCTCCACAACTCTTATTGGTGGATTCATCCTATGTACCCCTAAACATTTATCGCACTACATTATAATCAATTTTTTCAGGCTTGGTAAAACGGATGGCACCCTTACCGTAACTCACGCCCTTTAATTCACCTCTATAAGCCTGCATAACGTCTTGTTTCAGGCCCCTGACCCCAGAATCCCAATGTTCAAATTATGGTATTTGGGATCTGGGGAACCATGCCATAATATTCTAGCATAACCCTAATTCCATACACAACTCTTACCGAACAAGAGGTATTTGAATAAACTTAAGCTGACTATCGAGCCAATGGTTTCCCCAGAATCGACTGCTACAATCATTAAATTTAGCAGACTCTTTAGTCGATTGCTAGGGTCAGCTAAGAACGAGCGGGGGCATTAGCGTATTTCAAGTCCGTATTTACCCCCGCTCGTTCCTCGCTGACCCCAGAATCCCAATGATCAAAATATGGTATTTGGGATCTGGGGGACCATACCTTAATATTCTAGCATAACCCTAATTCCATACACAACTCTTACCGAACAAGAGGTATTTGAATAAACTTAAGCTGACTATCGAGCCTATGGTTTCCCCAGAATCGACTGCTACAATCATTAAAATTTACCAGACTCTTTAGCCGATTTCCGGGGGAACCATACCTTATTATTCTAGTATAACCCTAATTCCATAAACAACTCTTACTAAACAAGTAGTATTTCAATAAGCTTAAGCTACTTTACGCCTCCCTGTTCGAGCGTCTGAAAACCTCATACAAATATTCTTAAAATACTTTTCGTCACCTACAATTGGTGAAACCATTAATTAATTATTTTAAATAGGCCGAATACATCCAAACTAGTTTTTCCTGCTCCCGGATATAATCGCTCATCAATGCATTAGTGCCTTCATCACCGGCATCCGCAGCCCGTTTTAATAATGATCTTTGTTTGACCAGGATGGTTTGAAACGCATCCACAATGATTTCTACTCCTTTATGGCCAGCAGAAACATTCCGCACACTTTTTATCGAAGAAGTATCTAAATAATCTTCAAACGTATGAAGAGGCGTAGCGCCCAAGGTCAGCACCCTTTCCGCCACTTCATCCACTTTTAATAAAAGATTGGTGTACAGTTCCTCAAACTTCAGATGCAATTCAAAAAATTTGTCTCCTTTGATGTTCCAATGCAAACCCCGCGTGTTTTGGTAGAAGATCATATAATTGGCCAACAGAATGTTTAACTGTTCTGCCAGTTGTTTGCTTTTGGTTTGATCCAGTCCGATATTGTTTTGTTTTACCATAATCTTGCAAAATTACTAGTCCTGAAGCTCAAGTTGATGGATCATTACGTTTGGGATCATCGTAATTTTTGATTTTACCGAATTGGAAATTAAACAGGCAGCTTCCGCTTTAACTAAGATCCGTCCGGCTTTTTCCCGGTCTTTTTCATCCACTATAGTCACGGTAGGTTCAAGTATAATTTCGGTCATCAGGTATTTTCCTTCGACTTGATCCAGTTTCCCCCGCGATTTACAACTGAAATTTATAAATTCCAGTTTAGAATTTTCAGCAATAGCCAGAAAAGTTGTCATCAGGCAACTGCTCACAGCAGCGGTAAACAAATGTTCAGGAGACCAGATGCCCGGAATGCCTTTGGGGAATTCAGGCGGGGTAGCGACCTCGATACAACTGTCTGTATCCCGGTTTAATTCTGGAGAACACATGACCCCCTTGCGGGCTTCGTTCCAATTAACATGTACATTATAATAGTGCGCTTCCATAAGGTTAAATTTGATTCTGCAAGCTATCCCAGGGGCCGCCATTATAGACCTCGGTATAACCAAATGATTTAAGTAAGTTTTTTGCAGAGGCACTGCGAAGTCCGGAGGCACAACAAGTGATGATTGGCCTGTTTTTATCTTTAAGTTTAGCCAGGTTATGGGCCACCTGATCTACTGAGATATTCACAGATCCCATGATGTGCCCGGCGTCATATTCGCTTTTACTGCGTACATCCAAAATAATGGCTCCTTTCCTCTTCAACTCAGCAAAGTCTGTTTTTTCCAGGCCGAAAATATTTTTAATCGTATTTAACATTTTAATTTATTTTAATTCTTATTTTTTATATCCACTAAACAATAATCCGCCCATCACAGCACCGTATACCGTGCTATTTAATGGCTTAGAAGTAATCATACAGGTGCCGCTGGAGCAACCGATAAAATAGTAATATAGATAACCCCCAATCGCTCCAACCACCATCCCGATGAGGGTGAGTTTATATTTGATGAGAAACTCCATCGCGATCTGCTTTTTTTCTGGTGGTCATGCCAAGTATATAATATATCGGGCAAAAATTGATCATACTGGTCAATAAGAGAATACCTCCAACTGCCAGGAATGCGATACCCCAAAAGCCAGTCAGGACCTGGGTAAAATAAAGTACTGCAGCCAGGGCAGCAATAAACACCCGGATCATTCGATCGGTTGAATTCATATTTGGTTTCATATTAATTTGTTTTGTTGATACAAAATTACCAGGAGGCCAAGCCGAAGTCTGTGATCCATGTTACAGAAGGGTAATTTTATTTCTGGACAGGATAATCAGCTTTTCATTTTCCATTTGTTTTAATACTCTGCTGACCGCTTCCCGGGTGATACCTAAGTCATCCGCCAACTGCTGATGAGTGACTGTGATTTCTTTGGTTCCTACCAATTTCGATTTTTGGTCCAGCCAATGTTCCAGCCGTTCATCCAGTTTTTTAAAAGCTACGGCATTCACTACCTCAAGCAATTCTTCAAATCGCTTTTGATATAAATTAAAAATAAAATCGGCCCACTCCGGAAACTGCCGGATCCACGCACCAGCCTTGCCCACCGGGATCAATAACACTTCTGCATCTTCTTCCACTATGGCCTTGACCTTACTGGTGTCATTGTGGATACCGGCCAGGAAAGACATGATACAGCTTTCACCGGGTTTGATATAATACAGAAGCATCTCCTTACCCTCCTCGTCTGTACGTATCACTTTGATATTTCCAGATAATACAATCGGGATAGACCGGATATAAGCGTGGACGTTCAGGATCACAGTTCCTGCCGAAAATGTCTTTACCTCTCCTGCAGTAAAAGCTTCTTTATTTAACAGGGTATGGAACAAATTAAAAAGCGGGGTTTCTGTATCAACCATAGGAAATCCAATTGGGGTAAAGATCGACGATTTCTTATACGAATTACCTGACCACTGTCAGGGTCTGTGCTGATGGAAACACATTAACTCTAATTCGAATCTATGACCGAAGTGTTTCCCATTTGTATACTATGTGAATTAAATCTACGCTACGCTGTTCCTATGTGTCTACGCCTCCGTCTGTGGTTCATAAAAAAATATACCACATAGAACATAGAGCACAGCATAGCGTAGAATGACACATAGATCACTTTTACTCATTGTACATTAACTATGCGTCTATGTGTCTATGTGGTTAAGGAAACGATCGGAAGAAGTGAGGTTGACCGGGACCTGGACCGTGACATTGTCTTCTGCAGGCAATTGAGGGAATACATCTTTAAAACGCGATAAGACGACCGAATGATTTTGAATTGTTCTGCTGTAGGCAAAGGTAAGGTTGAGGGATTTCCGGGTATATCCCAGTTCATAATTCCAGGTAAATTGGGGTAGGAGGACCGGGTTTCCGGTAGAATAGGTAGTCACATCGATGAGAAACAGAAAAGGGTTTAAAGACGAATACCCCGGGCGGTCTATACGGCGACTGACGGATAAACTCAGGGTCTGTATTTTATCCAATTTGTAATTCAGAAAAGCGCTGGGAAACATTTGAAAATACGAAGAATCGAATTTGATATTTCCTTTTTCCTGCCGGGTATCAATATCCGTTTGTTCACCGCGGCGCCCGATCAATAAGCTGGATTTTTTAAATTCTTTACTAAAATTAAGATAACCGGCATTATTGTATTCTTTATAATAAAAACGGTTGGTTTTGGATTCATCGACCGAGATTTCGAGGCCGTTTTTTTCAAAAAATTTTGCATCCTGGTCCGAAGACACTAAAGACGTTTTGAATCCTGCTTCCCATTTCATCGATGGGCTGATCGGATGGGTATAGTCTGCTTTGGCTGTGATAAAATCCAACAATCCTTCCTGGATACCCAATAAGGTATAATCCGGTTTAAGCACCGAACCATTGAGTTGATAATATTTGGTGGAATTGATGGAGGTACCCAGCGTGGAATAAAGCCCGTAATCCACGTCAGCCGTGATTTCCCTGCCTGTGCTGTCGAGCGTACGTTTAAAATTGATATTGACCACTACATTATTATTTTGATTATGGTTGTCGGTACTGGTATTGAAAGTAAAAATGGGATTGCGGATTTTATCAAAGACGATAGAAGAGTTCCGGTTAAACGGTTCTATGGTGCTGAGGTTACTGGTTAATGAAAACCCCAAAATGGTTTTGGCATTAGGCGAATAGTCTGTACCGAGACGGATGGTATGAAAGTTGACCGGAATTTTGGTAAAATTATCTTTCTCGTCTTTGCCGTTGAACGCATTATTGTCGTAAAAATTGCGGTCAAGCAATAGGTGGTTCAATCCCATCCGGTATCCATAATTATAATTGCCAAATAGGTTTATTTTTTTATCCCGGTAATTTAAATTGATGCCTCCATTGGCCTTAGGATATACTCCTTGACCATATCCCAAAGAATACGAACCGTTGTAACCCAGGCTTTGGTCCCTTTTCATTTTGATATCAATGATCCCCGAATTTCCTGCAGCATCATATCGGGCGGAAGGATTGGTGATCAGGTCGATCCTTTCTATGGCCCCAGCCGGTAAGCCTCTTAAAAAATTGACCAGGTCTGCACCACTCATCGGTGAAGGTTTGCCGTCAATCATGATGATGACCCCGCTGCGGCCTCTCATAGATATATTGTCATTGGGGTCGATCAATACTCCCGGTGAGCGTTCGAGGACATCAAAAGCAGAGCTGCCTGCACTGATAATGCTGTTGTCTACATTTACGATTAATCGGTCGAGGCGGCGCTCAATAAAAGGTTTTTGAGCACTAACCGTATCCGCCTCAAGATTAATACCCTGATCACCCAGATTAATGGTCCCCAGGTAAAGGGCAGGATGGGTGGCATTAAGTTTGAAGCCGGCGGTATACACCGGTTTATAACCCAACAAGGTTATTTTTGCAAAATAATTTCCCGCCACAAAACCACTAAATTCTTTGATTAAACCCGCATGGTCTGTGATATCACCCTTGACAAAAACCGAATCTTCCTGCCGGTATACCAGAACATTGGCTCCTTCGACGGGATTGAGTTTTTCATCCTGGACTTTCAGGGACAGCTTGAAATCCTGCTGGCCGTTAGAATTGAATGGAATCAATAAAATAAAGAGGCACCCGAATATTTTATTCAATTTATTGAGATAAGGAATACAGAAAAGCAGAACCATGGCAGACTTTGGATTTGGTTTAATTAAGGGTCAGGAAAGTCGATATGCTACGGAATCCTGGTTGGATCCGAGGGCAAAATAAACGGATTGAATGGGGATATGATTCCCCCAGATCGGGGGAAATCCTGATTTAACCCAATTTTTGCCGACTGCAAAAATTGGGTTAATCGGATAAGATATTTCAATAAACTTTACAAAAAACCTTAGGTATGACAGAGCGTACCTACAGCACGCCTTATTTACCCTTACGTGTTTTTACCTATAGTAAATCCCTACGGGATAGAAGGATTTATTACATTTTATAACTGAAGTTTGTAAAACAATATTCAGAACCGCCTATGTACAGGCCTCGCTGGCTTGAGAAAATTTTTTAGATACTTTACGGGGTGGATACTTTGCAAGAGCTGCACCAGCAATGCGTAAAGTTAGTTGGTAAACTCTACAAGTTGTTTGTATTTGAATTCTGGGTTGAATTAACTGAGCAGCCGTTGCACAATGGTCGTCCATTCCTCATCCAAAGTCAGCTTTGAGCTTATAGCCCCGGCACTACGGTACCAATAATCGGCATTCCATTGGTCCCCTTCCTTTCGATGCAGGTAGGCATGAATTTCAGCCGCAGACGAATCTTGGATATCCTGGATGATCATATGGGCCTGCCTCCAATCCCCTTTGCCATCGTACCATAAGGCAGTCAGATGCGGGCTGATGGTGACAGGAGGCAAAGCTTCCTTCAGGCTGTTTTTATATTCTTCAAAATCCATGGAAAAGGAGATAAAATGACTTCCATCAAATTTAATTCAATTTTATCTACCTCGAAATTCCAGCTCAATGGTTTCAAAACAAACCCATGGTTTCAATCCAGCCCAATCATTTCAACACCAACATGGTTTCAATCAAACCCATGGTTTCAATCCAGCCCAATGATTTCAACACTAACATGGTTTCAATCAAACCCATGGTTTCAATCAAACCCATGGTTTCAATCAAACCCATGGTTTCAACCATGGGTCAATATGCCCCGGGATTAATTGAACCGTTTTAACGGTTTACCTAGCCCCAATCAATTCTGCGAATGCAATGCAATCGTATTCCCTTCCGTATCGATAAAAAATGCCATATGCCCGACATCTTCAGAAATATGTGTCTTAGGCATAGTGATTTGCCCACCTGCTCCTTCCACCCTGGAGAGAGCAACAGACAGGTCAGGATTGCCATTCAAGTAAAGTTTTACTCCCGCACCGCTGGGCTCGTGCATTTCACTTTTGACCAAAGCACCGGAGGCTTTTCCGCTTCCCGAGTCGTAAGGGAAAAAGGCCATATCCATACCCATCATGTTGTCGAGGGGCATTTCGATATCGAACAGAGTTTCATAAAATTTTTTAGCACGATGAATATCCGAAACCGAGATTTCGAACCAATTAAGACTGTTTTCCTGGTTTGTCATTATTTAGTTTTTTGTGAAATTAATATATCGCATTTACTCAGCTGTTAGAGTTTTCTTAAATCCATTTGGTTGTATAGAAAGTAACAAAAACTTAATCTTCTATCTCCAGCCAGCGCTTTTGTCCTATTATAGATTAAGATTGTGCAATTTGGTATGTTTCTGTGCTCCATTTAACCGGGCTGGATATTAAACGACTAATTCGGCTTAAATTAGGATTTTAATCTATAGAATATGAAAAGAATACTGTTAGTCCTCCTCAGTCTGAATTCCTTCCTGGCATATAATCAAAATATGCCCATTGGTCAATTTGATCACCATCAGGATGTAGGCAACCCCAAACGGCCGGGCAATGCTACCTATGATGAAAAAAATCAAACCTATATGATCTCAGGCGCGGGGATCAATATGTGGACCAAAATCGACCAGTTTCATTTTTTATGGAAAAAAATCAAAGGCGATTTTACCATTAGCGCCACCATTAAATTTATAGGTGAAGGCGAAGCCGCCCATCGAAAAATCGGGGTCATTGCCAGGGATGAGTTGACCACCAATTCCAGGTATGCCGACGCTTGCGTGCATGGTGATATTTTATCTTCCTTACAATATCGTCCGACCGATACCTCCAATACTGCGCAGGTTGTTCTCCTGTCGTATCATCCTACGGATATTGAATTTTCCAGGAGGGGCAATGTGTTTACGTTTTCTGCAGCCACCTTAGGTGAAAACTATAAATCCGTATCCAAAGAAATGGAGCTCAACGATGAAGTCTATGCCGGATTATTCATTTGTTCCCACCTGGAAGATGTACTGGAAACCGCAGTATTTAGCAATGTACGCATCATCATCCCCGTGCAACCGGATTACCGGCCTTACCGGGATTATATCGGCAGTCACCTGGAAGTGATGGACGTGGCCACCGGGCACCGGAGGATTTTACACAGCGTCCCCAACTCCATTCAGGCACCCAACTGGACCAAAGATGGCAAACACCTGATCTATAATAGTTCTGCAGGTCTGTTGTATAAATATGCACTTGCCGATGGAGCGATTACTGAACTTAAAACTGGTGAAGCCAAAAGCAACAATAACGACCACGTCATATCTTTCGATGGCACCAAACTCGCCATCAGCAATCATGTGGGTGAAAAAAGAATATCCACCTTGTATACCTTGCCTATCACGGGCTCTGACAAACCCATACAGATCACCTCTCCTGATTCGGGTCATTCCTATCTGCACAGCTGGTCACCGGATGGCCGCAAATTGATCTTTACCGGGAATCGCAAAAATCAATACGACATCTGGTCAATCGATATTGCTACTAAAAAAGAAACCGCATTGACCAACTCTCCCACGCTGGATGACGGACCTGAGTACAGTCCCAATGGCCAATGGATATATTTTAATTCCGTTCGAACTGGCACTATGAAACTCTGGCGAATGAAACCAGATGGGTCAGGTCAGCAGCAGGTGACTTTTGATGAATACAACGACTGGTTTCCGCATTTTTCGCCGGATGGGAAATGGATCGTATTTATCTCTTTTCCGGTGGACATTGATCCTAATTCTCACCCATTCTACAAACGGGTTTATCTTCGATTGATGCCCAGCAGCGGTGGTTTTCCAAAAACAATAGCGTATATCTATGGTGGCCAGGGCACCATCAATGTACCGTCGTGGTCGCCGGATGGCAAACGAATAGCTTTCGTAAGTAACAGCAAATTTTAGTCTCGGGTTTCGGCACCATTAAGATTGTTGTCGAGTAAGCATACCTTTTTTATATTGTGTATTGTTTGTAATTTATTCTCTGAAAGAACATACCGTGTTTGAATACCGGAAGACTTTGAATAATGAAATCTTTTGAATAATGACATCACTTAATCGAATGGCATGAAAAGAATAATCTTCCCGTTTTTTCTCTTAGCTAAGGTTTATGATCTGCCGGCACAAGTAGCCTTGGATTCTATCCTCCCTATCCGGGGTATCACCCTGTCTGCACCGAGTCCTGCCGCGATTTGAAATGGTCTGAACCAGGATTTTCGCGATTTAGGGGATTACCGGGATTTTGAAATTGTCTGAACCAGGATTTTCACGATTTAGGGGATTACCGGGATTTTGAAATTGTCTGAACCAGGATTTTCACGATTTAGGGGATTACCGGGATTCATTGTCTGAACCAGGATTCTCACGATTTAGTGGATTACCGGGATTCATTGTCTGAACCAGGATTTTCGGGATTTTGGGGATTACTGGGATTTTGGAATTGTCTGAACCAGGATTTTCACGAGTGAGTAGTTCACCTCGATTTTTTTTATCGGATTAAAATCCCTGTAAATCCTATTAATCTCGGTTCAGACAATTAATCCCTGTAAATCCTATAAATCCCGGTTCAGATAATTAATCCCGTAAATCCTTTAAATCCCGGTTCAGACAGAATCACCATCCCGTAAGATCAGATGTTGCTGGATTATAGAAGAAGATTTGAAAATAAGATTAGCCATTGAAATTAAGATTACCAATTCGCCTAATTTATCCAGAGGAAACACTATTGCACTCGTAGACTTAGGCAATCCACCGCTATTGATCATTACACCTTCTGCTGAAGATTACCAACTTAGAGTAGTTATACAAGTGTGTAATATCAAATCGATGTACAATCATTTAAGATCCATTCTTCACCGGTCATAAAAAGTAGAATCGTTGAATCGTTGAATTGTGGAATTGTCAGTCCCGGTAGTCCGGGCGTTGAAAAGTCCTTAAGCCGATTTATGCCTGAACTGAAAGAATGCTGAATTGCTGAATTGCTGAATTGTTGAATCGTTAAATTGTAAGCCGCCCCTTCAACCCAATACATGTGGAATTGTAGAATTGCCAGTCTATCAATCTATCAATCGGGAAGTCGGGAAGTCCGAATGTCGGGAAGTCAGACTATATTTAAACAAAAATCAGCTATGAAATCCGTTTTTATTTTCTTATCCCTTTGTTTAATTATAATATCGAGCACGTACAGCCAGAAATTTGAAAGCCTGGATAAAAGCCCGATGGATATGGTTTATTACCCCGACAATTATGCGCACGATCGCAAGTTTGCTCCTCAACTGATCGGTCAAGACACGGCCCTGGTCAGAATAATTTACAGTCGACCGTCAAAAAAGGATAGGGAGATTTTTGGCAAATTGATCCCTTATGGAAAAGTATGGCGGACCGGAGCCAATGAAGCACCTGAACTCAAAGTATATCGCGATCTGACGTTGGGCGGGCAACAGATAAAAGCCGGCACCTATGCCCTGCTCACTATTCCAGATTCATCCGAATGGACTATTATCCTTAGTTCAGACCTCGACCAATGGGGCGCTTACAGTTACTCGGAAAACAAGGATGTGCTACGCTTCAAAATTCCCGTCAAACAAACCGACCAGGTTATTGAAAACTTCTCCATCCGCTTTAAGAAAAAGGATGCAAATATGGCGGTAATGCACCTGGCCTGGGACAGGACATTGGTGGAAATACCACTGGGACTATGAGGCGATAAATTGTTGAATTGTTGAATTGTTGAATTGTTGAAACGCAGGACTACCTTCCTCCTCTAACCCTGAACCCTTTAACCCTTCAACCCTTTAACCCTTTAACCCTTTAACCCTTTAACCCTTTAACCCTTTAACCCTTTAACCCTTTAACCCTTTAACCTTTTAACCTTCCAAATATTCCATCTAAGAAGTCCGGATAATATGCCTCCATCCTTCTTGAAATTGAGCCTATTTTCAATTTTTATTGCCTCACAGGTTGCATTTTTGCTATCTTTGTCCTGCATGAGACCCCGGGAGTTATTAATCATCCTGCATAAAAATGGCTGGTTTAAAGTTGCTCAAAAAGGAAGTCACTTACAACTAAAGCACAAATCAAAAACAAGGAAAATTACAGTCCCTATTCACAATCAGGACATCCCCAAAGGCACTTTACATGCTATTTTAAAACAAGCAGGCATTAAATAAAAAATCGATGAAGAATTTGGACCTTATTATTGAAAGAGGGAAAAACAAAATGATTTGGGGCAGGGTCACTTATAAATCCAATTTGGTCGTAGAATCCTCCAAAACTATACCTGGCCTTGAAAATAAAATAAAAAAATTATTGTTGGATTTTCATGGAATTAAAGAGATCAACTTCAATCATTTATATGACTTAAGAGCTTTTTTTGACCGGTTTGATTCCCTTAATCAATCAAAGTTGGCTCACCTGGCATCTATTAACCCCTCCTTGCTCAGGCAATATGCATCCGGTACTAAATTTCCATCCATCCAACAAGCATCAAAGATTGAAAAAGCAATTCACAAATTGGCGGAAGAATTGAGTAAAGTCTCGATTTATGCCTGAATTGAAAAAACAGAATTGCTTAATTGAAAGACACTCCTCCCCCAAATTGTGGAATCTTTGAATTGTTTAAATTGTCACAAACTCTTCAATATAATAAATGTTTAATTGTTGAAATGCAAGTCTCCTCTATCCCAGTTGTTTAATTTAAGACATTTAATATTGATTTAAATTTATCGAATCCTCCATTAAGCAGTGATTTAACTGCTTCTTTTTTTCCTACATCCAAAACGAAGTAAAAAACATCTACCGCTTTCACTTTTACTTTTGCCATTAACCTCGAAAGCCGTTTAATAGTTTTATTCTTAGTAATTCTTGAGATGTCCCTCTTTAAATCTTGTGATTCTTCAATTAAATCATCCAAACTATCGTGCCCGACATTTGATTCGATTAATTTATTTTCAATAATAGTTAGATATTTATAAAGGCCTTCCTGTCTTAAATAATCAAATGGTATATTATTGGCATCTATATCCAAGATAACAAATTCATCGTATAGTTCTTTTTCATAAAAATTGATATATTCATCCTCCTGAGTCAAATTTATTTTATTGTAATTTTGAATTAGTGAAACCCATTTATTAAAACTTCTTACAACCCCATCGAGGTCATCAATTTTATTTTCAGCATCTTGTGATAATACTGAATTTTTAGGTAAATATTCAAAATTGAAATTTACTTTTTGTGTAGTTTCTAATTTTGAATCATACACCCTAAAGAAAAAATTAGATTTCAGATCCATATCTTTTATTCTAATTAAATTCTTGGATCCAACTAACTCAACTATATCAGAATGTATTGAAACTAACTCTCGCAGCTTTTTTAACATTAATTCAATACTCTGAAGTTGAATCAATGGATATTCCTTTTTATTCATATAACTATTTGATTCATAGGTTTATAAAGCTATAAATTAACTGAATTAAAAATGCCGAAAATAAGTTAAAGTAACCAAAAACCTTTATTTCAGAATGTTTTGTTATATTAAGTTATATTA
>Ga0163150_10004616_pt1 | contig 18283 bp, 15 predicted proteins | sample OliLakLV19P2IB_FD_148628 | JGI IMG/M metagenome (GOLD analysis project Ga0163150, IMG submission 148628) | Freshwater microbial mat bacterial communities from Lake Vanda, McMurdo Dry Valleys, Antarctica - Oligotrophic Lake LV.19.P2.IB | ecosystem: Environmental > Aquatic > Freshwater > Lake >...
ACTCCCGACTCCCCCCCCATGAACCCCATCATCTCCCGCGAGCTCGTCGGCATGCTCCGCACCAAGAAGGCGTTCGCCTGGCAGGTCGCAGTTGTCGCCATCCTCTCGCTGCTCATCATCATCCGCTGGCCCAGCGATGCCCGCGTCAACACCTCCGGCGACCAGGCGCGGGCCGTGCTCAAGGTGTTCGGCTACGGCCTGATGGTCATCGTGGTCATGCTCGCGCCCGTCTTTCCCGCCGTCTCCATCGTCCGCGAGCGGCAGCGCGGCACGCTGGCGCTCTTGCTCAACTCGCCGATGTCGCCGTGGTCGATCCTCATCGGCAAGCTCATCAGCTCGATGGGCTTCATGCTGCTGATGCTGGTGCTCACGCTGCCGATGGCGGCCGCGGCGTTCGCCATGGGCGGCATCTTCCTCGGGCAGGTGATCTCCGTTTACCTCGTGCTCGCGCTGGTCGCGCTTCAGTACGGCTCCATCGCGCTCTACGTCAGCAGCCGCGCCGGCTCGATCGACTCGGCGCTGCGCGTGACGTTCGGGCTCATCCTCTCGCTCGCCGTCGTGCCGCTGGTGCTGATGGAGTTTGTCCCGAAGGACCAGCCGATGCCGTTCGGCCCGGTCGCGTTCCTCGACTACCTCAAGAACGTGCCGCAGTGGGCGAGCAAGCAGCAGTTCGCCTGGCTGCCCGAAGGCCTCGGCGGGCCGGTGTTCACCGTCATGCTGTACGTGATCGTGGTCATCACCTGGATCAGCCGGTTCTTCTCGCCCGCGCCGGCCATGACCGCGATCCTTCAGGACGCGGCGATCCTCACCGCCAGCGGCAGCGAGGCGACCGGCGCGGCGTGGAGGTATGCGATCGTCGCCGTCATCACCAGCGCCTTCTTCCTGTGGCTCACCGCGCGGCGACTGCGGCCCGACATGCTCGACCGCGCCCGCGACGCCGGCAGGATCACCGACGAGCAGTCGACGAAGGTGAAGGCGTATCGCCGGTTCATGTACATGTGGTTCTTCGACCCCAACCGCCGCAGCGGCGCCATGGGCGGGCTGGCGAATCCGGTGATGGTCAAGGAGTTCCGCACGCGCCGCTTCGGCCGGCGGCACTGGCTGATGCGGCTGTTCGCCGTGTGCATCGTGCTGTCGCTCGGCCTGATGTTCGCCATCACCGAGAAGACGCAGGGCCGCACCGACACTGTCATGTCCATCCTGCTGCTGCTCCAGGTGACGCTGGTGCTGCTCATCACCCCGGCGCTGGCGGCGGGCCTGATCTCCTCCGAGCGCGAGAGCGGCGGATGGACGCTGCTCCAGTCCACGCCGATGTCGGCCACCAGCATCGTTTTCGGCAAGCTGATGAGCGTGCTGGTCACGCTGCTGCTCGTGCTGCTGGCGACGCTGCCGGGTTACTTCGTCATCATCTTCATGGGCTCGCAGGGCACGGCCCCGGAATCGACGATGCCGCCGCCCTTGAACCTCATCGGGCAGTTCGTACACATCGTAAAGAGCTCGACGCACACGCAAACGGTGGTGAACCTCCAGCTCTCGCTGCTGGTGATGGGCGTCTTCGCGCTGCTGCTAAGCGCCGCGATGAGCGCGTTCTTTCGCCGGACGTCGACAGCCACGGCCGTGTCGTACGCGGTGCTCGGCGTCATCTGCATCGGCACCATGCTGGTCCGCTTCGCCGAGGACGCGCCGTTCTCGCACCGCACCGTCGAGACCGTGCTCACCATCAACCCGCTGGCGGCGGCGCTGACCCAGATCAAGGCCCCGATGTTCACCGACTATCCTTCCGTCGCGCCGGTCAACCGCTACGTGATGGCGATCGGCTCCCTGATCTGCCTCGCCGCGCTGATCTGGCGGACGAGGCAACTGACGAGGCCGCAGTGATGACGACCATGATGTGCAACCCTGCTTATCGAGTGGTCCGCGGCGCGGCGATGACGATGGCGCTGGTGTTGATGCTCTGCGCCCGTGCCGCCGCGTCGCTGGATGGCGTCACGCCCGCCGACAAGGCCGCCGATATCGACTGGCCGATGTACAGCGACCCTGACTTGGGCGCGATCCCGATCATCGTCACCTTCGACGCCCGCATGAAGGACATCTGGCTGGCGTCGCTGAAGCGGCCCGATGTCGAGACGCGGCGGCGCGCGGCATACGAGATCGGCCTCGCCGCCGAGAAGGGCATGAAGAATCTGGAAGTCCTCGTGCGGCCGCTGATCGAGCAGATGGACGCGCCCGATGCGCACCCGGTGCTCATGCTCGCGGCGGCCGAGGCGCTGATCCAGCTCGACGCCAAGGCGGCGGCGGCCAGCTTCCTCATGCACAACGAGCGCGGCGCCGCCAGCGGCGTCATCCGCGGCGACACCGTCGGCAAGGACGGCAAGCCCGCCGGCGGCAACGCGGGCATCGAGTTCGCCCTGCTCACCGATGCGGCCCTCGCCAAATGGAGGCACGAACCGGCGATCGCGGTCTGGATGAAGCGGCTGACTGATCCGGCGACGCCGCGTACCGTGCGTGTGTCGGCCATCACGCAGCTCGCCGCAGTGAAGCACGCACCGGCGATCGAGCCGATCAAGGCCCTCGCGCTCGACCGCGCACTCGCCGATGCATCGCTGCGCATCCACGCGGCCCAGTCTGTTCCCATCGGCGATACGGGCAACCCGGCGACGATCGGCGATGCGCTGCTTGGGGGGTCGCTCGTCGACCGCCTCGTCGCCGCCACGCTGCTCGCCCGCATTGAAGGCAACGACGCCGTCGCCTCGCTGCTCAAGCTCGCCGCCGATCGCGAGCCCGCCGTCGCCACGATCGCCCTGCGCCGTCTGCTGGAGATCGATCCGAAGCACATCGCGGCCACCGCTGACAAGCTGCTGACCAGCGCCGATCCCACCGTGCGCCTTCTCGCCGCCACATCGCTGGTCGCCGGGAAGTCGCCGCAGGTTGTGGTCGCGCTCGCCCCGCTGCTCGATGACCCGAGCCCGCAGGTGCGCTATTACCTCCGCGACCGCTTCATCGAGTTCGGCAAGGACGAGCCCTTGGGCGCAACGGTGCGCGAGCAGGCGACGCGCGTGCTGGCCGGCGGCGCGAACATCACCTGGCGCGGCATCGAGCAGGCGGCGGTGATCCTCGGGCGGCTCGATCACGAGCCGGTCGCCGCGCGGCTCATCGAGCTGCTGCCCTACCCGCGCAACGAGGTGCGCATCGCCGCGATCGTCGCCCTGCGCCGCCTCGCCGTGAACGATGCCGCACAGCTCGCCGCCATCACCGCGCACCTCGAGCGCGAATCGGACATCTGGCTCGCGATGGTCGAGGCCGCCAAGAAGGACACCAGCCGGCCGTTCCTCATCGACGCCCAGCGCGACCGGCAGCTCGCGCAGATGCACCAGATGCTGGGCATCATGCGCTACGAGCCGGCCCGCAAGGTGATGGAGCGTTACGTGCCGAAGATGAGCGGCTTCTGGTCCGAGGGGCGGGCAGGCGCGGTCTGGGCGCTGGGCAAGCTCTACGAAGACAAGCCGAACGTCGCGCTGTCGAAGTCGTTCGTCAGCCGGCTGTCGGACCTGGACCCGAACAACCCGGAACTGATCCACGTCCGGCGCATGGCGGCGATCTCGCTGGGGCGGATGAAGGCGACGGACTCGCTCAAGGCGCTGGAGGTGTTCTACGACGTGGAGCGCACCTCGCTGCACGTCGGCGGCGGTTGCCGGTGGGCGCTGATGCGGATCACGGGCAAGGACCTGCCGCCGCTGCCGTCGCGCGAGGCAAGCGAGACGGGCTGGTTCATCCAGCCGCTGGCGGAGCCGAAGGAAGAAAAGAAGTAGGGAGGGCGAGGCTCCCGCCGAGCCGTTCTTGGCCTCGCCTCGAAGGCGAGGCCAAGAAAGAGGAGCGCCACACAATCCACTGATTCGTGCGTTGGCCGCGCGAGTTTCGATCGCTCGGCCCGCGAACGGGCCTCACAATCGAACGGCTCGGCGGGAGCCTCGCCCTCCCAGGGAACCCCATGATCGATTCCACCTCCGTCGACATCCGCGTGCGTTACCCCGAGTGCGACGCCCAGAGCGTGGCGCATCACAGCGTGTTTCCCGTGTGGATGGAGATCGCGCGGGTGGAGCTGCTGCGTGCCAACGGCGCTTCCTACCGCGAGTGCGAGGAGCGCGGGGTGTATTTCGTGGTGGTGCGGATGGAACTGAAGTACCGCCGGCCGGCCAAGTACGACGATGTGATCACGGTACACGTGAAGAAGACCGACCACAGCCGGATCAAGATCGAGCACAGCTACGAGATCAAGCGCGGCGAGGAGATGCTGGCGGAGGCGACAACGACGCTAGCGTGCGTGGACAAGACGGGCCGGCCGAAGGCGATGCCGGAGGGGTTTATTGAGTGAGCGCCGGCCTTGCGACGGCTCGCGCCCCTCTCCCTCCGGGAGAGGACCGACTCAAATCGCCGCGAAGCCGCGATTTGAGTCAGGTGAGGGAGAGAACCACGGGCAAGCGGCGAAGTTTCATCGTGCAAACGAGGTCAATGGTGTTCGTAGATTCTCACCCTCACCCGGCTCGCCGAGCCTCGCCGACCTCTCCCTCGGAGGGAGAGGTGGGATGCGACCCTCTCCTGAAGTCAGCGCAGGTCATCACTTCTTCTCTTCCGCCGGCTTGTCCTCTTTCGTTTCCTGCTTGTTCTCCTGCTTCACGGTCGTCGTGGTCTCGGGCTTCTTCGGCTCGATGGGTGTGTGCTGGGCGATGTCCTTCGGCGGGGCGAGCTTGCCGCTCTTGAGGTCGGCCATGAGGGAGGCGATCACGTCGGCGGGGACGGCGTAGCTCTCGACGCGCCCGGCGCGGGCGATGTTCAGGCCGACCACAGCGCCGTCGAGCGTGACGATCGGGCCGCCGCACTCCTCGGGCTTGAGCACGGTGTCGTGCTGGATGACCTGCGGGAAACCGTAGCGGCGGGTGGAAAGCTTGCCGCCCATGCGGTTCTGGAGGTTGCCGCGCGAGTCGTCGAGCATGGGCAGCACGGTCATGGGCGAGAGCTCGACGGCGACCTCGAACTCGCCGTCGCCGCGCTTGACGCGGAGCTTGACGACGTCGCCGGGGCCGTGCTCGCGGATGATGGTGCCGAGCTGCTGGAAGTTGGCGACGGCCTTGCCGTTGACGTGGGTGATGATGTCGTCGACCTTGAGGCCGGCCTCGGCGGCGGCGCCGTTGGGGTACACGGTGCCGATCTGGGCCTTCTCGGAGGGAATCTCCCGGCCGTTCTCGTCCTGCATCATCTTGACCTGAATGCCGAGCGCGCCGGGCTGCTTGGCGATGACGCGGCGCGGGGTGGAGACGACGCCGATGGCGATGGGCTCTTTGGCGGTGCCGACCGAGGCGATCCAACTGCCGACGTCGGGCTTGCTGTTGGCGGCCCACTTCACGGGCTTGAGGCCCTTGGCATCGATCTTCAGGAGCGCGATGTCGTGCAGGTGCTGCACGCCCACGATCTCCGCGGGATACCGCTTGCCGTCCTTGAGCCTGCACTCGAGCACGCCGGCGAGCTCGCTGGCCTTGGTGAGGATGTAGCCATCGGCCTCGGCGATGACGCCCAGGGACAGCACCTTGACCACCTTCTTGCCGCGCTCCTCGATCTCGGTGACCACTTCAACGACCGACTGACCGGCCTCGGCGGTGAGCTCGGCGAAGGCGGAGCGCGTCGTCTCGCCGGCCTTGTAAAGACGCGGGATCAGGTTGCGCACCTGGGCGCTGGCGCCTGTGGCGGCGAAGGCGATAGTGAGGGCGGCAAGGATGGCGGCAATGCGTGTTTGGCGCATGAGAGTCTCCGGCACGGGGTTACTCATCTTCACATACTTACGCGGCACGGAATCAAGGCGTTCGATCGATCCAGTAATCGGGCTTGCGGCTGTGGTGGGCGAGGGCGACGACGTAAATCACGTTCTTCGCGACATAAAATAGGTTGTAAGGGAAGCGGTCAAGCACGTACTTTCGAAACGGGTGCAGGTGGTATGGCGCTCCGACGAACGGATTTTGCTCCAACACCGAGACTGCTCGGTCGACTTCGGCATAGAACTCTTCTTTCAGCTCGACACTTTCTCTTTCATAGAACCGAGCCGCTTCCCGAAGATCACGCTTCGCTCCTCGGCCAAAAACATGGTTCTTCATGTTTCTTCTCGTAACTCGCGAAGGACCTCGTCGATTGATTGCCCCGGGTCTGCACCGCTTTCCAAGTCGGCCAAGCGCCGCTGAAGTTCGCGGTCAAACTCCGCCGTATCACCCGACTCAACCACCTCGCCATCAAGCGAGCGGATGAGATAGCTTGCGAGGCGGGCGCGCTCCTGCGGCGACAACTGATCCAACTGCGGAATCAACTTTTGTAGCGCCTGGGTCATATGTTCCTTTCGAATTACCCCCGCAGCCCCAACACCACCTTCAACTTCAACGTCTGCGCCCCGCGGAGGATTTCAACCTCTGACGTGTCGCCCGGCTTCTTCCTGCCGATGGCGCTTTGCAGCGCTTCGAGGTCTTTCACCGCGGCGCCGTCGAACTTGGTGATGACGTCATCCTTCTGCATCTTCGCGGTGTCGGCGGGGGTGCCGGGGACGAGGGACTCGATGATCACGCCCTTCTCGTGCGACTGGCCGGACACGCCGATGAACGGCCCCGCCTTGAATCCGGCGGCGAGGGTCATCGTGCCCTTGACCGGCTTACCGTCGCGGAGTAACTCGAAAGCCACCGGCTCGTTGGGCCGCTTCTTGTTGATCGTCTCGGTGACTTGGTTCAAATGGCGCACCCTGGCACCGTCGAAGCTGGTGATGATGTCGCCTTCCTTGAGGCCGGCGAGGGTCGCGGGGGAGTTGTCGGCGACGCCGGTGACGCGGGCACCCTTGGGGTTCGGCTCGGCGTTGAAGCCGGCGAAGGAGCCGATGTTGAACTGACGATCGGTCCAGTCCTCACCGGCGGCGAGGCGGTCCCATGTCTTGCGGTAACTCTCGACGGGCACATGGAAGTTGTTGCTGGTGGGGGCGCTGATGCGGCTGTGGATAGCGATGACCTTGCCGTCCATGTCGAACAGCGGGCCGCCGGAGTCGCCGCCGACGAGCGTCGCATCGGTCCAGATGACGCGCTCGGAAGCGGAGATGATCCGGCCGATGCGCACGACGGGTGGCCGGCCGCGCTGGTAGCCGCCGGGGTGGCCGATCGCGAGGCACCACTGGCCCTGCTTGAGCGTGTCGCTCTCGCCCATCTCGGCGAAGTCCCAGTCCTGGCCGTCGTCGATCTTGATCAAGCCGGAGTCGATGCCGGTGTTGCGGCCGAGCGACTTGCCGCGGACGACCTTGCCGTCCTGGAGAATGATGTCGACGGGACGGTTGGGCGTCGCGGACACGTGGCCGGCGGTGAGGACGTAGCCTTCCTTGCTGATAATCACGCCGCTGCCGGACGCCTGCCCGACGCGCAGGCCGACAACGCGGGCCAGCGAAATCTTCACGACCTCCTGCACGCGATCCTGAATCGCCTTGAGGTCGGCCACAGACTCGGGCGACGGCTTGTTCCATGCCGCGTTGGCTACCGGTTTGAGCGAGGTCGGATTCGGCTCGGCTTTCGGCTTGTCGTCCTTCTTCTTGTCCTTGTCTGCGACCTTGGCCGGCGCGGTCTTTTCGTCGTTCGACTTCTCGTCTTTCTTCTCGACGGCCTTGGGGGCGGGCGCCTTGTCGTCCTTCTTCTCGGCCGGCTTGTCGGTCTTGGGCGCGGCGGCGGCGGGCGGCGGCGCGGGGGCCGCAGGCTTCGCTTCATCAGCGAGCGACAGCGCGGAGGAACCAATCAAAAGCGCGACGCTCGAGGCCACTGCGAGCAGCGACCGCTTCAGGGCGACAAGGCTCCAGCGCGAGAATAAACGAGTCGTATGGGGCATTTCAAGGCCTTTTCCACAAGACGAAAGGAAACGGACGGGCACCTAAGTATAACCCGCACAGGCGGACTAACGAATGGTATTCACCGGGCGATTTCGAGGCGGCGCGTGCGGGGATTGCAGCCTGAATTGCTGGGTTGAAAACACCAAGCCCGATGATGAGTCCGCGAATCGTCGGGGTATGGGCTGCAGGATGGAATACCCCGACGATTCGCAAAGCCTCATCATCGGGCTTGACTGTGAATTTTTGTCCAACCGGGCAAGACCGAATCAAATGCCGGCGAGCCTGGCGGTCGCTTCAAAACTCTTGCCGCCGGTGCAGCCGCCGACGGCGGCGACGCAGCACGCGCCCGCCGCGGTCCCGAGCCGCCCCGCCTTGTCGAGCGGCAGACCTTTGAGCAGGCCAGTGAGCAGGCCGGCATAAAAGCTGTCGCCGGCGCCGGTGGTATCGACCACCGGGCCCGGGGGCTCAACGACGGGGACCTTGACGTATTGCCCGGCCGCTCCGCTGAGCATCACGCCGCGCCTGCCGAGCTTCACGCCCACGATGCCGGGCGCCCCGCACTTGCGGTAAGCCTCGATGATCTTCCGCGGGTCATCGGTGCCGGTCTGGTGCGCGGCCTCGGCGAGCGACGGCACGTAAACATCCAGGTGCGGGAGGATCCTGTCGAGCGGCTGCATGGCACCGCCCTGCCCCGCCGCGTCGAGGGCCGTCTTGCAACCCCTGGCGCGCATGGCCTCGAAGACGCGCGGCAGGTCCGCTTCGAGATTGGGCAGCAGGCTGTAGTAACCCAGCAAGAAAATCCGGGTCCGCGCGAACACCTCGATGCGGTCGAGGAAGGCGGCGGCGTCGAGCAGTTTCGGCGCGCCGACGCAGTGCAGGAAGCTGCGTTCACCGGTGGAATCGATGGCGACGACGGTGGTGCTGGTCGCGGCGGTGGGATGAGTCATGAGCAAGGTGTCATCGACGCCCTCGCTGCGGTAGAGGTTGCGGACGACGGGGCCCCAGCCGTCGTTGCCGACGTAGGAGAAAGCGGCGACTTTCATGCCCATGCGGGCCATGGTGATGCCGGAGTTGGAGACGATGCCGCCGCCGGTAAGCTCGATGGGGTCGACGAGGTGGAGTTCGCCGGCGCCGATCGGCTGCGACAGGCTGACAGGCTTGCAGAGGAGGTCGACAACGCAGGAGCCGGCGACGATGCAATCGTACGTGGTGGACATGAAGGGAGAGGATAACAAGGGCGCCGGAGGGCGGGGTCGTTCGCCGGGTGGCACTGACAAGCGAAGTCCGCGCAGCTTGTCAGTGAGGGTGCATGGTCAACTCCACCACTGACAAGGCCCCAAAGCGGTCCTTGTCAGTGCCACCCAATCCATCATCGCCCCGCGTGTTCGACCTCGCGCTGGCGTCGTTCGCGCTGGAGCGTCGCTGCGATCGTCTGAAGCCCGCGAGTCAGATTCGCTTCCCGCGCCACGGGCCGCAGGCCGTACCGGAACCGCCCGCCGCCCAGGTCCCGGATGTTGCAGACCGTGGCCTTGCCGGTGAAGCGCTGGCCGCGGAAGGTGATGTTGAGGTTGAGGACCTCGCCGAGCTTGTGCTCGTGGAACAACGTCGCCGCCAACCCGTCGCCGCTGACATCCATTAGCTGCCCGATGGCCTGCTTCCCGGCATCGACGGGTATTTTTTCAACCGCCGTCGACACGCGCAGCGATTGCCGACCCTCAATTGTTTCCGGCTCACCGCTGACACGGAAGCGGATCACCGTCCTGGGCCGTGACTCCAGCACCATCTGCACCGCGGCGGCCGCGCAAAAAAGCTTGTCGTTGCGCTTGAAGCAGATACCGCCCGCGTCGCCGCTGATCAGCGTCAGCACCTCCTGAAACTCGATGGTCATCTGCGGCGCGCTGAAGTCAACGACCAGCCCCGGGACCAACTCCCCGGAGCTGTCCTCGGCCTTGCGGTAGTAAACGATGTTGCCGACCTCCACCATGAGAGCACTACCTTTTTCCTGTCGCGTGCATGAACACATCACGCGATGAGCGAACTTCCCGATACCGAAGCACACTTGGAACGATCAATCGTGACGGGACCCCGTCGTCACGGCTGCTCGCTCCAGGTGACGGTGTAGGTATACGTTGTCGACGCCGCCCCTCCGCCGCCGTTGGACGTAATGGCGATGTCCTGCGTGAAGCGGCCGGAGTTATCCAGTTCGATCTGGCTGCCCTGAAAGTTGCCGAACAACCGGCCGCTGTTCTTGATCATCAATTTGTTGTTCGGCGCCAGCACCTTCGCCGCGACCTGGGCGCTGTTGTCGACCTGAAGCTCCTTATTCGATCCGATCATATAGAGTGTGGCCTTGTCGGGCGTCGGGGGGCTGGTCATGTTGAATTTCGAGGCGTTTTTGAAAACGTACTCGTTGGCGTAGACCACGAGCGTCGCCCCGCTGCTCAGCCGGAGCTCGGCCGAGTTGTCGGTCTCGAACTTGCCGTCGCAGTAGATCACGACATTGCCGCTGATATTGATGATGTAGCTGTTTTTCAGGGTGAAGCTGCTGTAGCGGCGGTTGGTGGAAAAGGTGGTGGAGCCGCTGTTGGGCGAGGTGTAGCTGCCGCTGCTCGACGGCATCGGCGCGAGCGTGGGAACGGCGGGGATCGTCAGGTTCGCCGACAGGTTGGCTTTGGCGCCGGTGACCTGGGCGCTGCCGGAAAAGTCGAACACGTTGGCGATGACGCCGCCGACGCCGATGTAGGCGTTGCCGACAACCGTCGCGCTGTTGGACATCTCGATCTGGTCGTTGGCGGTGGAATTGGTGGCGATGCTGGCGGCGGTGCTGCTGTTGACGGCCGGGTTGTAGGTCGTGGTGGCCGAGTTGACCGCGTCGATGCGGGCGCTGTTTTTCATTTTGATCTTGGCGCTGACCCCGATGCCGTGGGTGGGCCCGCCGCCGCCGGTGGTTTGGGCGTCCACGGCGACCACCGCCCGGACGACGTGCGACCTGCCGTCAAAATAGCCGGTCACCGTCAGCGTCACCGGGTCCTCATCGTCGTCATCGAGGTCGCCGTCGCCATCGATATCGCCATCGCCATCGGTGTCGCTGCCGTCAACGCCGGTGACGCTGAACGTGCCGCCCGCCAGCGACTGATTGCTCATCCAGGTGCCGCTGGTGAAGTCCATTCGCCAATCGTCGTTGGCCGCGATGTACTCGATGACCATCTTCATCGCCGACTCGGCGACGAGGCGGGCCTGCCCGTGGTGCTGGGCGGTTTGGGCGATGCTGGTCGTCGTGCCCTGCGCCGAGATGAACGAAAGCGAGAGAACCGTGGACATGGCGACGGCAAAAAGCACCAGCAGCAGCGCGATGCCGCGTCGTCGTTCATGATGTCGATCGTGCATGGTCATCGTGTCACCGGTTGCGTAGGGCCGCGGCGGCGATGGCGGTCTGCTCGAGCCCGCCGGCTTCGAGCGTGACGCGGAAACTCACCAGCGACGCTTGCTGGGTCACGGCATGGTTGAGCGCGAGCGTCCAGCCGCCGACCTCCGTCGCCCACAGTTCCTGCGGGAAATCATCGGTGCCTTGCAACGCGGCCGTCGTCGATTCGAAGTTTGTCGAGGCGAGCGGGTACGACGTGTTGCTCGCCGGCGACAGATTGAAGGGCGCGGTGTAGGACGACACCTCTTTCGTCGCCACGTTGCGCTCGATCCGGCGGAGTTCGCCCAGGTTCGGGTTGCCGTCGCCGTCGCTGTCGGCCATCCAGAGAACGATCGCGTCGTCATCCGCGGCGAGCACCCTGTGCGACGAACGTATCGCCGCGGTGATGCGGCCGATCAGCGCTTTCTGCCGGACCACCGTCGAGCGCAGGTCGGTCCGGCCGTCGGCGCCGCGGCTGACCGCGAACAGCATCGCCACGATCGCCAGCGCCACCAGCGCGGTGCCCGCCAGGGCCATCAGCAACTCGATGAGCGTGAGGCCGGCCGCCGCGGCGCAGCGGCCGCGCGAGCGTTCCCGCTTCGGATCGAACGAGTTGGTTCCGCGGTGAATCATGGTTGCTTCTGGCGCGAGGGCGCCGTGCACGAGGACGTGACGGCTCGCTCTTACTGCTACTGCCACTGCCCCTGCCACTGCCGCTTGCTTCTCACTCCGCTTCCTCCGCGATGAACCGTATCGCCTGCCACGATCGGCCGCGCTCGTCGGTCACCGTCACCGTCACCGTCAGGCCGGCCACCGCGCCGCCGAGGGCGGCGATGTTCACGCTGCCATAAGTCGCGTCGATGGTCCGGCTGAACGCCGCATAGTCACTGGAATAAGCCACGCCTTCGGCGTCTGCGACTTCGCCCAGGTCTTCGGTGTAGCCGTCGAAGTCATCGCAGTTGTCGAATGCCTGCCGGTTGGATTCGCCGGCATCGGGACCGATCGTCAGCGCGCCTTGCGGGTCGACGTAGGGCAGCGACACGACCTCCTCCAGCATCGCTTCCGCCAGCGACGTCGCCCGCATCTCGTGCAGGGCGTCATGGGTTTGCGCCTGCCCCGCCGAGATGGCGTAGCTGATCGCCGACACCGCGAAGGCGAGGATCGCCGAGGCCATGAGCACCTCCGGCAGCGTGAAACCCGCCTGTTGTGCAGCGATATTCCGCAAGACTACCGACCTCCGAAAGCGAATCCCTGCGCTCACCGTCTCCTTTCGTCGGCCATCGCGGGAAGCAAGGTGACGACCTTGGCCCCGCGCGGCGAAGGTCGAGCGCCGCGCCGTTGCCACCACCGGCACAACCGTCATGTCCGGCGCAGTTCTCACGGCAATGCGCCACCGCGGCCGCGGGTCCTCTCATGGTTGCACCGATAACGAAGCTGTGCAGCACACCGTTTCCAAGCGCAAACCGTCCGGCTTCACGCTGGTCGAGATGCTCATCGTCGTGATGATCGTCGCCATCGTCGCGGCGATGGCGGTGGCCCGGCTGGGCAACACCAGCATGACGAAGCTCAAGGCCGCGGCCGCCATGCTTACCGCCGACCTGGGGCTGGCCCAGATCGAGTCGATCGGCCACGCCGCCGACCTGCGCGTCGTGGTCTTCAGCACCGCGACGGGCACCTATTACCTCGCCGCCGCCAGCGACCCCGACACGCCGATCAACAACCCGATGACCAAGGGGCCGTACCGCGTCACCTTCGGCCAGGGGCCGGCCCACGCCCTCGACGGCGTCACGCTCTCCGCGATCAGCACCGGCGGCGATGACCGCGTCCAGTTCGGCGTCTACGGCCAGCTCGACCAGGCCGCCGCCGCCACCATCACGCTCACCTGCGGCGAAGAGAGCCTCGTGCTGACGGTGCATGCCGTCACCGGCGAGGTGACACTGGCGGACGGGAGCTGATCGCAGCACCATCCCGAAAGGGGGGTGCCAGCGGCCCCGATCGCGCCACCACGCAACCTACTCGCGGTGCCACGGGTCGGCTCGGCGACCCGTGTCCGTAATGGCCAGACCATCACGGGTCGCCGAGCCGACCCGTGGCACCCGTCCTTCCATCCATCCGACCGCTCCTGCAACGGGCTACAATGCTGCCACCGATCCGGCGAACGCCGGCGGCCGCATCCTTATCGGAGACTCCCGCACTTGGAACTGACCATCAGCCTGCCCGACGGTGACGAACGGCTTGCCCTCGTGGGCGCCGCGGAACGCAACCTCAAGATCATCCGCGAGTCGCTGGGGGTGAACCTCCATGCCCGCAACGGGAACCTGAAGATCAGCGGCGACAGCGCCGCGGTCGGCCGGGCGGTCAACGTGCTCGAGGCCTTGGGCGACGCGGCCCGACGGCACCGGCCGGTCGAGCGGCAGCAACTGCTCGACATCATCGCCAACTCGAGCCGCCGGTCCCCCACCGCGGCCGTCGTCGCCGCCGGCGCCGCCGGGCACGGCAACCTTCAGCACACACCCACGAACGCCCAGACCGCCGACGGCTCGCTCGACGTTTATTCCCGCGGCCGGCGCGTCGCCGCCATCACCGAGGGCCAGCGCCATTATCTCGAAGCGATCCAGCACCACGACATGACCTTCTGCATCGGCCCCGCCGGCACCGGCAAGACCTACCTCGCCGTCGCCGCCGCCGCCGCCATGCTCAAGCGCGGCCTCGTCCGCAAGCTCGTCCTCGTCCGCCCCGCCGTCGAGGCCGGCGAAAAGCTAGGCTTCCTCCCCGGCGACATGCAGGCGAAAGTCAACCCGTACCTCCGCCCGCTGCTCGACGCCCTGCACGACATGATGGATTTCGAGCAGATCCAGCGCTTCATGGCCTGCGACCTCATCGAGGTGATCCCGCTCGCCTTCATGCGCGGCCGGACGCTCAACGAATCGCTCATCATCCTGGACGAGGCCCAGAACACGACCAAGGCCCAGATGATGATGTTCCTCACCCGCCTGGGCCACGGCAGCAAGATGATCATCACCGGCGACACCACGCAGATCGACCTGCCCGACCCGCGCGAGAGCGGCCTGATCGACGCCGCCCGCCGGCTGCGAAGGGTAAAAGGCATCGCTATGGTCACGCTGGAGCAAAGCGACATTGTGCGCCACAATCTGGTGCAGCGGATCGTGGAGGCCTACGAGCCGAGGAAGCGGCCGGCCCCGGCGCCAAAGGATGACGACGACGGCAGCCAGGCCGAATCGTAGCGGTGCCACGGGTCGGCCCGGCGACCCGTGATGCGCGATGAGCACGGGTCGCCGAGCCGACCCGTGGCACCTTCGGATTATCCGCTGCGATTAACTACAACTGCTGTAACCGCCATTAAAAAACCCCAGCCATGCGGCCGGGGTTTTTCTGTTCATAAAGTCATTGCTTCAAGCCCGGCGGCGGCGCAGCACCAGCGAGCCGGCGCCGAGGAGCGAGAGCAGCACCACGCTGGGCTCGGGGATCACGCCGCCGAACAAGCGGATCTCGTTGAGGCCGTACACGTTGGCGCCGCAGCAGGGAACGCCGTTGCCGGCGGCGACGGTGAGCGGGTTGAAGCGGATGTAGCGGTAGGCGTTGGCGTCGGCGACGTCGAACGCCTGCGCGTTCAGCGGGTCGTTCGCCTGGACCTCCGGCGTCAACACGCCCGCCACCAGCACCGCCGTCGGGCCGCTGAGGTCGAAGCCCGCCGCCCCGAGGTTGGTCACCGCGTTGCCGGCGGTGATATTGAACGCCCCGGTGCCGCGGTCGTTGAATTGGGCGTTGTGAGTATTGAACAGCTCGATGTCGCTGAGTTGATACGCCTGCCCGAGGTCGATCACGATGTAGGCGTTGGCGGGGCCGCCATCGGAGTTGATCCAGAATCCGCCCTCGGCGTCGCCGGGGAGCTGGTTGGCTTCGCCCATCACCCCAGTCTGTTTGTCCAAGATATTGCCCGCCTGAAATTGCCCGACGTTGTAATTCACGAAGTTGTACGACCCCGACCCGCCGATCACGTTGGCCGGGGTCAATGCAATCTGCACCGCCTGGGCCGAGGGAACAACCATCGCCACGAACACAGCGACCGCCGACATTTGAAGCTTCATCATGACCCGACTCCTTCAGAAAAAGGTGAGAGATGCGTGGACGCGGGATGTATTTTACCGTGCGGAAGCCGGCGCACAATCGATTTAGACTTTCATTCAGTGCAATCGCAGGGAGCCGTTCGACGGTGCCACGGGTCGGCCTTGCGACCCGTGCTTGATGGGCATTTGTGTCAACACGGGTCGTCAAGCCGACACGTGGCATCGGGACATGAGATTGCCCGGGCCTTCTATTCCTTGCAGCGGCAGCGCCCCCCGCAACGATGCCCTTAAACTTTCGCAACATCAATTCCAGCAAGAAGTTACTTCGCAAACACCGGGGGTCAGGCAAGCACCCTGTGTCCGCATAACCCGTTCCCTATACAATATGGACAGCCGAAATCGGCCGATTGAACAAATGGAACGCAGGTGCGGTCCCGCCGTGTGTCGCGGCGGGCCGCAGGGTCGTGATGAAGGCATGACGACCGCCGGCGCTTCGTTGATATGGTTTTTTCTCGCAACAAATCTCCCCGCCGGCGCGAAATGCGGCGCAGCATCATCAACGGCAACGAGGATCGGTGGCGGTCCTTCTTTAAGAAGCCCGTGCTGTGGGCGTTGCTGTGGGCGTACCTCTTCACCCTCGTCGCCAGCCTCATCGCTCTCTCCGGTCAGAATCGCACGCGTTACAAAGTCGGCCAGGTCGTCGAAGAGACGATCGTGGCCCGGGTAGCCTTCGAGACCGTCGACGAAGAAAAGACGGCCCGCGAACGCGACCAGGAACGGGCCCGCGTCCCCTCCGTTTACAACCAGAACGCCACCCATTTCGACCGCCTCCGCGAGTCGCTCCTCTCGCTCGGGCGGCTGGCGGCGGACGACAAAATCACGACGCTCGAGCATATTTCCGTCGAGACCCGGCAAAGCCTCGCCATCTTGACCTTCGATGGGTTCCTCGAGCTGCGCCGCTTTGTCCTCGGCGCCAACCCGCCCTGGCCCGAGCGCGTCGAGCAGTTGATGGAGCAGCTCGCCAAGCTGCCGGTCCTGCTTTCGCCCCGCGTCAAGGCGGAACGATCGCGCGACGACCTCTCCGGTTCAATCCTCCTCCGGCATGCCAGCCCCGACGCCCTCGCCACCCGCGTCTTCGACGAGGAGATCATCGATACCGAGCACGACCACACGGCATTCAAGTCGCGGCTGGAACAAATCCTCACGCAGTCGCGCCCCAGGATGCCGCAGGCCGTGCAGCGAAACCTGTTCGACATCCTTGCCGCCGAGAAGCAGCCGTTTTATCTGCACGACAAGCCCGAAACCGATCGCCGCCGCGACGCCAAGGCCGCCGCCGTGCAGCCGGTCCCCGTCGTGCGCGAGCCGAACCAGGTGCTGGTTTCGGCCGGCACCGAGCTCACCCGCCTGCACCTGATGCTCCTCGACAAGGAGCAGGCGGAATACGACACCATGCTCGGCTCCACCCGCCGCTGGCTCATCCGCGTCGGCAGCTTCGGGCTCGTCCTGCTGATCGGCGCCGGGCTCCTCGTCTACGTCGCCGCCTACAACCAACGCATCCTTTACAACCCCATCCGCGGCGCCGCCCTCATCTGCCTCCTCCTGCTCTCGCAGGGCATCGCCGTCACCCTGACCATCATCGCGCCACAAGCAATATTCCTCACCGCCACCTTCCCCGCCATCCTCGTCACCATGGTCCTCGCCATCGCCTACGACCGCCGCTTCGCCCTCGCCGTCGGCGCCATCGCCGCCCTGCTCATCCTCGTCAGCCTCAAGCTCACCGTCGGCTTCTCCTTCATCCTGCTCACCGGCGTCACGCTAGCCGCCAGCTTGCTGCCCGACGTGAAGAACCGCTCGACCCTCGTCCTCGCCGGCATGTGGACCGGCATGGGCATGGCCATCGCCACCTGGCTTGTCAGCCTCGCCGGCCTGTCGCTCCAGAACAACGACCCCTTCCGCGCCATCCTCGAAGACTCCGTCCTCGTCATGCTCGGCGCCGTCGTCACCGGCCTCTTCGTGCAGGGCATGCTCCCCGCCATCGAGAAGACCTTCCGCGTCACCACCGCCATGACGCTCAAGGACCTCAACGACGCCTCGCACCCGCTCCTCCGCCGCCTCGCCGAGGAAGCCACCGGCACGTACCAGCACTCGCTCCGCATCGCCGACATGGCCGAGGCCGCCGCCGACACCATCGGCTGCAACGGCCTGCTCTGCCGCGTCGGAGCCATGTACCACGACATCGGCAAGGTCAACAAACCCGATTACTTCGTCGAGAACCAGGGCGGCGGCCCCAACAAGCACGACAAACTCCGCCCCGCCATGAGCCTGCTCATCATCGTCGGCCACGTCAAGGACGGCATCGAGATGGCCAAGGAGTTCAAGCTCCCCAAGGCCGTGATCCACTTCATCGAGTCGCACCACGGGACCACGCTCGTCGAATACTTCTACCACGCCGCCCGCAAGCAGCGTGAGGATGAAGACGCCATCTCTCCGACCGAGTTCGAGTTCCGCTACCCCGGCCCCAAGCCGCAGACCAAGGAAGCCGCCATCCTCATGCTCTGCGACGGCGTCGAAGGTGCCGCCCGCGCCCTGCCCGAACCGACCCCCGTCCGCCTCGAGCAGCTCGTCAACAAGATGATGCTCAAGCGCCTCATGGACGGCCAGTTCGACGAGTGCCAGATCACGCTTCAGGAACTGCACAAGGTCGAGCAGGCCGTCACCCGCACCCTCACCGCCATCTACCACGGCCGCATCGCCTACCCCAAGACCGAAGAGGAAGAAGCCGACGAAGCCCGGGCGCGCGAGCCGCAGGCCTCGGCAAGCTGACCTCCGCCCCCCTCTCCCCCCGGGAGAGGACCGCCGCAATCGCCCCGCAGCGGCGATTGCGGCAGGTGAGGGAGAAAC
>Ga0163150_10004617_pt1 | contig 18283 bp, 14 predicted proteins | sample OliLakLV19P2IB_FD_148628 | JGI IMG/M metagenome (GOLD analysis project Ga0163150, IMG submission 148628) | Freshwater microbial mat bacterial communities from Lake Vanda, McMurdo Dry Valleys, Antarctica - Oligotrophic Lake LV.19.P2.IB | ecosystem: Environmental > Aquatic > Freshwater > Lake >...
GGGCTTGCCACAACAGCGAAAAGTCTCGGTGATCGATCCCTTCCTCATGTCACCGAGTTGTGTGATCTGCCTCAAGACATCGCCACGTTTGGCTTCAAGGACGGCAATAGATTCTGGCATTAGCTCTCCTCCGATAGCGATACTACTATCGGACTCGCACGGCTCTGGCCGAAATCGCGAAATAACCCACACCCATGTCGCACACCCCGCACCACACGGCATTTGGACCGCGTGGTTTCGCGCGGTGTAGTCTCCGCAGATGGCGCTTTCTGCTGGCAGCAATCTCGGTCCGTATCGAATCATCGAGCCCGTCGGTCGGGGCGGAATGGCGAGTGTCTTCAAGGCCTACGAGGCCTCGCTCGACCGTTACGTGGCGCTCAAAGTCCTGCCCCCGGAGTTCCTGCATGACCCGACCTTCGCGGAACGGTTCCGCCGGGAGGCGCAGACGGTCGCGCGCCTGGAACACCCGCAGATCATTCCCATCTTCGCCTACGACATCGACGCCACGACCGGCACGCCGTGGATGGCCATGCGTCTCATCTCGGGCGGCTCGCTCTCCCAGCGCATCAAGCGCGGCCGGCTCGCCCCCGCGGAGTGCGCGCGCATCCTGAAGGACGTAGGGGACGCTCTCGACTACGCGCACAGCGCGGGCGTCATCCATCGCGATGTGAAGCCCCAGAACGTCCTGCTCGACGACTCCGGCCGCGTCTACCTCGCGGACTTCGGCATCGCGAAGATGGTCGAGGCGAGCGCCCACATGACCCAGACCGGGATGATCACGGGCACGCCGCAGTACATGGCGCCCGAGCAGGCCCTCGGCAAGTCGATCGACAAGTCAATCGACATCTACGCCCTCGGCATCGTGGCGTATGAACTCTTCACCGGCCGCGTTCCCTTCTCCGCCGACACGCCGGTCGCGGTCCTGATGAAGCAGGCGAGCGAGCCCATGCCGCTGCCGCCCACCAACGAAGTCCGCGAGGAAGTAACGCGGGCCATTCTGAGGGCCACCGCGAAGGATCCGGCGGCGCGCTGGCCGTCGGCGGCGGCCTTCGCGAAGGCGGTGACTCAGGCCACCACCAGTCCCGAGACCTCGGACTCGATCGCGGCCACCGGCCTCATGGCTCCTATTGGCCAGGAGACAGTCGCCGGCATGACCGCGCCTGGTCTTGGCAGTGCGAGCCCCACCGTGGCCGGCCGCACGGTGGCGAGCCGCACGGAGATAACCCCGAAGCCGGCGGCGACGCCCTCGGCAAACAAACGTGTCGCGGGTTCGGGCATGGGCCTCGCCGCGGGCATGCTCATTGCCCTCGCGATCCTGGGCGCGGGCGCACTGTATCTTGTCTACAGCTACTTCCAGTCGAGGAACGCGGTGGTGGCCGACGCTTTGCCGTCACCCACTCCGGTGACGGCGGTCCTTCCTGCCACGCCCGAACCGCCCGCTGAAGTCCCCGCGGCGACGCCGGTCCCCGAACCGACCGAGGCCCAGCCTCCGACCGAGGTGACGCGGGTCGAGACCGCAACCCCCGAAACCGCAACTCCGGAAAACGAACCCGAGGCCGATTTCCGCGGCATCACGCCCGCCCAGCGGCGGGCGATCCTGAGGCTGCCAAGACGCGACCGGATGGCCGCGATCGTCGAGGCCCGACGGCGCGCCCTGGAGCCCAGAACCTCTCCGGACACTCCGGTGGCGGCCCCGGTCGAGGAAAAGAAGGTAGCGCCGCAGCGGACGGCGCGAACGAAGATCAATCTCGAGGTCGAGGCCTCCCAGCCCTCGACAGGGGCGCAGATCAGCGTTCTCTACGCTCAGGTCATCATCGACGAGCGACCGGTTCGCGACTTCGTGATCCGCTTCACCGGGGGCAACTCCTTCGCCCGCTGGAAGAAGGTCGAGAACATCGAGATCGACGACGTGCCCCTGAACGCAAGAGAGATAACCCTCGCGGTCGCCACCGACCCCGGCCTCAACGAAGAGCGCATGGAGGGCTCAACCCGCCTCTCTCTCGAGGGTCAGGAAACGAGCCTCAGCGTGGTCGTGCGCTTCTACAACCAGTTCGACAAGTCGGTACGATTCCGGTGAGCGTTCTTCTTGGGCGGCGGGAGTGAATCCCGCTTTCGCTAGCTCGAAGGTTCGAGGGCCAGGCGGAGGATGCGGTCGAGGAGTTCGGGAAAGGGAATCCCCGCGGCCGCCGCCGCCTTGGGCAGAAGCGAGTTCATGGTCATGCCGGGCAGGGTGTTGACCTCGAGGACCACCGGACCATTCGGGCCGAGGATCATGTCGGTGCGCGAGTAGCCGCGACAGCCAAGACTCCGGTGGGCCCGGATCGCGAGGGCCTGGGCGGTTCGCGTCGCGTCTTCCGAGATGCGGGCGGGACAGATCTCGTCGCACAGGGCGGGATCGTACTTGGCCTGGTAGTCGAAGAACTCGCGCTTGGGCACGATCTCGACCACCGGAAGCGCCTCGACGTCCCTGTTCCCGAGGATACCGACCGTGATCTCCGCGCCGAAGATTCTCTCTTCCACGAGCGCGTCGTCGTCGTGATCGAGGGCCAGCCGCACCGCGGCTTCCATGGCCCCCCTGGAGTCGACGAGAGACATCCCGACGCTCGACCCCTGTTTCGATGGTTTCACCACGGCGGGCAAGAGGCCGGTCGCCCGCTCGATGGCGGCGAGGCCATCTTTGGCGAGGTCCTCCCGCGTGATGTGCTCGCCCCTCGGCACCGGAATTCCCTCGGCGGCGAGGACGCGTTTCGCCATCACCTTGTCCATGGCGAGGGCCGAGGCCAGGACACCCGAGCCGGTGTACCGCGTGCCGAAGAGTTCGAGAAGCCCCTGAATCGTGCCGTCCTCTCCGTACTTGCCGTGAAGGGCCAGAAACGCCACGTCGATTCCCTGATCGCCGCCTTCCGAAAGCGCGGCGGTCGCCGACTGCGAAAGCGCTTCGGCCCGCTCGACCTGTTCGCGCATCGCTTTGGACAGACCGTCATGTGAAGGAAGGGATTTGCGGGGCGTCGAATCGCGAAGAGCGAGCGCCTGGTCGCGAAGCTCCGGGGTGAGAGCGGGGTGCCGGACCATCAAGGCGAGGGTGTCGAGCAGGCGCACATCGTAGCGATCCTTCGGCAGGTTCTCGGCGATCATGAGGCCGGACGCGAGAGAGATCTCACGCTCCTCCGAGGCGCCCCCGAAGAGCACTCCCACCCGGATGCGGCGGCTCATGCGCGGGTTGAACCGTCGGGCCGGATGGGCGTCGGCTGGCCATTTCGGTCCACCGCCACGAGGACCACTTCCGCTTCGGTCACCTGAACGCGCTCACCTTCGCCCGCACCCCAGCGTTCGGCCTCGACGCTCACCTTGACCGTGATGGACGTGCGTCCGATGCGCGTCGTCTCCGTGAAGAAGTTCACGATATCGCCCAGAAAAACGGGGGCGTGGAACTCGACCGCGTGCATCGCCTTGGTGACGTAACGGTGGGCGCCGGCCTTGCGGGCTTCAACCGCCGAGGCGAGGTCGATGTTCGAGAGGATGACGCCGCCGAAGATGGTTCCGAGCGCGTTGGTGTCCTTGGGGAGCAGCAAAACCTTGATCGCGGGGATTCGGTTGGTCATGACTCCTTGAGGTTACCCGCGACGGCGGGCGCCCCGCTTCGAGAGGATCAGGCGGCGGCTTTGAGGACGCCGGCTTTGAGCGCCTCGAGCGCCTTGTCGAGAACGGGATCCTTGCCCGGGGTTCCGAAGAGTTCGGGCGATTCGGGATTGCGTACCAGGGTCTTTGGGGTCAGGCCCTTGCCGTTGATCGGCTGACCCTTGGGGGTCATGTAGCGCGAGACGGTGAGGAGCAGACCTCCGCCGCTCTCGAGCGGGATCTGCTTCTGGACGCCCGCGCGTCCGAACGTGTTTTCGCCGAAGAGAGAAGCGCGACCCGAATCGAGGAGACACCCGGCGGCGATCTCGGATGCGCCCGCGGTGCCGCGATCCACGAGGAGTGCCAGCGGGCCGGTGAAGGGCCGCGCGGTTTCCTTCGCGACGAGAGTTTGCTCCGCGGCGTTGCGGGACGCGAGTTTCGCCACGATGCCGCCCTTGATAAAGAGCTCGGCGAGGGGTGCGGCGTTTCCGAGCGGTCCGCTCGCCGAACTGCGAAGGTCGAGGACGAGAGATGAGGCGCCCTGGGCCAGAAGGTCGGCGAGCGACGCCCGGACTGACACCATGGCCGAGTCGCTCACATCGGAGACGGCGAGATAGCCGACACCGCCGTCGAGAAGCCGGGCAACGGGAAGGCCGGCCGCGGGCTTTTCGCGAACGAGGGCGGTCTCGGTCGCTTCGGTTCCCGACTTGAAGATCGCGATCTTGACCGGTATGCCGGGGTCTCCCGCTAGAAGACGCTCGCCTTTGACGACGGTCAGGCTGTGCGTGTGTTTCCCATCGATGAACTTGATGAAGTCGCCCGCCTTGATCCCGGCCTTACGCGCGGGGGACGCGGGCCGGGTCGCCACGACGGTCAGAAAACCGAAACGACGTCCGAGGACGATGCCGGTGTCGGCGGCTCCACGTTTTCCGAACTGAAGCTCCTTGAACTCCGCGGCGTCGAGGTAGCCGCTGTCGCCGTCGAGCGCTTCTAGAAGGCCGCTCTCCGCCGCCTCCAGGGTACGGTCCATGTTCACGGGGTCGACGTAGGTCTCGCGGATCATCGAGACGACTTCATGGAAGATCGAGAGCTGGGTGTAGCCGGTGTCGCCGAGGGCCTTGCGCATGAGCGGGCCGGAGGCTAGGTACAAGACGAAGGCGGTGGACGCGAGAGAAAGCGCAAAGCGACTTCGGGAAGTCATGACGGGATTATAGGGAGGAGGGCCGTTCAGGGCTTTTTGAGCCAGTCGAGGGGATCTTCGGGTTTGCCCTGAACCCTTACCTCGAAGTGCAGGCCGCTGCCCGTCACCCGGGTGTTCGGCAGCAAACCGAGCAGGGCGCCTTCCGCGACCTCGTCGCCTTGCCCTACGCGGAGTTCACCAAGGCGGCCGTACAGGGTGTGCTCGCGCGCACCGTGGTCGATGATGACGAGCATGCCGTAGCCCACGAACTGATCCGCGTAGACCACGCGGCCCGCGTGGACGGCATGGACCTCGATCTCCGGAAACGCGTCGATCTCTATGCCCTGCTGGATGGTCCTCGTGCCGAATTTCGGATCACGTTCGACGCCGAACTTCCGCACCAGCGTCCCGCCCACCGGCCACGGGATCTCCCCTTTCCGCGCCCGAAGGGGGAGGTTTGGCTCAAAGGGTGCGGCCGGCGTCTGCGGCTGAACCGCATCGCCCGGTCGAGGGATCTCCCTGCTTTCGCCGAGCAGTCGAAGGAGATCCGCTTCGCGTTTCTGATACTCGTCGGCCAGGCGCTCTTGCAGCTCACGCTCGCGCGCGATCTCTTCGAGCCGGTCCTCCTTGTTCGACCTCCGTGCGGAGAGCGCGCCGCGGGCCTCGTGCAGTCGCCGTCTCGTTTCGAGGTTGCTGGCGGTGCGGCTCTTGAGCTGTTCCTCGAGGTCGCTGAGCCGCAAAAGGCTCTCCTTGAACGCCCGGATTTGATCGCCATCCGCGCTCGCGATCCTCGAAACGTATCGATACCCGCGGAGGATGTCGGCGGGGTCGTCGAGCGAAAACAGGAGGCGGGCGTAGGAAAGCTCACCGAGCTTGCTGAGGGAGGCGAGGCTCTTGAGAACGCGCGGGCGGGTCGCGTCGATCTTGTCCCTCGTGGTCTTGACGTCCCTCAAGGTGGCGTCGAGACGCCTGGTGGTCTCCTTGAATTCGAGCTCGGCCTCGTCGAACTGATGAGCGGCGAGGCGCAGGTCGAGGTCGATCGTATCGAGGTCCTTGAGCGTCGACTCGGCCTGGCGCCTGAGCTTCTGGATCTCGCGCTCCACCGCCGCGCGTTTGGCGCGGACCCGCGCCAGTTTCGCCTGGTCCGGCTCGGATGGACCGGCGTCGCTCTCGAGGGGAACCGGTGTGGCCATGAGAACGGGGCCTGGGGTGGGTGCGGGCTTCGTAGCCCGCGCGGGTTTCGCGGCGCGGGCCCTCGCGGGCTGAGGCCGGGGTTTCTTCTTTGCCACCCCCTGCTTCCGCGGTGGGTCCGCCGCGAAGGCTTCGACGAACGAGGACGGACTTCCCCAACCGGCGATCGCGACAAGAAACAGCAGCGTCGCGACTCTCCTTCGCATCAGCGGAGCGGCTTCCCGTCGTAGTTGTTCGGAATCGGAACGCCAAGAATCTCAAGAATGGTGGGAGCGAGGTCCATGATGTGCGGCGACTCGTTCGCGACCTTCCGCGATGAGAAGAGCACGCCGCCGCTGATCTCGGTCGCGGTGGCGCAGTGGTCACCGCTCCATTTGCGGTTGTTGTTCTCGACGAAGGTTCGCTGAACCCCGCCCATGGTGTCCTGCCAGCCCACGCGGTAACCGTCATTGAAGCCCACCTGGAGATCGGGAGCGTTGCGGAGGTATTCACCCTTGTAGATGTCGTCGCGCTTGTAGATGGCCCGGAAGATCTGCGCCTTGTCGTCGGGATCGAGTTCCTTCACCAGCGCATCCGCGATCTCTTTCTGCAAGGCGTCGTACTCGGCTCCCGGCGAGACGATGCCGCGGCCTTCGCGGCCCTTGAGGTTGAAGTAGATCTGGCCGAGGCCCACCGCGTAGGCCCGGGTGCGCGACCAGTCGACGCCTTCCCAGAACTGACCGCGGCCGAAAAGATCGTCGAGGCCCTTCTTGGGGCTCTCCTGGCCGTCGAAAACCATGTACCCGTTCTGAACCAGCCAGGTGTTGAGGTTCACGCCGCGGCGGAAGGTGTGAAAACCATGGTCCGACATCACCATCAGGGTGGTGTTCTTCGGCAGCTGCGCTTGAAGTTTGCCCACCAGCGCGTCGGCGCGCCGGTAGATCTTCTCGATCGCGTCGCCGTAGCGGGCCGCGAGGTCCTTGTCGTACATCGGATGTTTGGGGTCGATCAGCCGGAAGAACATGTGGGAGACGCGGTCGGTGGTTTCGATCGCGGCCACGAACAGATCCCAATCGTCGCGCTTCAGGTTCTCAAAGATGATCTTCTCGCGGTCCTCGAACGCCTTGTCGGCATCGTAGAGGAATGAGGCCTCGTCGGTACGGAGTTCCTGGAGGGATTTGTCCATCGACTCCGCCCAGCCGATCGTCCGGTAGACGCCGATTTTCTTCGCGAGGGCGGGCGCGAAGGACTCGGGTTTGCTGATCGGGAAAGGCGGATCGCGCGGATCGAAGTTGGCGGGATGGGCGTAGATCTGCAGTTCGCTGTCCGCACGCTGGATGAAGAACTGGGTCATCGCCTTGAGCTTGATGAAGGCGTTCACCCTGAAGGTCATGGGCACCCAGTCGCTCCACTCCCCCTGCTTGAGCGAGAGTTTCGTGCCCTGGACATCCATATCGACCTTCCCGGAGTTCTCGGTCCACTGGATCGAGATCGGGATGTTGATGTCCTTGATGTCCTTGAGGGCGGTGAGACGCGCCTGGTCCTTTTCAGAAAGCGGGCCCGCTTTCTGTTTCACGCGAAGCTCGCCCTCCTCCTGCTTGAGGATCGGGCTTTCCGGGCCGCGCAGGAACGTCTTCGAAACCCCGCCGTCGAAGAGAAGGCGCTTCAGATAGCCGCCGAATTCCGGACTCCCCTCTTCGAAGGACGAGAGGTCGGTGGACCAGTAATAGAACGTCCCCACCGTGCCTCGGATATCGGGGAGGGGAAGGCCAGCGAGAAGTTCGCCATGTTCGATCTCCTCGGGCGGGAACGTGACGGGCACGGTGAGGACGATGCTCTTGACGCCGTCTCTTCCTGCGTCGACCCAGAACGAGGTGCCTCCGCGTGTCGAGGTGAGCTTCGGCGCCTTGGTGGGAATCATGCCCCACAGGAACGAGGGCGGCTCGCGCTTCACCATGGCGAGGTCGGGCATGTAGGTGTCGAGGTCGCGGACCAGGAAGTCGTAGATGTTGTGTTTTCCCGGGTTCACGCCGGTGGCGAACGACGCCCAGGCGACCGGAGATTCCGACGGCTGGGTCGTTCCAAGCGTGCGGTAGGTGCCGGAGTTCGCGAGCTTCTGGAGGTTCGGGAGTTTCCCTTGAGCCATGAATCTGCTGGTGAGGGTGGGGTCCATGCCGTCGAAACCGATCACGAACACCCGTTCGGCGGAGCGGCGGGCCGGCTTCGTGGTCTTGGGCGACGAACAAGCCGCCGAAAGGAAGACGACCACGCTGAACGCCACGGCCGCGGACCGGCGGCCCTTGTGTTGAAGGAAAGTCATAGCCCCTAAGTCTAAGGGGCGACCTTTATCAGGCGTCCTTGAGGGCGGTCGCGAGATCCGAAAGGCCCTTCTTGCCGTCCGCGTAGAACATCAGGGTGTTCGGCAGGGCGAAGAGGGGGTTCGGGATGCCCGCGAAACCCGGCGAGAGACTGCGCTTGAGGACAATCACGGTGCGGGCCTGATCGACGTCGAGAATCGGCATGCCCGCGATGGGGTTCCCCTTGGGCTCGCGGGCAATGGGGTTCACGATGTCGTTGGCGCCGATGACAATGGCGACATCGGTTTCCTTGAACTCGGGATTGATGTCGTCCATCTCCTTGACCTGGTCATACGGGATGTCGGCCTCGGCAAGAAGCACGTTCATATGACCGGGCATACGGCCGGCCACGGGATGGATCGCGTACGTCACCTTGGCGCCGCGCGCGGTAAGTTTCGACGCGAGGTCCTTGAGGGCGTGCTGGCCCTGAGAGACCGCGAGGCCGTAGCCCGGAACGATGACGATGGTCTGGGCGTCGGCGAGAAGCATGGCCAGTTCCTCGGCGGAGGCCGACTTCACCTTGCCGCCGTAGACATCATCGGCCTTCGCCGCGGTGGAAGCGTCCATGGCGCCGAGGATCACGTTCGCCATCGACCGGTTCATGGCCTTGCACATGATCTGGGTGAGGATGAGGCCGGAAGCGCCCACCAGCGACCCCGCGATGATCAGCATCGAGTTGTTCAAGACGAAGCCGGTGGAGGCGGCGGCGAGACCGGAGTAGGAATTCAGGAGACAGATCACCACCGGCATGTCGGCGCCGCCGATCGCCACCACGAGCAGGACCCCAAGGAAGGAGGCGATCGCACACGCGATCCAGAACCACATCTCTCCAGGAGGAGAAACGATCATCGGAACCATCGCGAAGATGGAGGAGGCGAAGAGGGTGGCCACGATCGCCTGGTGGCCCTTTGGCCGCAGACCGTCGAGGAACTTCCACTCTTCAAGTTTCCCGTAGGCCACGAGGCTGCCGGAGAAGGTCACGGCGCCGATGATCCCGGAGAGTCCCGTGGCGATCAGGGCCTGAAGGCCGCTCGCATCGCCCGCGTGCAAAGACGCGCCGGCCACGAGGAGCGACGCGCCGCCGCCGAAGCCGTTCAGCAGGGCCACCATCTGGGGCATGCCGGTCATCGACGTCGACTTCGCGAGCCACGCGCCGATGGCGGTTCCGACCAGCAGGGCGGAGGCGACGAGGGTCACGTTCAGACTCTTGGTCTGGAGGACGGTGATGACGATCGCGAGCAGCATGCCGAAACTGCTGATCGTGTTCCCACGCGCGGCCGAGCGCGGAGAGGACATCATCTTGAAGGCCACGATGAAACACACCGCGGCGATGAGGTAGGCCAGATTGACGACGCCGGAGCTCATATCGGACTAGCCCTTCTTGAACATCTTGAGCATGCGGTTGGTGACGCCGTACCCGCCCACCACGTTGACGGTGGCGAGAACGATGGCGAGGAAGGTCAACACCTCGACGAGGGTTCCCTCGTGACCGGCAAGCGCGAGGGCGCCCACCACGGTGATCCCCGAGACCGCGTTGGAGGCGGAGGTCAGGGGCGTATGGAGGGGAGGCGGGACCTTGCGGATGACCTCGAAGCCAACGAAGACCGCGAGAACGAAGATGGTGAAAGCGGTGACGAACTGGTCCATGTTTTTCCTGGAAATTCCTTTGTCGGCAGGGGCAAGCCTAGGTGATCACATCGCGCGATTGGCAATTTTGTGGGAGAGGGGGCGCGTAGAGCGAGGACAAAATGTCGGGGGTGTGCGTCATGAAGGTGGGCTCCACTTTCGTTGTGATCCCTTGGAGATCATGTCGTGGCGAGAAGACTCAGGAGGCGGACGGCGCACCGAGCCCAAGGGCTTCGCGGACCCGGGCCTGCACGATCTCTCCCCCGCGGGCCACCAGAACCTCGCGCACGATTTCATCCTCGAGGTCGAGAACGAGTTCGCCTTTCTTGACGATGAGCTTGAGGAAGTTCAAAAGATTGCGAGAGAACATCTGGCTCGCGTGCGCGCCCAGGCGGGAAACGACGTTGATCGGACCGAGGACATGGACGCCTCCTGCGTCCAGGGTCTCGCCCGCCCTGGTCAGTTCGCAGTTCCCGCCGTTCTCCGCCATCAGATCGACGACCACGGAGCCTGGGTGCATGGCCTCGACCATGGCCCGGGTTACGAGGACCGGCGCCTTCTTCCCGGGGACACCCGCCGTCGTGATAACGACGTCGCTATCGGCCACCGCCTTCAGCATGGCCGCGCGCTGACGAGCGAGAAACTCCTCGCTCACCGCCTTGGCGTATCCGCCGGCGCCCTCCGCTTCCTTCGAGTCGACCTGGATTTCCAGGAACCTGGCGCCGAGCGAAGCCACCTGCTCCTTGGCCGCCGCGCGCACATCGTACGCGGTGACGGAAGCGCCCAGACGCTTGGCGGTGGCGATGGCCGACAGGCCGGCGACGCCGGCCCCCATGACCAGGACTCGCGCCGGCGAAAGGGTGCCCGCAGCCGTCATCATCAGCGGAAAAACGCGCGGCAGGGCGTCGGCAGCCAGGAGAACCCCGCGGTATCCAAGCAGCGTCGCCATGGAGGACAAGACGTCCATCGATTGCGCGCGGGTGATGCGGGGCACGAGTTCGAGGGCCATCGTGGATGCCCCGCTCTTCGCGAGGGTGGCGTGGGGCGCTGGCTTCGAGAGGGCGTCGCCCATGCCGATGAAGAGCTGATCCTTCTTCCCGGGCCCCTCAAGGCCGGTCTGGGGGGCGACAAACAGCACGATCTGACTCTGGGCAAGCACGTCCGCGCGCGACTTGCCGATCACCGCCCCGGCGGCCTCGAACGCGGAGTCGGGGTAGGCGGAGGCCGTGCCCGCCCCGGTTTCGATGATCAGCTCGGCGCCGAGCGCCTTGATGGCCTTGAGATCGCCCGGGACCAGCGAGACACGTCCTTCGCCGTCCGGAGTTTCCTTGAGAACGCCAATGCAAAGGGACATGCTGTAGGGAGTATCGCCTAGTTGGCGGGCGGCCGGTGCTGCGTTCGCCTCACCCCGCTTGGCAAGGGCGGCTCCGTTCCCGGAACGGCGGGAGTCGCTCCCGGCCAACGCCCTTGCCGCGATTCGCGACGCGTCGAAGAAACGCCCCGGTGACCCGCCCGCCGCCCAAAATGATGCAAAGGGACCAGCGCAGGAATCCGTGGTCACGCAAAGAGCGCGCCTTCGACGCGGGGCCCGATGGTCGGGGCTCCGCACCCATGAGCCCGTGGTGAACGTCTGTGCTACGTTCGCCTCACATCCCCCATGAAGGCGATATCCATTCTCGGCTCCACCGGCTCGATAGGGACCAATACCCTCGCGGTCATCGACGCCTTTCCCGATTCCTTCAAGGTGGTCGGACTCTCCGCCGGAAATGACGCAAGAGCACTGGCCGCGCAAGTCGCGAAGTTCAGGCCCAGGGTCGTTTCCGTGGCCACGGAAGAGGCCATGAAAACACTGGCCTCGCTGGTGGACCTTTCCGGTATCGAGGCGGGCGTCGGCGTATCGGGCATGACGACCGTGGCCACCGCCCCAGGCGCCGAGCTGGTGGTCGCCGCGGCGGTGGGTGCGGTGGGTCTCGTCCCGACTCTCGCCGCGATTCAGGCGGGTAAGGACGTGGCCCTCGCGAACAAGGAAACCCTCGTGATCGCCGGAGAAATCATGACCCGGGAGCAGCGCGCCCGCGGTACGAAGATCCTGCCCATCGATTCGGAGCACTGCGCGCTCCACCAGTGCCTAGCCTCGCGAGATCTCGGGAGCGTCGCGAAACTCTGGCTCACCGCCTCGGGCGGCCCGTTCAGAACGCGGCCCGCGGGAACCTTCGCAGCGATTACCGTCCTTGAGGCGCTCAATCATCCGACCTGGCGTATGGGGCGCAAGATCACCATCGACTCGGCGACCCTCATGAACAAGGCGCTCGAGATCATCGAGGCGCACTGGCTCTTCGGGATACCGGGGGAGAGGATCGACGTGGTGGTCCATCCCCAATCGGTGGTCCACTCGATGGTGGAGTTCGTTGACGGAACCATGCTGGCGCAACTGGGCCGGACGGACATGCGGATCCCGATCCAGTACGCCCTCACCCACCCCGAGGCGTGGCCGACGCCCCTGGAGCCGATGGACATGGGCGCCGCCCTCTCCCTCACCTTCGAGCCGCCCGACCACGAGCGCTTCCTAAGCCTGGGTCTTGCGAAGGAAGCGCTGCGACGCGGAGGCACGACTCCTGCGGCCTTGAACGCGGCGAACGAGGTGGCGGTGCAGGCGTTTCTTGATGGAGAAATCCGGTTCACGGGGATCACGGAAGTTGTCCGCGACGCGGTGAAGGCGCACGAGACCCTCGATGCGTCCACCCTTGAAGCGGTCCTCGATGCCGATCGATCGACGCGTGAACAGGCCAGGGAGGCCTGCGTGGCGCTTCGCCGGCCCTCCTGACCTACGAGGCCCGGAGCAGGACCAGAGCGAGGATGGCGGGAACCGCCTGGATCAAGAAGATGCGCCACGAAACCGTCGCCGCCCCGTAGGCCCCGGCGACGATCACGCAGCCGAGAAAAAACGTCTGCACGGCCAGGGCCTGGGAGGGCGGGGTCGTGATCAGCCCCCAAATGAGGCCCGCGGACAGGAAGCCGTTGTAAAGACCCTGATTCGCCGCGAGGGCCGCGGAAGCCCGGGCCTTCTCGAGGGTGTTGCGGAATGTCTTGAGGCCGAGCGGTTTGGTCCAGAGAAACATCTCGAGAACGAGAAACCACAGGTGGAGCAGGGCCACCAGAACGACGAGGACGGAGGCCAGGGTGCGCAAGGTTCACTCTCCCATCGGGACGCCGAACGGCTTGGTGGTCACTCTACCGTCTCCTCGGGACTGACGACTTTGAGTGCAGGCCAACTAGACTCCGGGGTCTTTCCGAGCATGATTGGAACCCCCTGATTTGATGGACGCCATCGGCAGCTTTGCCAACTCCACTCTCGCCCTGATCGTCGTCCTGGGCATCATCATCTTCTTCCACGAGTCGGGCCACTTCCTGCTGGCCAAGGCCTTCGGAATGCGCGTCTTCATCTTCTCGTTCGGCTTTGGGAGGCGCCTGTTCGGGTTCAAGCGCGGCGACACGGACTACCGCGTCTCCCTGATCCCGCTCGGCGGCTACGTGAAGCTCGAAGGCGAGCCCGACGACGTGATCTCCGAAGGCACCGCACCCCGGGGCGACGGGAATGACTTCCTGTCGAGACCGCGCTGGCAGCGCCTGATCGTGTATGTGGCCGGGCCGGCGATGAACGCGGTGCTCGCGATTTTGACCTTCACCATCATCTTCATGATGGGCGTGGGCGTTCCAGGGGTGCGTTACGACACGCCCACCATTGGCGCCATCGAACCCGGCTCGCCCGCGGAAACCGTGGGCCTTCTTCCCGGCGACACCATCACGAAATTCGACGGTGAGCCGGCCTCGGACTGGGAGCAGGTTCAGATCGGAATCCTCATGCGTCCGAACCGCGACATCGCCATGGAAGTGACGCGCGGAACGCAGATAATCCCCGTGACCGTGCGTTCGCGCATGATCGAGGAGAAGCTGGGCGACATCGGCGTCTTCCCGCTCGTGCGCATCGGTCAGGTGGTCGCGGGTTCACCCGCCGAAGCGGCCGGACTCAAGGTTGACGACGGTCTGCTCCGGGTCGCAGGAGCGCCGCTGCGATCCTTCGCCGACGTGCCGGAGAAGGTCCGGGCCGCCGGCGATTCCCCGATTTCCTTCGAACTGCTTCGCGGCGGGGAGCGGCTGACCCTCGACATCGCGCCCAGGGAAGGCCGGGTGGGGATCTCCGAGAAGTTCGTGATCAAGAAGTTCGGCTTCGTCCGCGCGGCGAAGGAGGCGGGTCGCGAGACCTGGGACCGGACCGCCCAGATGCTGGGCCTCCTGAAGCAACTCCTGACCTTCCGGGTGGCTGCGAAGTCCGCTCTCTCGGGTCCCATCGGCATCGCGCAGGCCGCGGGCGAGGCGGCGCGAACCGGCATCGTCTCGATCCTGTTCCTCATCGCCTTGCTGTCGATCTCGGTGGGCGTCCTCAACCTCTTCCCGATGGCGCCGCTCGACGGCGGTCACATCGCGGTTCTGCTCGCCGAAATGGTGATCCGCCGCGATCTGCCGGAGAAAGCCAAGATCATGTTCATGAACGCGGGCTTCGTCCTGATCATGGCGCTCATGGTTTTCATCCTCTATTCGGACCTCTCGAAGCTTCCTTGGCTTTCGAGATTCCTTCCTTAAGCTGGGGGGCGGTGAACGGCCCCGCCCCCCAGACCCCCGGCGCTACGGCCGGAGTAAATCCGGCCTCCGCTCCCTCAAGCTGGGGGGCGGTGAACGGCCCCGCCCCCCAGACCCCCAGCGCTACGGCCGGAGTAAATCCGGCCTCCGCTCCCTCCGCGGCGCCGTAGTTTCGCTTCGCGTCAGCGGACAGGTTTGAGAACGAGGAAATACTGGTAGGGCAGGAAGTTCTCTTCGCTCGCGAGCCGGAAGGACGCGCGCTGGGCGTCGGCAAGGAATGTTTCGCGGGCGACGCGTCTTGCCACGATCGGTCCATGCGGCGTTTCACGCTTGTGGAAGTCGATGTTGACGAGACGGCCGCCCGCCTTGAGGGACTTGGCGAGACGCCTCAGGAACGCGGGACCGTTCGGGAAGAGGTGATACGTGTTTACAACCAGGATCACGTCGCACGCCTCACGCGGCAGGAGAGGGTCGCTCGGCAGCCCGAGGATCGGGGTGACGTTTGACAGGCGCGCCTGAGAGATGCGGTCCCGAAGAGCATCGATCATGGACGCTTCCACGTCCTCGGCGTAGACCCAACCCGATTTCTCGAGCCGTCGCGCAGCGCGAAGCGCGAAGTATCCGGGCCCCGACCCAACGTCGCACAGGGTTTCGCCAGGGTTCAGAGTGAGGGCCCGGATCACGTCGTCGGGCTTCTGCCATTCGGCGCGGCCGGGCTCCTCGAGGCTCGCGATATAGCCCGCGAGGTCGGCGGACGCGCTCGGCTTCGGGGTCGCGGTGGTCGCTCGCTCGGGAATCTGGCCCTGCGGACTCAAGGGGGCGGTGGGCGAGAGAAACAGGAACGCGAAGAGAAGGTGCTGCATGGCGATGGCCATCAAAGGCTACTGTGTTTTGGGGAGCGCCGCAGTCTCGATTCTTGCTTCGAGGAGCCCACCGCCCGAAGCGGCCACGATCAGAGAGGAACCGCCCTCGGGCCGGGACTCTATGGCGAGCGCGAATGTCCTTTGCGAGGACAGACCGGAGGCTTTGAGCGGCCAGTAGCTCAAGCCGCCGTTGCGGGAAACGAAAACCGTCTTGATGTCGGCGTCCGCCGCAAACACCGTCTTCCCGTCTTCGTGCAGGGCCATGCCGGTGACCCGCCCAAGCGGCGTGTCGCTGTCGAACCACGAGCGGCCCGCGTCCGGGCTGATCAGGAGGCCGCCCGAGGTGGCGGCGAAGATCCGGCGGTCGCTCCCCGGGGCGAAGGCCAGGCGCTTCAGGCCGCGAATGCCCACCGAGGCAACGCGGGTGAACGTGAGACCGTCGTCGGCCGCGTACACGCCCAGAGGCGTCGCCACCACCACGCGCCCGGAGGGTGCTATGGCGAGAGTTACCACCGACCGGCTCGCTCCAAAACGCAGGAGCGTCCAGGTGGCGCCGCGATCGCGGCTCGCGAAAAGACCATGGTCGGTGGCCACGAAGACCTGCGGACCGCGGATGTGGATGTCCTCCACGTGCGGATGGGGGTCGGCGCCGCTGATCAACAGCGGGCGGCGGCTCCAGGGCGGACCCTGGGCCGTCCCCTGAAAGACACCGTCGTCGGTTCCCACGATCATGGCGCCGTCGTCGTAGAGACCGATGGTCCGGATCTCGCGACCCTCGGGCAGATCGACCCGGCGCCAGAGGTCGAGGTTCCGATCGAGTTCGAAGAGTGCGCTGTTCTTCGGGCCATCAGCGCCGGTGAGGGCCAGAATGCGCTGGCGACGCTCATCGGGGAGGATCTGCCGCACGAGTCTTTCCCGAAAACCATCGTTTGAGGGCTGAAAAGTGCGGCCAAAGTCCAAAGAGACGAGCATTCCCTCGCCCTCCACGCCGGCGATGACCCGGCCGCCCCCGAGCGAAATCAGGGCGTTCACGACGAGTCCGGGGCTGGTGGTGCGGACAAAGGTCTTCGCGTCATCTTCGCTCACGAAAACGCCGTCGGTGGTTCCCGCGTAGAAGGTCTCCGGCCGATTCAAGTCCTGAGCGAAGGCACGGGTCCGTCGACTGACCGATGGGATGCCCAGGACCTTGGTCCACGACACACCGGCGTTCCGCGACCGCCAGATGCCGGTGCAAGCCGTCGCGAAGACCGTGGAAGGCTCGCGACGATCGAGGGTCAGGCTCATCACGTCGGAGTCGTTGATCATGCCCCCCTGAATCGGGCGCCAGGTCCGTCCCGCGTTGTCGGTGCGCCAGGCGAGCCGGGCCGTTCCCACCAGGATGCTGTCCGGGTTTCGCGGGTCGATGGCCACCGAGCCCACGAGGCGCAGGGACGAATGGTCGCGCGGCGAGATGCGGGAGAAGGTTTCGCCCGCATCGGTGGAACGGAAGACACCCTCGCTCGTGACTGCGGCGAAGAGGTTCGGATTCGAAACCGACCGGGCCAGGCCGCGAACCGCCTCGCGTTCGAGGCCGGCGCCGATCATCGCGAAGGAAACGCCGTGATTGGAACTGCGCGCGATGCCGCCGCCCGTGCCGTCGATCTTCCAGTAAGCGATGAAGATCTCGCCGGTCTCCGTAACCAGCATCTCGTCGAGGCTCGCGCCGCGCAGGGGAAAGCCGGGTTCCAGCCGGCTCCAGGATGCCCCGCCATTCGTCGATGTGTAGAGGATGCCATCCACGGTGCCTGCGTAGACTCGCCGCGGATCAGCGGGGTCGCGGACCAGGGATCGAACATCCCCACCCTGCGGCCCGATCGGCATGAAACTCATCGTCACGTCCTCTGGCCGGTCCGTCCCAGGCAGGGCCAGACCGATGAGGGCCCGCGCGCCAGTCAGGGGGGCGCTGGGCGTGCCCGCCGCGAGGGCCAGAACACCCAGTCCAAGTATCGCCTTCTTAAGCTTCATCGTCATTCGAATTTCAGCACGAACCCTTCTTCAGGATGCAAGCGCCGCTCCGTGGAGCGGAGTTGCGGAGCGGAGTTGCGAAACGTCCCCAAAAACGAGAGGCGCGGAGTCGACTGCGTGTCGAGTCCGCGCCCCTTTCCGGCGATCCTTGGGGGAACCCTTGCTCCGGGGTCACCCTCGGTTTGCTTACATCGGCATATCGGCGCCGTCTGGAACGAAGGTGAGCTCGGCGCGACGTCCGCCCCCGGCGCCGGCCCCGCGGGTGACGATGCGGGAAGCGTCGATGCCGCGTTCCTTCACCATGTAGTCCTTCACGGCTTCGGCACGCTTGCGGGACAAAACATCCGGATTCCGCTCGCCGGTTTCGGCGTGGCCCACGATCAGGAGACGGCTGCCCGGATCCTGGCGCAGGCGGGTGGCCATGTCATCGAGGACGGACTTGTCGATGTTGTTGAGGCGGGTGCCACCGCCCACGCGGACGGTCGGGAACGGACCCACCGAGCGGGTTACGGTCTCCGGCTTGGGCTTCGCTTCGATCATCACGCGGCGCGAGGCGCTCGCCTGATGGTTGTGGCCGTCATCAACCGTGACCGTCACCGTGACTTCGGTGCCGGCGGGCAGGCAGGAGGGCTCAAGGGTGACGTTGGCGCCCTCACCCACGGTGCGTCCCGCGGAGGTCTTCCACGCGTAGGTCAGGGTGTCACCGTCCGGGTCAGATGCGTTGGCGCGAAAGCGAACGGTGTCGCAGGTGATGGCGTTCGTCTTGTCGGCATCGAGCGAAACCGTCGGGGGACGATTCTCGACGCGAGGTGGCGCGGGGGGTGCGG